>Ga0102947_1000116_pt1 | contig 28890 bp, 18 predicted proteins | sample SalPon2A_A_D2_MG_FD_78210 | JGI IMG/M metagenome (GOLD analysis project Ga0102947, IMG submission 78210) | Soil microbial communities from South San Francisco under conditions of wetland restoration - Salt Pond MetaG R2A_A_D2_MG | ecosystem: Environmental > Terrestrial > Soil > Wetlands | place... | reverse complement strand
GTCGAGCGCCGCGCCCGCACCGCCCGGGGTTGGCTGACCTGGGGCGGCCGCCGCCTCACCCAGCCCTTCGCCCTGGTGGCCGCCCTGCTCCTGCTGACCGCCCTGTGGTGCGCCGCCCGGGGCCTGGTCCTGGCACACCGCTCCCTCTTCCTCTCCGCCCACCACCGGGACCGCATCGACTGGCACGGCGGCGACGAATGGGGGGCCGACGCCGGACAGCCGGCGGCCGATGCCGCCGGGGCCGCGCCCACCGGCGCCGACGCCGGCACCACCCGCCTCTCGCCCGAGGAAGCCCGCCTCTCGCCCGAGGAAGGCTGAACCGCCTTGGACTGGTTGCCTTCCCCGTCGTCGCTGGCCTTCGTGGCAGGCGCCGCCTTGCTGCTCGCCGCCTGGGGCGCGGTGATCCTGCGGGCGCGGCGGTCGGCCCGCACGCCGCAAGGCCCGGACGCCGCCCCCCTCTCCCCCCGCTGGGCGGTGATCGCCGCCTCCCTGGCCCCCCCGCTCCTGGCCAGCCTGGTCTTCCTCGCCGCCGCCCCCCGCTTCGGCGAGCTGCGGGTGGCGCTGGAGGGGTTGAGCTTCGAGGTCGGCCCCCGGGCGGTGGCCGAGGTGCGGGTCGGCGGCTCGCCGGAGCTGGACCACCTGGTGGTGCGCGACCTGCCCCCCGGCTTCCTCACCTTCCGCGCCACCCGGGACGGCGACCTGGCCGTCGACCTCCACCCCCAGTCGCGCACCGACAGCGCCCGCCCCGCCGGTGAAGAGCCGGACCGGGTCTTCGCCCTCGCCCGGGTCGGCGGCGACGGCGCCGAGCTGGCCAACACCTTCGAAATCGAGGACGGCGACCGGCTGCGCATCGCCGGCGGCGGCGAGCTGACTTTCGACGCCGACCGCCCCGCCCTCGGCGCCGCCGAGGAGGGCTACCCGGAGCTCGCCCGCCGCACCGGCCGCGCCGGCCTGCCCATCGTCCGCCAGCTTCCGCCGGAGGCCGAGATCCTGCCGGTGCGCTACTACGGCGCCAGGGCAGGGGGTGACGGGACCGGAGCTGGCGATACCTCTGAAGGCGGCGGTGACTCTGAAGGCGGCGGTGACTCTGAAGGCAGCGCTGACACCGTCCTCGTCGGCGTCGGCGGCCGGCCGCTGGGCGCCTTCCTCTACCGCGGCGGCGGCTACCTGCGCTCCGACTTCCGGATCGCCCTGCCGGGGCCGGAGGTGGAGTTGGTGCGGGGGGGCGAGAGTGGCGCCAATGCCGGCGCCGAGACCGGGGCTGACACCAGCGCCGAAACCGCCGCCTTCGACCCGCGCCTCGCCGTCCTCGCGCCCGGCGAGAGCCGCCGCTTCGCCCTCTACCGGATCGACTACGCGCCGCCCCCGGACGAGGAGGGGGACGCCCGCAGCCGCGTCCAGGAGCGCCGCAGCTTCGCGGCGACGTGGCGCGACGGCCGCCTGGAGCTGGTGCTCGACACGCCTTCCTACGTGCAGCTAGGGAAGAACGTCCAGTTGGGCGAGGCCGCCCTGGAGACCGGTGGTGGCGGCGACGGCGCGGCCCTCCTCGCCATGGTGGGCAGCCCCGACGCCGCGGCGGCGCTGGACGACGACCCGTCGCTCCTCGTCTTCCGCGCCCTCGGCGGCCCGCTGGCGGCGGAGCTGTTCAGCCGCATCCGGGTCGAGGGCGGCGAGGTCCTGGCCACCACCCACACCGGCGCCCGCCGCTACCGGGTCGGCGACGCCTTCCGCGTCGGCGACCGGGCGGCGGCGGTGGTCCGGGTCTCCCGGCTCGGCGTGCCCTGGGGGACGCTGCTCCTCCTCTGGGCGACGGCGCTGGCGGCGCTGCTGGCCGGCTGGGGCCTGCGCCACCGGCCGCTGCCCCTCCTCCTCCTCACCGGCGTCGAGCTGTTCCTGGCCACCCGGGTGCTCATCGCCTACCAGGGCGCCTACCTCGACCCCGGCGCCGCCGAGGCGGCGTGGATCTCGCTGGCCGCCTGGGTTTGGGTGCCCTGGGTGCTGCAAGGCTTCGTGGCCCTCCACCGCTCCTGGCGCGCCGCGGCCTCCCCCGCCCTCCTCGCCCACCTGGCGGTGGCCGCCTGCGCCGCCGGCGCGGCGCTGGTGGCCGCCGGCGGCGAGCCGTGGAAGATCGCCCTGGCGCTGCTCCTGCCCCCCCTGGTGACCGCCGGCATGGCCCTCGCGATGCGCTGGCTGGAAGAGCGCCTCCCGGAGCTGCCCGGCTGGCGCCCGGGCCGCGCCTTCGAGACCCGCCGCTGGATGCTCTGGGTGGCGGGCCTCACCGCCGGCCTGGCGGCCTTCCGGCTGCTCACCCTGTTCGGGGCCGGCTGGAAGGAGCGGGTCGATCTGGGGGTGGCGGCGCTGGCGGTCTCCATCTACTACACGCCGGCGGCCCTGTTCATCCTGGCGCTGGCCTGGGCCGGCCGGCGGCGGCGCTGGGGCGTCTTCGTCGGCCTCGGCGTCCTGGCGGTGCTCTTCGCCGTCCCCGCCGCCGCCCGCGACTGGGGGGCGACGCTGATCTTCTCCCTGCCGCCGGTGCTGCTCTTCGCCCTGGCGGTGTTCGACCGGGAGGTGCCGGCCGCCGAGGCTCCCGCACCGGCACCGGCACCGGCACCGGCACCGGCACCTGCACCCGCGGCCGAGCCCACCGCCCCCGCCTGGCAGCGCTGGCTCTACGTCGCACCCTTGCTCCTCACCCTCCTCCTCCACGGCCTGGGGGTCTTCGTCCTGCCCCGGGTCTTCGGCGCCGGCCCCTCGCCGGCGGACCTGGAGGCCGCCCGCTCCTCGCCCAGCGCCGCCCGCGAGCTGCTGGAGGCCAGCGTCGACGCCGAGGCCAACTCGCTGCGCCTGTGGAGCTGGGCCGCGCCGGAGGCGTTGCAGCGGGTCGGCACCTCCAGCTCCGAGGGCTTGCAGGTGGTCATGGCGACGCTCGAGTCCTACGCCAGCCGCGGCCCCTGGGGCGAGGGCTACCTGGGGGTGCCGCTGTCCTCCGCCCTGGACGCCACCCACCTCGACGACAACCTGTCCGCCGTCCACGTCCTGGGCACCTTCGGCTGGCTCGGCGCCCTGGCGTTGCTGGCGGCGCTGGCCGCCTGGGCGCTGGCGCCGCTGCTGCTGCCCGGCTTCCGCCTGACCCCGCGCACCGCCTTCGGGCTGATGATCCTGTGGACCTTCACCTGCGCCGGGCTGTACATGTTCTCGGCCAACGTCGGGCTGATGCTCTTCACCGGCAAGAACGTCTACTTCCTCGCCGCCGCCTCGCTGTCCGACGTGGTGGAGGGGACGCTGCTGGCGGCGCTGGCGTTGTGGGCCTTGTGCGCGACGCCGACCGAGACCGCCGAGACCGCCACCACCGCCCCCACCGCCGCCGGGGAGGCGCCGTGACCGCCCGCCGCTGGCTCTGGCTGCCCGCCGCCGCCGTCCTCCTCTGGCTGCTGGCCTGGCTGGGCTGGACCGTGGCCCTGGACCGCGGCGCCCTCGACCGGGGTGGTGCCCGCACCAGTGCCGCCGGAACCAGTGCCGCCGGCAACAGCGGCCGGGACGTCTACGTCGCCCGCGGCTACCTGCGCACGGTGGACCTCTACCTGCGCCACGACTGGCTGCGCTACGACCCCTCGGCGGAGCGCATCTACCTCGACCCGGACCTCGCCGGCACGGCGGCGGAGGACTTCTACCGCCGCTCGTACCTGACCGGCGACGTCGCCGCCTTCAACGCCGGCGACCGCTCCGCCTTCCGCATCGAGAACGGCCGCGTGCTGGCGCTGGACCCGTACCGCCACAACATCGCCCTCCCCTTCGCCTCGCCGACCCGCTGGCAGGGGCGGCTGACCTTCCGGCCGGAGAGCGGTCGCCGCGCCGAGCTGGCCGGCGACGGCGCCCGCATCCTCCTCTCCAGCCCCACCGTGCCGCTGGTCGATCAGCCCCGGGTGCCGGAGATCGTCCTGCCCCGGCAGGGAGCGCGGCGCCGGGGCACGGTCACCGAGAGCGGCCAGGCGGTCAACCTGCGGGGCGACGGCGGCCTGTTCTTCGGCAAGGTCCACATGGTGGGCGACGGGGTGGTCTTCAACGACCGCCAGATGAGCCGCGGCGCCCAGGTCTCGATCTCCGGCCAGCCGGTGGCCACCGGCAACCGCTCCCGCCTCGACTCCGGCGACCTGCTGAAGCTGCGCTGGCGGCTGGGGCCGGAAAGCCAGTACTCGCTGCTCTGGGCCTCGGTCCTGGGCGAGGCCCCGGTGATCTCCGCCTACCGCGCCATCAACGGCCGCTGGCAGCGCACCCCGGCGCAGCCCGAGCCGCCCTTCACCGCCGACGTGGTCACCGCTCTCGATGCCGCCTTCCAGCGCCGCGGCGACGATGGCCGGCCGCGGCTCTCCCAGCGCGAGGCGGCCCGCAGCTTCGACCTGGCGCTGACCCTGGACGCCCGCCTCCAGACGGAAATCCAGGAGCGCCTGGAGCGCTACGCCCGCACCCTGCGCGACCGGGACGAGCCGCCGTTCCGCGCCGCCGTCACCGTGATGGACGCCACCGGCGGCGACGTCCTGGCCATGGCCACCTACCCCACCGCCGGCGACCTGGAGGGCTGGACCGGCGCCAGCGGCGCCCGCAACCGGCTGCTACGCAACCACAACTTCTCCCGCCTGCCGGTGGGCTCGGTGGCCAAGGTGATGCTCGCCGCCGCCGCCGTCGATGACGCCCCGGTGCTGCTGGATCTCGAGATCCCGGCCTACGCCGGCGGCGAGATGGAGAGCCTGCTGGGGCTCGCCCTGGACCCGGTGTTGAAAGACCACAGCGTGTGGGGCGGCGAGGACGGCTGGATCGGCTTCGAGGAGTTCATCGAGAAGTCGTCCAACAAGTACGCCGCCATGCTCATGACCCTGGCCGCCGGGGTGGATGAAGAGGGCACCCGTCTGCTGCCGCCCACCCCCGACCCGGACGTGCCCGACGAGTTGCCCGAGGCCGACCGCTTCCGCCTGGCCGGCGGCGCGACGGCCACGCGGCGGCCCGGCCTGCGCCTGCCGGTGGAGGCGTACCGCGGCCCCGACCCGAGCCCCGAAAGCGGCCTCGACGCCGACGACCTGGCCGAGGTCGGCACCATCACCACCGCCGAGCACCTGGGCTTCGCCGAGAGCCTGCGCGAGGTGTTCGCCGTGCCGGTGTCGTCGAAAAACCCCAGCGACGAGGCCAACCGCTTCGCCCCGGGCAGCGGCGACGACCTGGTGGACACCTCCGCCTGGCAGCCGCTCCTGGCCCACCTCTACGGCGCCGAGGAGATCCCCTTCGACCACCCGTTCTACGGCGTCTCGCCGGAGCGCGCCAACCTGGCGCTGAACCTGGTGGACGACTACCGCCGGCAGTACCTCTCCATCGTCCTGGGCGGCGGCAGCTCCACCTGGACCAACCCGGAGGTGGCGCGCTTCTTCGCCCAGCTCGTCACCGGTGAGAGGGTGCGCCCCAACCTGGTGCGCCGCATCGACCCGGCGGACGGCGAGGCCATCGACGGCGAGGGCGACTTCCCGCCGCTGGAGATGAGCCCGGAGGCGCGGCGCCGCCTGGGGGTGGCGCTGACCCGGGTGGCCGGGCCGGCGGGCACGGCGCGCTCGCTGCGCGACCGGCTGCTGGCCCTGGACGGGCGGCTGGCGGCCCAGGGCGAGACGCTGGGCTTTTTCTCCAAGACCGGCTCGCCGGACAACGTCGCCTTCGTCCCCACCAACACCGGCCAGGCGCTGGACGAGCTGATCCGGCGCGGCGCCCTGCGCCTCGACCCCCAGGGGCGGGTGGTCTATCGCGACAGCGGGCCGGTGGACGCCGACGCCACCGACGCGGCGGCCGGTGGCGAGAAGCGCTCCAGCCTGCGGGCGCTGTCGTCCGACGCCGGCGACATGGCGGTGCTCGCCCGCTGGCGGGTCAGCCCGCGCACCGTGGTGCGGGTGGCGGACACCTGGAACGACGCCTCGCCGGTGGACCGCACCCAGTTCGAGGTCGAGGCCGGCCGCCTGGTGCGGGCTCTGAACGTGCGCCGGGTGGAGTCCATCGGCGCCGCCTACGCCTTCGTGCTGGCGGCCTACGACGACGCCGCCCGGCCGGCCACCCCGTCCAGGGCCCTGCCGCCCATCGACGTCACCGCCCACCGGCCGCGGCGGGCGCTGGCGGTCTCCATCGTCATCGAGAGCCAGGGCAACGGCCCGGAGGTGGCGGTGCCCTTCGCCGAGGAACTGCTGAGCGGTGTCCTGGAGGACGCCCTGGTCGAGGCGCGCTGGGAGGAGCTGCCGTGAGCCGCCGCCCCGACCCGGCGACCCCGGCCACCGGCTTCGCCGCCGCCACCACCGCCCTGGTGATGGCCGCCGCCCTGGTGGCGGTGGTGCTGCTCTCCGCCTGGGCGGGTTACGCCTTCTACGCCCCGCAGGTCGGCGAGCTGGCGGGGGGCGGCGAGGAGGCCGCCGTGGAGGGGCTGACCCGTCCCCGGGACCGCGCCCGGGTCGAGGTCGCCGCCTACATGGCGGGCGAGGGCGAGGACCGCCCCACCCTCGCCCAGGTCATCGAGTTCTTCGCCTTGGAAGAGGACACCTGGCGTTGCACCGTGGCCGAGAACTACGGCGCCGCCGCCGCCGAGCGCGCCCCCCAGTACGCCCAACGCCGCCTCCCGGCCGGCGACGAAGTGACCCTCTGCCTGGACTGAAGCGCCTCCGGCCGTCCTCCGGCCTGTTCTCCGGCCCGCTCTCCAACCGACCGCCCGCACCTCACTCCGGCCGCCGCTGGATCACCACGTAGGTCCGGTCGTCGCCCTGGGGCTCTCCCCGGGTGAAGGTTTCCAGGGCGCCCTCCAGGGCGCCGGCGATCTCGGCCGGGGTCTCGGTGCGGCGGGTGACGCAGAGCTCGCGCAGGCGGTCGAGGCCGAACTCTTCGCCGTCGGGGTTTTCTGCCTCGACGATGCCGTCGGTGAAGAGGAACAGCAGGTCGCCGGGGGCCAGCTCGTGGTCCACCGCGTCGTAGTCGCTCTCCGGCACCATGCCCAGCGGGAAGCCGGACGCCTCCAGCTCCTCCACCTCGCCATCGGCGCGGATCAGCAGCGGCGGGTTGTGGCCGGCGTTGACGAAGGAGACGGTGCCCACCTGCGGCGAGAGGAGCGCCAGGCAGGCGGTGGCGAACTTGTCCGGCGGCGTCCGCTGGTGGAGAAAACGGCAGGCCTCCACGAACACCTCGGCGGCGCCGTTACCGGCCTGGAGGAGGGCGGCACAGACCGCCTCCAGCGAGGCGGTGAGCAACGCCGCCGCCGTCCCCTTGCCGCAGACGTCGGCGATGATGAGCGCCGTCTCCATCTCCCCGTCGCCCCCGTCCCCGCCCGCCACCCGCCGCTCGACGATCTGGTAGTAGTCGCCGGAGACCGTGCGCGACGGCGTGTTGGCGGCCAGGATGCGGTAGCCGTCGGGCTGGGGGATGACCTTGGGGAGCAGCGACATCTGGATGCGGCGGGCGAAGCGCAGCTCGTTTTCCAGCCGCTCCCGATCGGCGGCCACCCGGGCCAGGCGCAGGTTGCGCACCCGGAAGGAGGCGGCGGAGGCGATGGAGGCCAACAGCTCCAGGTCCTCCTCAGTGAACGCGCGGACCTGGAGGCGGGAGAGAAGGACGATCATCCCCTGGCACCCCTCGGCGTCCATCAGCGGTGCCGCCATCAGGCTGCGGGTGGATGAGGAGAGGAGGCTGCGCGCCTCGTCGAAGCGCTCGTCGCTCTGGACGTCCACCGCCAGCGCCGCCTGGCCGTGCTCCATCACCTTCTCGCGCAGGGTCTCCGACACCGCCTGGTCCAGGCCCGGCGGCCGGCTGGCGACCAGCGTCAGGTCGTCCTCGCAATCCTCGTCCACCAGGAAGACCAGCGCCTCCTCCGGCTGCAGGTGGTCGAAGGCGCCGTCCAGCACCAGCTCCAGCACCTCCCCCACCGCCAGCGCCCGGCCGAGGTCGCGGTGCAGGTGGTTCAAGAGCTTGAGGCGGGTGGCGTAGCGCGCCAGGTCGCTGCCCTCGCCGCCGGCCTCGGCCTCGTCGTCCAGGATCTCCCGCATCGGCCGGAGGGCGGTCATGGCGCCGGAATCGCCCAGCTTGGCGCGCACGTCGATGACGTCCGAGGGCGGATCGGCGCGGGGGCGGGCGGCGACCACGTCGATGGCGATCCTGGTGTCCGACAGGCGGACATGGTCCCCCGCAGCCAGGTGGGTGGGCTCGGCGATCTCCTGGTCGTTGACCAGGGTGCCGTTGCTCGAATCCAGGTCTTCCACCCGCAGCAGGTCGCCGTCGATGGTGAAGCGGGCGTGCTGGCGGGAGAGGAAGGCGTCTTCCAGGACCAGGTCGCAGCCGGGAGCGCGGCCCACGGTCAGCGAGCCGGAGGAGAAACGGCGCTCGAACGTCGCCCCGCCCGGCAGGGTGATTTCCAGTCGATAGGTGCTCATGTCTTGAATGGTCGTTCGAGGACGTGAAATGTGACGCCCCGGCTTCCGGGTGCCCGGCGACACGGGCTCCCCACCACCGGGCGGCGTCCCCTGTGTAACGCCAGCCCCTCTCCGAGCGCCGATTCCGGGTGATAGCTTCGATGCCGCGATTCCCCGTGCATCTCACTGCGATGAAACCCGCGATCCGGAGGTTCCCGATGCGATCCCCACGTTCGGGGATGGTGGCCATGGCCGCCGTCCTCCTCTCCCTGTCTCTTCTCCTGCCCGCGCTGCCGCTGGCCGCCCAGGAGGGCGATCCGCCGCCGCCTCGCCCCCAGGAATTGGTGGTCGGCACCAAGGTGGCGCCGCCCTTCGTCATGAAGGCCGCCGACGGCACCTGGACCGGCATCAGCATTGAGCTTTGGCGCGAAGTGGCGGCGGAGCTGGGGGTGCGCTACGAGCTGCGGGAGTATGACCTGGAGGGCCTGCTGACCGCCCTGGAGAGCGGCGAGGTGGACGCCGGCGTCGCCGCCCTGACGGTGACCCACGACCGGGAGGAGCGGATGGACTTCAGCCATCCCTTCTACACCACCGGCTTCGGCATCGCCGTCGAGCCGCTGGGCCAGCCGGGCTGGGGGCACACGCTGAAGCGCCTCGTGTCCTGGGGCTTCCTGGGCTCACTCCTGCTCCTGGTCGCCGTGCTCCTGGTGGTGGGGGCGCTGGTGTGGCTGCTGGAGCGCCGCTCCAACCCGGACTTCCGCGGCGGTGACGGGCTGTGGTCCGGCTTCTGGTGGGCGGCGGTGACCATGACCACCGTCGGCTACGGCGACAAGGCGCCGAAGACCGTCCTCGGCCGCGTCCTCGGCCTGGTGTGGATGTTCGTCGCCCTGGTTCTCATCGGCACCTTCATCGCCAACATGACCACCGCCCTCACCGTGCGCCAGCTCCAGGCCCCCATCCGCACGCCGGAAGACCTGGGCAACGCCGAGGTCGCCACCATCGAGCGCTCCGCCAGCGAGGTCTTCCTGCGCGAGCAGCGCATCCCCTTCCGCTACGCACCGGACCTCGCGAGCGCCTTGCAGCAGGTGGCCGCGGGCAAGGTCGACGCCGCCGTCTACGACGCCCCCCTGATGCGCTACCTCGCCACCCACGGCTTCCAGGACCAGGTCGAGATCCTGCCCCAGACCTTCGGCCGCCAGGACTACTCCATCGGCCTCCCCACCGGCAGCCCCTACCGCGAGGAGATCAACCGCATCCTGCTGGCCGACAAGACCAAGAGCCTGTTACAGAACCTCCTCTTCGAGTACCTGGAGCAGGAGGAGGCGCCGGAGGGGGCGGGCGGAACATAACGTCCAGGAACCCGCCATGCAGAGTTGCCTTTTCAGGTTGCAAATGGCAGCCTGAAATCAAAGGATCTGTCAAGATGAATCGAAAGTCCTACCATGTGGTGCCAGCCTTCAGCGGAGGCTGGGGTGTGCTCAAAGAAGGGGCTTTGCGTCTCACCAAGCGATTTGGCACCAAAGAAGAAGCCATCACGGCGGCCCGCGAGATGAGCCGAAAACAAGAAACACAGCTCTATATCCATCGCAGCGACGGCCAGATCTCCTACCGCCACTCCTACGGCCCCGAGCCCGCTTCCACCAAGATTTGGTAACGCGGGTGCCAAAGCTGAGCACAATGACCCTGAATCCCAATGTCTACTGACAGCCTGGTGCAGCTCTGGCGTGAAGGTGCAAGTGAGCCAGAATGTGTTCCGCTGAGCTTTGAGGACATGATCGGCCACCTGGTCAGCGATTGGTTACCCTGGGTTCCCGATGAGGCACGGAACAGTGTTTTCGGATGGCCCGAATTCCTGCTGGACAGAAACGACTCTGGATGTCTTGTAATGAACCAGAGTTCCGAGAAGATGGAGAGGCAGTGGAAGGGCTTCTTCTCCTGGTTGCTGGGTGTGATTGGAACCCGCCATTTTCTTCATCGAGAAGGCTACCGGTGGATTGCCCACATGAGCGCCTTCTACGAAGAGGCCCATACTCCCGTTGGCATCGACGAATGGCACGCCGAGTTTCCACCATCCGTCCTCAAAGCCAGGAGGCCCACTCCCCGACAACTCCGACCCGACTACATCGCGCTACGCCAGCGTCAGGATTCGCCAGGGGACTATGACTGGGCGGTGGTAGAAGCGAAGGGCACTTCGCAGGCGATCTACACGAAGGAAGAATGCCCGGAAAAGTGGAAAGCCCAGTCGGAGAACATTGAGCTTCTACTTCCCAACGAGGGGCTTCCTGTCCCACGCAACCTGGTCGTGGCCACCCGCGGGAACAGCAGTGCCAAGCGCCCGATGACTCGTCGCATACAAATCCGTGCTTGGAACCAAGTCCGCAAGGAGCCTTCCGCCCCACAAGAAATGGTGGCCCTGGTCGTGGCCGCCCATCTGTTCGGTCTCCTCAGAACCTTTTCGGCCCACGAAAGTGCCCGGGAGTTGGGAAACGCCGTGCGCCGTTGGAGTAAGCCAGAGAAATCGCCCTCTCGTGAGAAGGCTTATCGCTCGGAAAGCAGGAAGATCCACGCCCCCTGCGACCCAGGCGGCACTGAGCCGAGATTCGAGGCCGGTATGCGAGACAGGGCTTGGGATCTGGTGAAGAAGTTGATCGAAGCGAGAGATTTCCAGGCAGCGACCGGGCTGATCGCCGAGCATGAGCGCGAGATAGAAAAGTCAGAAGCTCCGGAGTTCTCCAGCTACGGAATCAAGGTCACGCGCCTCAAGCCTTGACTCCCGGAGTGCGCGGGACATCCAACCTGGCTTCCGCGCCACCGCCTCGTCCTGCCGCCTCTACCAGATGCTGGTAATCATTGAAGGTAACCAGCACCGCGCATGGCTGATTGCGTTTCATGATCACAGTTCTCTCAGTGGTCCGAATCAAAGAGTGGAGGTTTCGGCTGGCTTCGGTCACACCTCGATAATCCATCGACGCTCCTCGATCTGACGTCAGTGACAGTCCGGCTTGGATTTCGGCATTTCGTCCCAGGTCCGGCCGTCCAGTTCCCGGCCGTGGCGTTTCTTCCACACCCCGCCCCACTGCTTGAAGAAGAACGGCACCTCTTCATCCAAACACTGCTGCCGAATGCTTCGCACCCAATCCGCTTCCATCGGGCGGGCCCCGGGACCCGACTCCCCTCCGACGATGACCCAGTCGATCTCCTGCAAAGAAAGCTCACCGAGCGGACCGAGGAGTGGTTCGAGCGAAAGAAACCGAACCGCAGCCGGCACGGAACCCAGGCGCGAGATCCGCCAGGCATAGGCTTCGGTTTCGACGCTCACCCCCATCCAGACGTTCGACGGCCAAGACAACCGGGGGCCTAGCTCGGCCAATCGCTCCGCTCGCTTTGTGAGGATCTGAAACTGGTGCTGTTCAGCCTCTCCCATAACCTCGAAAACCTGCTGAATATAGGTCTCCGGCACCGCATCATGGAAAAGATCGCTCATCGAGTTGACGAAGATGAGCTTTGGCTTTCGCCACCGCAGGGGCCGGTCCAGAAGATCCTCCTGGAGCGTCACCTGAAACCCATCCGCGTATCTCGGCTGCCCCATGCCTTGGAGCCGCTTCGCCATGCGGCTGGCGTAACAGTGCTTGCAGCCGGGACTCACCTTGGTGCAACCCGTCACCGGATTCCAGGTCGCCTCGGTCCATTCGATGGAAGATGCCTGAGCCATGTGACCTCGCCTAAAAAAGGCTGCGCTGATCTGGAGCGTATTTCATGACCTGTCGCCAGAGCTTTCTCCCAAGCTCATGGCGGCTGAAGAACGCGAGCCGGTACAGGCGGACGCTCTTCTCGGTCAAGAGGATGAGGTGGGTATCGCCAATACCGATACTTTCAAGGACATACCCTCCATCTATTTACGCTTAGCTTACGCCTTTCGAGAAAAGGCTGCAAGCTTTCGCGCAAATCGACGAAAGGTGGCTACTGGTCCAAATCGATGTTGTAGCAGTCGGGGCCGAGCTCGGTGATGGGGCCGGAGCGGAAGTACTCTTCGCCGCGGTAACTGAACAGGACGGAGAAGAAGACGGCGGTGCCGTCCCAGAGGACGCGGTCGCCGCTGACGAAGTTGAACTTGCTGGAGCCGCCGGGGGGCACCTGCCAGGTCTTCCAGCCGTGGTTGGCGCTGTTGAAGCTGTCGAAGGCACCACCCTCGGTGACGTGGGTGGCATGGAGCCACTCGATGCGCATCTCCCCCGCACCCAGGTTGCAGATCTTCAACTCCTGGTTCTCGAGCTGGGACGCCTTGCCCGCCACCAGGGTCTCCAACTCCCGGCCCGCCTGGGGGATCCTCTCCTTCATGTTGACCAGGTCGAGCTGGCGCTGCTCCAGATCCTCGCGCAGCCCACTCTCCACTTCCGCCGCCCCCATGTAGAGCACGCCGAAGACGGCGATGGCCGCCACCAAGGCGATCACCACCGTCAGCATGACCCAGGTGGACTTCGGCATCCGCGACAGGAAACCCGCCTTGCCGCCCTCGGCGGCACCGGCGTCCGCCTCCCCTCCCCCAGCCGCCACGGCCGGGGAACCCGGCCCAGCTCCGGCGTCGCCGTGAACCGGCGGCGCAGCAGAGCTGGCCGCGGGAGAGGCGGGAGGGGTCCCGCCCGCTACGGCACCGGCAACGGCGCCGGCCGCGGCCGCCCCGCTGGCCGCCCCACTGGCCGCCCCGCCGGCCGCCGCCGCGCCACCCGCCGGCGGACCGCCGAGGGGCGCGTCCACCGGGCTGGAGGCGGGGAGGTCACCGGCCAGGCCGGCGTCGTCGGGCATCAGGATGGCGTGGGCCTTGCGCAACTCTTCCAGGCGGCGCTCGTAGCGCCGCTTGAGGTCCGGGGTCGGGGCGTTGGTGAGGCGGATCTGGTAGTCGGAGTACAACTCCTGGTAGCGTCGGCGGATGTCCTCCGGCCCGGCTCCCGGCGGCAGGTCGAGGATCGCCCGGGCCGAGGAATGATCCACGATGAGGCCGCCGGCACCAGCGTCAGAAGCACCGGCACCTGAAGCAGCGGCGCCGGAGGCTCCGGCTCCGCCCCAGGCGGCACCCGCCGCCGCGGCCCCCGCTCCAGCCCCGGCCCTGCCCCCCCCCGGCGTCGCCGGGGCCGCCGGGATCGACAGCCCGCCGGGCGCCAGCACGGTGGCGCCCCGGGGGTCGATGGGGCGGGAGATCTCGATGGTCAGGTCGGTGTTGCCGATGCCGATGACGTCGCCGTCGGCCAGCACCGCCTCGCCGGCCAGCGGCGCGCCGTTGAGGCGGGTGCCGTTGGACGAGCCCAGGTCGCGGAGCTTGGCGTCGGGGCCGGAAATGGTGATCTCGGCATGCCGGCGGCTGGTCTGGTCGTCGGCGGTCAGGGCGACGTCGCACTCCGGCTCCCGGCCGATGACGGTGGCCCCGGGGCGCAGTTTCAAAGGCGGCTCACCCTCGCGGGTCAGCTCGAAGCTGGGCTCCGCCGGGGGCGCCGGGGCCGCCGCTTCGGGCCGCTCCGGCAGATCGATGGCGGAACCTATGACGGTGGGCGCCACACCCGCCGCCGGTGCCACGGACACCGGCTCGGGGCCTGGGCGCGCCGCCTCGGCCTGCCCCTCTTGCGCCGCCGCGCCCCCTTCCGGGCCGGCCAGGAAGACGAGTTGCTGCCCCCCCACCTCCACCTTGTCGCCGTGGCTCAGCTCCATCCTGCCCAGGCGCCGGCCGCCGGCCTCGGTGCCGTTGGAGGAGCCCAGGTCGCGGATCTTCGCCTGGCCGCCGGGCATCACCATGATGAGGGCGTGCTTGCGACTGATCGACGGGTGGTCCACCAGGACGCCGGCCTCCGGCGCCCGCCCCACCAGGTTGGCCCCGACCTTCAGCGGGAAGGTGCCGGCGTCGCCCTGGAGGAGGAGTTGGTCGCCCTCGCCGCTGACCGTCAGCTCCAGGTCGCCGACCTTCACCTCGCTGCCCGGCGAGAGATCCTCCAGGCTGAGCATGCGGCCGTTGACCTTGGCCTCGTTCTCGCTGGCCCGGCTCTCCAGCACCACGCCGTCGCCGGAGCGCCGCGCCACGGCGGTCAGCGCCTCCACCTTGTCGCCGGTGATGACGATGTCGGCGTCGGCGGCGCTGCCGATTTTCAACTCGCCGTCGGCCACCGCGGTCATGTCGCCGCCGTGCTCGAAGTAGAAGCGCCGCCCACCGCCGCCCGGCGCGCTCACGCTCCCCCCCAGGCCCAGCGCAGGCAGTCGGTCTCACCGGGCGGCGGCCAGGGGCCGGCGAAGGGGAACTCGTCGCCGTTGACCCGCAGCCAGACGGCGTAGTAGCTGACCTCGCCGTCCCAACCGCTGGCCGGGTGGTCCAGCACCACCTCCTCGCCCCCCGGCGGCACCCGCCACAGGTCTTGGCCGTGGTCGCTGCTGTTGAAGGTGTGGTACTCGCCCGCGTCGTCCATCCAGGTGGCGGCGGCCTTGGCCACCACCACCGGCGCGCCGGAGAAGTTGCAGATCTTCAGCTTGCCCCGCTTCAGCACGCTGGTGCGCTCCTCGACGCCGGAGAGATCCCCCTCCACCGATTCCAGGTCGGCGCGCACGCCGGCGGCCTCCTCCTCCACGGTGTCGATCTCGGCCTGCACCTCGACGGCGGCGGCGCGGGACTGGCTCCACCTCAGGATGACGAAGGTGGCCAGGCCGGCCAGGACGATGGCGGCGCCGGCGACGACGATGGTGGACTTGGGAAGGCCGCGGTGCTGGCTCATGGCAAGGCCCTCACCGCTCCAGAGGCCGCACGCAGAAGGTGCTGGCCTCGGCCTTCTTGCGCTCGATGACGCAGGTGAACTCGCCGAGGAAGCTGCACGAGGTGCGGGGCTGCTGGTCCCGCACCCAGAGGGCGGAGACGGAGTTGTGGTCGAAGGGCTCGTGGATCAGCCGCGGCTGGACGGTCATCTCCCCCTTCTTCTTGCCGAGGATGGTCCACCGGGTCTCGCCCCGGTCGGTCTCCTGGCGCGGCGACGGGTGGTCCGGGAAGGAGAGCTTGGACAGCTCGTCCAGGGTCGGCAGGCGCCAGCCGCCACCGCCGTCCTTCTTGCCCCGGCAGTAGCCCTCGATGTCTTCCCAGCGCATCACCGGGGTGGCGTTGCGCATCCACTCCAGGCCGGTCTCCTTGTCGGTGACGCTGGAGCCGGCGACCCGGAAGCGGTCGACGTTCTCCATCTCCTCCTCCCACTCCTCGACCAGCCTGCGCAGCTCCACGGTGGCCACCACGCTGCCGGTGTCCGGCGCCTTCAAGGTCTGCTTCCACACCGGGCCCTCCACGCCGTCGGGGAAGACCTGGAGCAGGTGGTCGCCGGGGCGGATGCGGAACTCCTCCACCACGTCCTTGTCGAGGTGGCCCAGCGGCTCGCCGTTGAGCTCCAGGGTGGCGGGCATGTCGGAAGAGATGCGCAGCACCGGGGGCGGCGGCGCCTTGGGGCCGGTGTCGCGGTGCTTCGGCCGGGGCGTCGGCTTCTGCGCCTCCTGCGCCTCCTGCTTCGGCCGCGGCGGCGGCTTGGTGGTCTGGGCCACCGCCTCGGCGGCCCCGCTCAGGGCGACAAGGAGGCCGAGGAGGAAGGCAGCGGATCGGATGGGTCGATGGTTCATGATTTAACTCCGGGGACGCCCGCACTCCGGGGACGCCCGTAGCGAAAGGGCTCAGGGTGCGTCAGCACGGGCGACCCGGAGCGAAGAGGGAGCGAGGCGTGCTGACAGCACGTTGAGGAAGCGATGAGTGAGGACCGTTCGTGATGACGTGCCATGGGCGCTTTCGGTAGGGCGTCAAGTGATTTCGTTGAAGATCTCGATAACGTCTTCGATGATGCCGATCACCGACTTGGCGCCGATGGCGGTCATGCTGGTGCCGGCGCTCATCACCTGGGTGGTGGTGCCGACGGCGTCGGCGGTGCCGCTGATCACGTCGCCGACCTGCTGCATGACGCTCTGCACCGTCTCGACGGTGCCGATCAGCTCGCCGAACTGGTCGCCGAACATGCTGTTGACCTGCTCCAGCACCTTCGAGCCCTCCTGCTCGGCGGTGGCCCGGGCCTCCTCCACCTTGTCCTTGCCCTGGGACACCAGGTCATCGACGTGGGTGGTGAGCTTGGAGACCTCGTCGTTCAAGGTGCTGGTGAAGTCGCCATCGACGTACTGGCCGAGCTGGTTGCCGCGCTCGAAGAGCTCGCCCTTGACGTTGTCCACCAGCGAGGTGAAGGGGTCCTTGATGTGCTCGTCGGCGGCGGCCCGGGTGGCGTCCAGGGCGGAGTCCAGGCTGCGCGCCTGGTCGTCGAAGCCGGAGAAGATCTCCTCGACGGAGGCGGCCGCGGCGTCGATGTCGGGCACCAGGGCGGCGACCCCCTGACCCAGGGTCTCCACCACGGTGCGGGTGGAGTCGGCGGCGGCCCGGCCCCGGTCCATGGCGCCATCGACGGCCTGCTGCACGTCGTCGGCCCGGGAGGTCAGGTCGTCGCCGAGCTGCTGCAACTGGTCCTGGGCCTCATCGACCCGGGTCAGCAGCTCCTCGCCGCGGTTGGAAAGCTCGTCCCACTCGGAGTCCAGGGAGCTCATGGTCTCCTCGACCTGGGACTTGGCCTCGCCCATGTTCGCCAGCAGCGCTTCGGCGGCGGCGTTGAGTTCTTCCTGGATCTGGGCGACGGTGCGGGTCGCGGCGTCTTGAATGCTCATCGTGTGTCTCCGGGTTTTTCGCTGCGAATTTCAGGTCTGTCTCAGACGTCGATGCCGACCATGGAGGCCATGCCCTTGACGTGGTCGACGGCGTCGAACAGGGGGTCCAGCACGACGCCGAGCTGGTCGAGGATCGGCTCCAGCGCCTTGCGCTCCAGGCTGGCTTCCTCGGCGTTGCCGAAGAGGCTCTCGCGGACTCCACCGAGGGTGGAGACGACCTGCTCCAGGAGCTGGTCGATCAGGGCGTTCAACTGCTCCTCCACCGACCCCTGAAGCTCGTCCAGGGCGGCGTTGACGCCGTTCTCTATGACGTTGCCCTGGACCATTTCCATACCGGCGGTGAAGGTGGAGGCCATGTCCTCGAAGCTCATGCCCACCATCTCCTCCACCTTGGCGCCGGTGTCCCGGATGCCGGTGTCGACCTGGTCGATCAGGTTGGAGGCGGTGGCCTCGGTGAACTCGAAGGTCTCGTCGATCTTGGCCTGGAAGCCGTCGATCTGGTCGTTGGCGTAGTCGGTGGCGTCGTGCAGGAGCTGGCGCCCGTCCTCGATGTGGCCGGTGACCTCCTCGACGACGCCCTGGCAGGTCTCGTTGGCCTGCTCCACCAGCTCCCGGCCGCTGTTGACGTGGGCGCTGAACTCCTCCATCTGCTGCTGCGCGGTTTCCAGAGCTGTGATGACGCCGGTCTTGACCTCGTCCAAGGCGCTCTTCAGCTCTTCGGTCTTGGCGGAGACGGCGTCGGTCTGCTGCTCCAGCAGGGTCTGCTGCTCCTCCACCTTGGCGCGCAGGCTGTTCAAGCCCTCTTCCACCCGGCCGCTCATCGCCTCTACCTCGGCCTGCTTTTCCTGGGCGTTGGCCTGGAAGTCCTTCACCAGGCCCAGCAGGGCGTCGGCCTCACCGTTGATCTCGGTCATCAACGGCGTCGCGGTGGGGCCGACGTCGAAGATCTGTTGTACGAAGTCACGCATGGTCTCGTTCTCCTAGCTCGTTTCGGGAAGCGCGTCAGAAGCCCATGCGCAGGATGGCGAGGGCGTGTTTGATGGCGCTGACCAGGCCCTTGAGGGCGACGATCACCGGCAGCACCGGGCCGAGGGCGGCGGTGGTCGAGGAGCCGACGCTGGCCATGGTCATGTTGGAGGCGATCTCCTCGGCGACGAAGGCGATGGCGTCGTCCACCAACTCCTGGATCTCTGCCTCGATCTTGCCGGCGGCCTCGTCCTGGGCGTGGTTGATGGTGTTCATGAAGACCTCCTCCAACCGGTTGATCAGGTTCTCGCCCAGCCCGTTGATCACGCTGTCGAAGTTCTCGTACAGGTTGTCGACGTTGCTGGTCAGCCCCTCGAAGCCGGCCACCGCCTGGTCGAAGAAGTCGCTGCCCAGGGACTGGGTGACGTCGCCGAACAGGCTCTCGGCCCGGGAGGTGACGTCGTCGGTGATCTTCTGGCCCAGGTCGGCGGCCTTGCCCAGGGTGTCTTCCCCGAGGGAGGTCACCCGGCCGGTGAGCTCGGTCACCGAGCTTTCCAACTCGCCCAGGGTCTGGCGGGTGAGGTCGGCGGCGTTGTCCATCTGGCCCATGGTCTCCTGGGTCGAGGAAACGGCGGCGTCGATGGCGGCGGTGACCTCGCCGTGCAGGGTGTTGGCCTCGTCCACCGTGCCGCCCACTTCGTCGGACACCTCGTCGTAGGCGTCGCTGGTGGCCTGCTTGAGGTCCCCCAGGGTGGTCATCCCCTGCTCACCGGCGGCCACCAGGCTGGCGACCATGTTGGTCACCTCGCCGCCGGCCGCCTGGGCGGCGGAGCTTCCGCCATCCAGGCCCTGGCCCAGGCTCTCCATGAGCTGCTCCGCCTCGGCCTTGGCCTCCTCCAGGGTGGAGTGGCCCTGCTCCAGGGTGGCGATCTGCTCGTCCACCGACCCCTTGTTGGTCTGCATCAACGATCCCAGCTCGCTGAGGATCGAGAGCGCTTCGCTGTAGGCGCTGCCAAAATCTAGAACTTCGGACATTTCCGCGTCTCCTTAGGTGTGCCTGTGCTCATAATTTCTGCCGCGCCCGGTCAGCCGAGCAGGTCCTCGGCGGTATCGAGGATCGGCTTGACCATCTCGATGACTTCGATGACGCCCTGCATGCCGTCGATGAGGTCGCCCAGGCCGCCCTCCATGACCTCCTGGCCGGCCTTGCCGACCCCTTCGAGGACCGACAGCGCCTCGCCCATGACCCCGGACTGGGCTCCCAGCTCGCCCATGACCTGCTCCAGGAAGAGGTCGGCCAGGGCGTTGAGCTTGTCGCCGCTGGCCTGGTCGACGAAGCTGGTCAGGTTGGTGAACTGGTTGGAGGTCTCGCCCACCAGGGAGCCGAACTCGCTCTGCATGTTGCCCAGCTTGCCGACGACGTCGTCCTGCAGCGTGTCGTAGTCGGCGACCAGTTCGTCCTTCTTCTGGCTGAAGCTCTCCTCGACGGAGACGATGTTGGCCTGGAAGTCCTCGATCTGGCCCTGGCGCTCCTCCACCAGGCTGGTGGCCTCGGCCTGGAACTCGGTGATCTGGTCGCTCAAGCTGGCCAGCTCGGCCTTGGACGCCTCGTGGTTCTCGTTGCTCTCGGAGAGGATCTGGTCGGCGGCGTTGTCCACCTGGTCCAGATCCGCCTCCAACTCGTCCAGGGTCTCGCTGACGTTGGTGTCGAACTCGTCCAACCGGCCGGTGTACTCCTCGAACTTGGCCTCCATGTCGGCGACCTCCGAGTCGGCGGTGTCCCGGGCCGTCGACAGGGTCTCGCCGAAGGATTGGAACTGGGTGCGCACCTGGTCGGCGGCGCCGGAGACGCCGGCCTGGAGGGCGGCGACGAAGGCGGTCATCTCGGCGATGCGCTCCAACCCCTGGGCGACGGCGGCCTCGTACTCCTCGATCTGGCTGGTGGATTCCTCCACCTCGGAGCCGTAGAACTCCTCCATGGTGTAGACGCCCTCCACCTCGTCGGGCTGGAAGACGTCCAGCACTTCCTCCGGGGTGTAGCCGCCCTCCTTGACCTCGGCCGCGGTGAAGCCGCCGGCGTGGACCTCCTCCGGGGCGTAGGTGCCGTGGAGCATGTCGGCCAGCCAACCGCCTTCTTTGAGCTCCAGGGCCTCGTAGACCCCCCACAGCATCTCGGCCAGCCAACCGCCGTCGAGGACCTCCGCCGCGTCGTAGACGCCGTGGATCTCGGAGGCGGTCCACATCCCTTCCCGCAGTTCCGCGGCGTCGAAGCCGCCGTCCTTCATCTCGGCCGCCTCGTAGCCGCCCTCGCGCAGCTCGGCGGCGTCCCAACCACCCTCTTTCATCTCGCCGGCGGTGTAGCCACCGTCGCGGCACTCGGCGGCCTCGTAGCCACCTTCCTTGACCTCGCCGGCGTCCCAGTCGCCGTCCTTCATCTCCGCCGCGTCGTAGCCGCCCTCGCGGCACTCGGAGGCCTGGTACCCGCCCTCCTTGAGCTCACCGGCGTCCCAGTCGCCTGCTTTCATCTCGGCGGCTTCGTAGCCACCCTCGTTGAGGTCGGCGGCCTCGTAGCCACCCTCCTTCAACTCGCCGGCCTCCCAGTCGCCCTCCTTCATCTCGCCGGCGCTGTAGCCACCCTCGCGCAACTCGCCGGGCTCCCAGCCGCCTTCCTTCAGCTCGCCCGTGTCCCAGCCGCCCTCGTTCATCTCGGCGGCCTCGTAGCCGCCTTCGCGGCACTCCTCGGCGCTGTAGCCGCCCTGCTTCAGCTCCTCGGCGCTCCACTCGCCGTCGCGCATCTCCTCGGCGCTGTAGCCCCCCTCGTTCAGCTCGGAGCACTGGTAGCCGCCTTCCTTCAACTCGCCGGCGGTCCAGTCCCCGGTCTTCATCTCCTCCGCCGAGTAGCCCCCCTCCTCGAGCTGGGCCGCTTCCCAGCCGCCCTCCTTCAGCTCCCCCGGCTCCCAGTCGCCTTCCTTCATCTCGCCAGCGGTGTAGCCGCCCTCCAGCAGCTCGGCGGCCTCGAAGCCGCCTTCCTTGAGCTCGCCCGAGTCCCAACCGCCCTCGTTCATCTCCTCGGCGCTGTAGCCGCCTTCCTTCAGCTCGCCGGGCTCGTAGCCGCCCTCCTTCAGTTCCTCGGCGCTCCACTCGCCGTCGTGCATCTCGGCGGCCTCGTATCCCGCCTCCTTGAGGTCGCTGGCCTCGTAGCCACCTTCGCGCAGCTCGCCGGCCTCCCAGTCGCCCTCCTTCATCTCGCTGGCCTCGTAGCCGGCCTCCTGGCAGTCGTTGGCTTCCCAGCCGCCCTCCTTCAATTCGCCAGCGCTCCATTCGCCGTCCTTCATCTCTTCGGCGGAGAAGCCGGCTTCGTTCATCTCCGACGGCTCGAACTCGGCCTCCTTGAGCTCCGCGGCGTCGAAACCACCCTCCTTCAGGTCCGCCGCCTCGAAGCCCCCTTCCTTCAGCTCCGGGGCCTCCCAGCCGCCGTCCTTCAGCTCTTCCACCGCCCACTCCGCCTCGTGCATCTCGGAGGCCTCGTAGCCGGCGTCGCGCAGCTCGTCGGCGCCGTAGCCACCCTCCTTCAGGTCGGTCGCCTCCCACTCCCCTTCCTTCATCTCCTCGGCGGAGTAACCGGCCTCGTTGAGGGCGTCGGCCTCGAAGCCGCCTTCGCGCAGCTCGCCGGCGTCGTAGTCCCCCTCCTTCAGGTCGTCGGCCTCCCAGCCACCTTCCTTGAGATCCCCCGCCTCCCACTCCGCCTCTTTCATCTCGCTGGCTTCGAAGCCGGCGTCCTTCATCTCGTCGGCGCCGAACCCGGCCTCCTTCAATGCGGCGGCGTCGTAGCCACCCTCCTTCAGCTCCTCACACTCGTAACCGCCCTCCTTGAGGTCGCCGGCGTCCCAATCCGCCTCCTGCATCTCCGACGCCTCGAATCCGGCCTCGTTCATCTCGGAAGCTCCGAAGCCGGCCTCGGTCAGCTCCTCGCAGTCGTAGCCGCCCTCCTTCAGCTCCTCGCACTCGAAGCCGCCTTCCTTCAACTCGCTGGCGTCGTAGTCGCCCTCCTTCAGGTCGTCGGCCTCCCAGCCACCCTCCTTGAGATCGCCCGCCTCCCACTCCGCCTCTTTCATCTCGCCGGCGTCGAAGCCGGCGTCCTTCATCTCGTCGGCGCCGAACCCGGCCTCCTTCAATGCGGCGGCGTCGTAGCCACCCTCCTTCAGCTCGTCACACTCGTAGCCGCCCTCCTTGAGGTCGCCGGCGTCCCAACCCGCCTCTTGCAGCTCCGACGCCTCGAAACCCGCCTCCTTCATCTCGTCGGCGCTGAACTCGGCCTCGGTCAGGGCGGCGGCGTCGTAGCCCCCCTCGCGCAGTTCGGTGCACTCCCAGTCGCCCTCCTTGAGATCCGTCGCCTCCCAACCGCCCTCCAGCATCTCGGCGGCCTCGAAGCCCGCCTCTTTCAGCGCGTCGGCGCCGTAGCCGCCTTCGCGCAGCTCGCCGGCGTCGAATTCACCGTCCTTCAGCTCCTCGGCGCCGTAGCCGCCCTCGTTCAGCTCCTCGGCCGACCAACCCGCCTCTTTCAGCGCGTCGGCCTCCCAGTCGCCCTCCTTCATCTCGCCGGCGCTGTAGCCCGCCTCCTTCAGGTCCGACGCCTCGAAGCCGCCTTCGCGCAGCTCGCCGGTGTCCCAGCCACCCTCGTTCATCTCCTCCGCCGTGTAGCCGCCTTCGTTCAGCTCTTCGGCGCTGAAGCCGGCCTGCTTCAGCTCGTCGGACTCCCAGTCGCCCTGCTTCATCTCCTCGGCGCTGTAGCCGCCCTCCATCAGCTCCGAGCCCTTGTAGCCGCCCTCCTTCAGATCTCCGGCCTCCCAGCCACCGTCTTTCATCTCGGAGGCGGAGTAGCCGCCCTCCTCCAGGGCGGAGGCCTCCCAGCCCCCCTCTTTCAGCGCGTCGGCGCCCCAGTCCCCCTCGTTCATCTCGCCGGCGGTGTAGCCGGCCTCCAGCAGCTCGGCGGCCTCGAAGCCACCCTCCTTGAGCTCGCTGGCGTCGAAGCCGCCTTCGTTCAGCTCGCTGGCGTCGTAGCCCGCCTCTTTGAGGTCGCCGGCCTCCCAGCCGGCCGCCTTCATCTCGTCGGCCTCGAAGCCCGCCTCTTTCATCTCGGCGGCGTCGAAACCGGCTTCCTTGACCTCGCTGGCCTCGTAACCCGCTTCCTTCAGCTCGCCGGCGGTGAACTCGGCCTGGAACTGCTCCTCGGCCTCGAACCCGGCCTCCTTCAGGTCGCCGGAGGAGTACCCGGCCTCTTTCAGCTCCTCCGCCTCGAACTCCGCTTCCTTCATCTCCTCGGCGGTGGCGCCGGCGCCGCGCAGGTCCTCGGCGGTGAACTCGGCGGCCTTCAGGTCGCTGGCGGTGAAGCCGGCGTCGCGCAGCTCGGCGCACTCGTAGCCCGCCTCCTTCAGCTCGCCGGCGTCGAACTCGGCCTCGTGCATCTCGTCGGCGTCGAAGCCCGCTGCCCGCAGGTCCTCCGCCGCGTACTCCCCCTCCTTCAGCTCGGCGGCGGTGAATTCGGCGTCCTTCATGTCGCCGGCGGCGTAGTCGGCGGCGTTCATCTCGCCAGCGGTGTAGCCCGCCTCTTTCAGCTCCTCGGCTTCGTAGCCGGCCTCCCGCAGGTCCTCCGCCGAGTGGTCCGCTTCCTTCATTTCGTCCGCCGGGCAGCCGCCCTCGCGCAGCTCGCCGGCGGTGTAGCCGGCCTCGGTCAGCTCGCCGGTCTCGTAGCCGGCGTCGCGCAGCTCTTCGACGTCGAAGCCCGCCTCCCGCATCTCGGCGCCGGGGACCTCCGCCTCGCGCAGGTCCGCCGCCTCGTAGCCGCCCTCTTTCAAGTCGGTGGCGGAGGTGCCGGCCTCGTGCAGCTCACCGGCGGTGAAGCCGCCTTCCTTCAGCTCCGCGATCTCCAGCTTCTCCGTCTCCAGCAGCTCCTCGGCGCCGTAGCCCGCATCGCGCAGGTTTTCGACGTCGTAGGCGCCGACCATCTCGCCGGCGGTGAAGCCGCCTTCCCGCATCTCCTTGGCGCTGAACTTCGTCGCCAGTTCGTCCGCCTCGTAGCCGGCGCCGTGGAGCTCGGCGGGGCCGAAGTCCTCCTGCACGTCGCTGGCGGCGTAGCCACCCTCCTTCAGCTCGCCGGCGCCGAAGCCGGCGGACTTCATCTCGTCGGCGGCGAAGCCACCCTCCCGCATCTCCTCCACCTCGTAGGCGTCGCGCAGCTCTTCCGCCTCCCAGCCGGCGGCCTTCAGCTCCTCCGACGTCCAGCCGCCCGCCTTCATGTCCTCGGCGGTGAACTCGGCCTCTTGCAGCTCTTCGGCGGTGTAGCCGCCCTCCTTCAGCTCGGCGGTGGTGAACTCGGCCTCCTTGAGCTCCAGCGCCGTGTAACCACCGTCCTTCAGCTCGTCGGCCGTGAAGTCGGCCTCCTTCAGCTCGGCGGCGGGCCACTGCCAGCCGGCCTCACCCTCCTCCCCTTCCCCTTCCCCCTCGCCCTCACCGTGGAACTCATCCAGGGTGAACACCCCGTCGTCGAGGAGCGGTCCCGGCTCCCAGCCGCCCTCCTGGAACTCCTGGGCCCCGTAGCCGCCGTCCTTCAGGTCCTTGAGCTCCCACTCGCTGTCGATGAACTCCCCCGCCGGCCACAGGCCGTGGAGCTTCTCCGCCGGCAGCTCCTCTTCCTTGAGTTCATCGACGGTGTAGCCTGCTTCGCGGACGTTCTCCATGGTCAGGTCAACGAACAGCATCGCCGACGCCGGCAGCTCGGTGTCCCGGAACGCCTCCATGGGCGCTTTCTTCTCGAGGATCGCTTTGGCCAGAAGTTTTTGTTCGTCGCTGAGCTCGATCATTTCTTTCCGTCTCCGTCGTCTTCACGGCCACAACCGGGAGCGCCTTTCAGGGGAGGTCCATCCCGCGCTGGCCGGTCGTGCCGATGTCGGGTTCCGGGGGGTCGCCCCCGGACGTGGGCTGGCAACTCGTGCCGCCCGCTTTTTTGCACTGTCCCCAACTCTGGCGACGATGACCGCGTCGCCGTTACACCCGGACGAAAATTCATCGAGGTGAAACATTTCTCGTCCCCGGGCGCCGGTCTTTAAACAGGCCGGTTGCGTGTTCGGCGGGATTCGCTTGCAGACGGACGTCGCAACGACACAGCGAACCGCCCCACGGCCGGCCGGACGCCCGGAGCCAACCAAGAACGACCGCCACAGGGAGTGGGTACATGGAAATCAAGAGCCGGAAAGAAAAGGGAGTGGTCATCCTCTCCGTCGATGGAGCGATGGTCTTGCAGGAGGAGCAGTTCCCCGTCATGAAGCGCCTCGTCCAGCAGCTCAAGGAGGGGGAGAAGATGTTCGTCATCGACCTCGGCAAGGTGACCAAGATGGACTCCGCCGGCGTCGGCGAGCTGGTGGCCGTCAACGTGCGGGCGAAGCAGGACGGGGCCAAGGTCCACCTGGCCAATTTCGACGAGCACGTCGGCAAGATCCTGCAGATGGCGTTGATCCACAAGCTGATGCCGGTGTTCGACACCCAGAAGGAGGCGGTGGCGGCGTTCCGCGACGCCGCGGTGGACGACGTCGACCCGGCCGAGGCGCTGGAGGAGGTCGGCACCGAGTAGGCGCCGGCGGGGCCCGGTCGCGGCCATGCCGCACCGGGGCACCCCCGCCGCCCCACCCAGGCCGAAAGAGCCCCCCGCCATGCCCCTCGTCCGCGTCACCCCGGAAACCGCCGTCCAGACGGTCCACGACCAGGTCGAAGACTTCCGGGCGACCATCGCCGGCGCCGGCCGGGCCCCGGCCTTCGTCAAGCTGGCGGGGCGCGCCGACGAGCTGTCGGCGCTGATCTCCACCGGCACCCTGGAGGCGGAGATGCTCGCCCTCCAGGACCTCCATCCCCAGTGGACCGGCTCCCTGGCCCACTGGCTGGGGGTCGAGGGCGAGACCCTGGCCCGCAGCCTCGGCGAGGACGCCGCCCCCTGGCCCGCCACCGCCGGTGGCGGCACGTCCACCGGCGGAGTCTCCCTGGTGGAGATCCGCCGCGGGCCGAGCCGCGCCGGCCGCCGCGCCGGCGAGCGGGTGCCGCCGATCCTCATCGTCGCCGGCGGCTCCGCCGAGGCGCTGGACGAGGCGGTGCTGGAGGACGTGGTGGGGGACATGCGCCGCCGCCCCCTGACCCTCCTCGTCGGCCCCGAGTCGGCCGACTGGGGCCGCGCCCTGGCCGGCCTGGGGAGCCGGGAGGACTGGGAGGCGAAGTTCATCCCCCTCAACACCCTGACCCAGCACACCCTGCGGGAGAACTTCGCCAAGCCGCCCTGGGCCCAGGCCGGGAAGATGGCCTGCGCCTGGTCCGTGACCCGGGCGCTGTCGTCGCTGGAGACCGCCTTCTCGGTGCTGCTGGAGAAGGAGGGGCGGGCGCTGACCGCGAAGAAGGCGGCGCTGGAGAAGCGCGCCTCCCACTCCGGCGGGGTGAGCAACCCCAACGAGGTGCTGGGCGAGGTGCGGGGCTACCTGCAGAAGCGCTTCGACCTGTTCCAGAAGGAGGCCTCGGCGGAGCTCGCCGACCTGGTGGCGCCCCACGACGGCACCCTGACCCGGGAGATCGAGGCGCGCATCGCCGGGTTCTCCGGCTTCGACCTGGAGAAGAAGCCGAAGGTCGACGTCATCACCGTGCCGAAGGCGGTGGAGGAAGGTCTGCTGCGGCATGCCCGGGAGGCGCTGGCGGAGCGCCTCAACGGCCAGTGGGTGCGCATGCGGGAGTTGCTGCGCCAGTCCGGCAGCCGGGTGGAGTCGATTCTCGACGACCACGACGCGCCGCCGGTGGCGCTCCACTTCCAGCACCTGCCGCAGCAGCGGATGGAGACCATCCTGGAGCGCGGCGTGGGCCTCAGCCGCCCGTACCGGGGGGAGCTGGCCCGGCGCGGCCCGATGGACTACTTCATGGCGGCGCGGCGCTACCAGATGCTGTTCTTCATGATCTTCGGCGCCTTCGGTCTCTCCTTCATCCGCTCCTACACCTTGTTCGCCATCCCCGCCGGCATCGTGCTGCTGGCCTTCGGCATGCTCACCGTGGTCAACGGGGCGAAGAAGCAGCGCGCCGAGGCGGAGGACAAGGAGCTGGGCAAGGCCCGGGACGCCCTGCGCACCGATCTCGCCCGCTCCCTGGCGGAGGTGCAGAAGGCGTGGGACCAGGCGGTGTCGAACCACCTCTCCGCCCAGCAGTCCCAGGCGCTGGAGACGGTGGAGACCACGGTCAAGTCGGTGGCCGCCGAGGCGGGGCGGGCGGCGGCGGAGGCCAAGGAGCTGGCGCAGCAGCAGATGAAGGGGCTGGACGCCACCCAGCGCAAGATCACCGACGGGGCGCGCAAGGCCGAGGCGTCGGCGGCGGACCTGGAGGCCCTGAGCGGCCAGCTCATCGAGTTCTACGGCGTCATCGTGACGCCGCCGGAGGGGGCGGGGGGCGCCGGGGCGGCTGCGGCGGCGGGCCGGCCGAAGGTGCCCGCGATGCCGCCGCGGCCCAGTATCGCCAAACCCGGGGTCGCCAACCCCGGCGTGGCCAAACCCGGCGCCCCCAGGCCCGGTGCCGCCAAACCCGGCGCCGCCAAAGCCGCTGCCGCCAGGCCGGGCGCGGCCAGGGGCGCAGGCAAGGGCGCGGGCGGTGGTGACATGGCGGCCAAGATCGCCAAGATCAAGGCCGACGCGGAGAAGAGGCTGAAGCAGGCCCAGTCCCGCGCCGGCAAGGGCAGCACGGGCGGCAAGGCCGGCAAGGCCGGCAAGGGCCGCAACGGCGGTGACCGCCGGCCCTCGACGCCGCGGAAGCCGCGATGAAGATCGGCATCGACCTCGGCACCAGCTACTCGCTGGTCGGCCGCATGCACCCCGACGGGGCGGCCTCGCTGATCCCCGACGTCCGGGACGAGGAGAGCTTCCACACGCCGTCGACGGTGGTCATCACCGGCGACGACGCCTTCGTCGGCTCCCTGGCCGAGGACCTGGTGGAGGACCACCCGGAGCTTCCCGCCATCCGTTTCTTCAAGCGCCAGCTCGGCAGCCGGGACGAGGTGTACTTCGACGAGCGGGGCCGGGGCTGGAACGCCGAGGGGCTCTCCGCCCTGGTCCTGGGCAAGCTCCGTTTCGACGCCGAGACCGAGGGCTCGCGGCGGGTGCAGGGGGCGGTGATCTCCGTGCCGGCCCACTTCAACGACCGGCAGCGCAAGGCGGTGGCGGCGGCGGCCTCGCTGGCCAACCTGCCGTTGCTCGATCTCATCGACGAGCCGGTGGCGGCGGCGCTCCACTACGGCGTCGCCACCCGCGCCCACGGCGAGGTGCTGCTGACCTACGACTTCGGCGGCGGCACCTTCGACGCCACCACCCTGTCGCTGGATGAGCGCGGCATCTACGTGCTCTCCAAGACCGGCCTCACCGAGCTGGGCGGCAAGGAGGTGGACGAGATCGTCGGCGAGATGCTGCTCGAGCAGTTCACCCACGCCCTGGGGGCGGAGCCGGACCTGAACGCCCGCACCCTGCTGGAGCTGCGCCGCGCCTCCGAGGCGATCAAGATCGCCCTCTGCGAGCCGGGGGAGCGGCGCATCCAGCGCACCGTGCTGCTGGGCAGCGAGGCGGTGGAGGTGGTCATCGACCGACAGCGCTTCGAGGCCGCCATCGAGCCGCTGGTGGAGGAGACCATCGCCACCACCCAGCGCTGCCTCCAGGAGTCCGGCCTGTCGCCGGCCGACGCCACCACCGTCCTGATGGGCGGCGGCGCGTCCTGGATCCCCAGCCTCGAGCGGCGGTTGGCC
>Ga0102947_1000115_pt1 | contig 28929 bp, 32 predicted proteins | sample SalPon2A_A_D2_MG_FD_78210 | JGI IMG/M metagenome (GOLD analysis project Ga0102947, IMG submission 78210) | Soil microbial communities from South San Francisco under conditions of wetland restoration - Salt Pond MetaG R2A_A_D2_MG | ecosystem: Environmental > Terrestrial > Soil > Wetlands | place... | reverse complement strand
TCTAAACTGGCTTAGGAGTGCAACCAAATGCCAGTAGTAGAGATATCTTATTCTAGATTACAAAAACTAGTTGGAAAAGCCTCAAAAAAACAAATCTCCGAATCATTACCTTTCTTGGGTTTGGACATAGAATCAGAGGACAAGGATTTGGTAAGGGTAGAATACAGTCCAAACAGGCCAGACTACTCAACTGACTTTGGAATATCTTTGGGACTTCAGGGATTATTGGGAATTAAAACTGGTTCAATCAAGTTGAAAATTAAAAAATCCAAAACCTATGCAATTAATGTAAAATCAAACGTTTCAAAAATAAGACCATTTGTTACCGGAATCGTCGCAAAAAATGGGAAAATTGATGATAAAATAATCAAGCAACTTATGGCCATGCAAGAAGATCTTCATTTTGGAATAGGAAGAAAAAGAAAAAAATCTTCAATAGGAATTCATGATTTAGATAAGATTTGCTTTCCATTAACTTACACCACAACTGACCAAAATTACAAATTCATTCCTCTTAATTCTAAAGTAGAACAAAAAATTTCCGAAATTCTACAAAATACCGAGGTTGGACAAGATTATGGATATGTTTTGGGAAATTCGCCACAGGTTCCAATAATTGTAGATTCTAACGATGATACAGTTTCTTTTCCGCCAATTGTTAACGCAGACAAAACCACTGTTACTACAAAAACAAAGAATCTCTTCGTTGAAGTAACTGGAATTAACAAAGAAGATGCAGAAGACATGCTCTCTGTTGTTGCAACCATTCTACAAGCTGCAGGATTTAATTTAGAGTCAGTCAATATTTCTGGGGCAAAAAACAAAACCCCAAAACTTGAGCATAGACAAATGTCCGTAAGCCCCTCATTGATAAATGACTCTTTAGGATTAACACTAAACAATTCTGCAATAATCTCTTCTTTGAAAAAATCAAGGTTAGATGCTACAACAATTGGAAAAAACATCTCTTGCAAAATCCCTCCATACAGGTTTGATATTTTTGGTCCCATGGATTTGGTAGAAGAAGTTGCATTAGGATATGGAGTTGAAAAATTGACTCCCCAATTGTCTTCATCTGAAACTTTGGGAATGGTAAATCCAATATCCTCAAAATTAAAATTAATTAGTTTGACTATGGTTGGATTGGGATATTTAGAGGCACTAAACTCTAGTTTGACTAGTAAAAGAATCCTTTTTGAAATGACAAATAGAGAGCAAAAAAATCCTATAGCTGTTCTAGACTCTAAGAGCCAAGAGCACACAATTTTGCGCGACTCCATTCTTCCAGGACTTTTAGAAAATTTATCACGCAACATTCATGCGCAATACCCTCAAAAATTATTTGAAACTGGAACAGTATTTTCCAAAAATGATCCTGTAGATGAAAAGACAAACTTTGCTGCAGTATGGGCAAACCAAGATGCTAATTTTAGCGAGATGAAATCAATTCTTCAAGCGGTTCTCAAAACAGGTTTTAATTTAAAAATTGAAACAAAAACTGTAACACATGAAACTTTTGAGAAAGGTAGAACTGCATCAATTCTGGTTAATGGAAAAATAGTAGGAATAATGGGGGAAATTAACTCCAATACTATTGGAAATTATAAAATTCGTGTACCTATTTCTGGGTTTGAAATCGATCTATCTGGATTAATATTTGACTAAACTTATTCTATAACGCCCAAAGAGCAGGCATACAGACGGATTAGGATGATGCGATCGTAATGATACCAATGATTTCTAATTCACCCAGGTATGCTACATGTAGGGCAACCCCGGTTTCAGAACCCAAGGAGGTTTTGGCTAAATACCAATGATCTTGTGCGAGTCAGAACCGGGGAACATTTGAATATTCAATATTTTCAAATCTTTACTGATTGTGATGGTAAATTATTGGTTAGCAAAACAAGAACCAAGCGGACCAAGAGGGTACAATTTTGAAACTCTAAAAAAAGACAAAGCAACTGTTTGGGATGGTGTTCACAACAACCTTGCCTTAAAACACATGGGCAACATGAACAAAGGAGATTTAGTTTTGTTTTATCATACTGGCACTGAAAGACAGGCTATTGGTATTATGGAGATCACCTCAAAACCCTATCCCAACCCAAGAGAGGAAAATAAAAGATTCATTGTTGTAGATGTCAAATACAAAAAACCACTAAAACGCCCAGTTACCTTAGATGAAATGAAAAAACAAAAAAAATTCAAGGACTGGGAATTAATTCGTATATCTAGACTATCTGTAATGCCTGTACCGAAAGATATCTGGGAAACTATACTCAAGATTTCCCAAAAGTAGGCCGTAAAAATCGCTTTATTGATATAGTCGATTTGTTTAATCTGGAATATGGCAACAGCTTATGTTTTAATAAACTGTGAACTAGGTTCTGAAGAGGCTATTATTCAGCAATTAAAGGGTCTAGAAGGTGTAAAAGAAGTTCATGGAACTTTTGGTGCATATGATATACTGGCCAAGATCGAATCTGACACCGTTGAGAAACTACGTGAAACAATTACTTGGAAAATCCGAAAAATTGAGAAGATTCGTTCAACACTAACCCTTATGGGTATAGAAGGTCAAACATAACACCCCTTTTTCTTATTATGATCTTACACTTTATTTTCGTAGTAAAAGAAGAAGATCGTCAAAAACGACAACCTGAATATCAATACATCAAACAGATGAGCCAATTTTTTAAACATTGGATTAAAGAAAAATTTGGAAAAAATCTAGAAGTACAATGTGATGAGCTAATCACCAAGCCAAGAAGTATTTTGCAAAAACTTGACACCCCCACTTTAATTCGTGATCATGAATATAGAGGCAAGGACACCTACCACTTCTATCTGTGTCATTTCAAACCAATCTGGACTGACTGTACTTGTGAAGGGTATCATGCAGAAAACTTTGGAATGGTTTGGTGGCAATCTCCAAAAGATTCAAACGATCAGTTATTTTTAGCAGAAAAAAACTGTACTACTGTATCTCATGAGATAGCACATGAATTGTTAAGACAATTAAATTATAAAAGATTTGTAGAAGACGTTCATGATGTTTGGACAAAACATTTGTTTTCAAATTTATTTTTTGAACAATATGGAGAAGATTTTAAAAAAACTAATGACAAACCAATGTTTTTAACAATCGATACTTCCAATTTTTCAATTACCAAAAAAGTATAGTCTAAAAATTCTTTAACACTTTGTTACAGAATAAATATTATTTTCAAAATTAGCTGTCTTAAAATCAAGTTTGTTTTCAGGATCCTTTGTTCTAGATTTATTCAATTTTTCTAATTCTACTAACGCATCTCCCTTAAATCCAACTGAAGAACCATAAATTGCGTCAGACAGCATTGTTCCGTGATCACCTTTTTTGATGTCATCAACCATGTCGTAAAATCTTGTGGTTTCTTTTTTGCTGACTGGATTTCCTGTTGCTTTATTGTAGGCAACAGAGATGTACATTCCATTATTTTTCACAGCTACTGGTATTTTGTGGTTCTTTCCACTGGCTCCTGGAATGGTTTCATTTACTATTACCTCGCATTTATGATACATGCTTGATACGTATGCAAAGAATCTATACTGTGCATATTTTCCTGCATCATCTTCTTCGCAATCTACAAAGACTTTGTGCAATAACTCTAAGGCTTGATCATTCATACTCTGTAATCTGTCGTCAATTCTTCCTCTTTCAAGGAGATCAGATTTACATTCTTTGGCAACAAGTTCTAAAATAAAATCTGGTAAATTGTAATTTTTCAGAGCTGCAACAAATGCTCCAGCCTGTGACATACCAAATTTTGGAAAACCCTTATTGACCATTCAAACACCTTTTTCTAATAACTCCCAATAATCAATTATTGACCTGCTTTTGGCTTATAATTGTTAAGAAAAACTTGTGCCTATTTTGATAATTTTTTCTAAAAATTGAATTAAGAATAAATTCAGGGCAATTTGAATGACAATGTGGAAATTGATAGTACTCCCGAATTAGTATCTCGTGTTTATAGCAAATTAAAAGAAAATATTGAAAAATATAGAAATGTAGTTGGGAGACCATTAACATTAACTGAAAAAATCTTATCAGGACATTTCAAAGAGGTGCCTCAAAAGAATCTAGATGGTGGGAAAAACTATGTCTTTCTTAGACCTGATAGGGTAGCATTGCAAGATGTTACTGGACAAATGGTAATGCTTCAGTTTATGCAAGCAGGACTTGATCAGACATCCTTACCAACAACCGTTCATTGTGATCATCTCATTAGAGCCAAAGTAGAAGGTGATGTTGACATGAAAGTCTCATTAGATGAAAACGATGAGGTCTTCAAATTTTTACAATCATCTTCTGCAAAATATGGCTGTGGGTTTTGGAAACCTGGTGCAGGAATCATTCATCAGGTAGTTCTTGAAAACTATGCATTCCCTGGTGGCTTGATGATTGGAACTGATTCTCACACACCAAATGCAGGGGGTCTAGGTATGATTGCAGTAGGCGTTGGAGGATTAGACGCTGCAGAAACAATGGCTGGAATGCCTTGGGAATTACTATATCCAAAAAGAATAGGGGTAAAGCTTACTGGAGAACTAAACGGATGGACAGCCCCTAAAGACATTATTCTCAAAGTTGCTGAAGAACTAACTGTTTCTGGAGGAACTAATTCCATTGTGGAATACTTTGGTCCGGGAACTTCATCAATTAGCTGTACAGGAAAGGCCACAATTGCAAATATGGGTGCAGAAGTTGGAGCAACATGTTCGATATTTCCTTATGATAAAAGAATGGAAACCTATCTAAAATACACAAATCGAGAAAAAATTGCAGAACTTGCAAATCAGAATAAAGAAATCTTAACTGCAGATCCTGAAGTAGAAGAAAATCCTGAAAAATATTATGATAGAATTATTGAAATCAATCTTTCAACACTAGAACCTCATATTGTTGGCCCTCACACTCCAGATTTGGCTAGAAAAATCTCAGACCTGTCCAATGATGTAGAGTCTCAAAATTACATTGATCCTATTTCAGTAGCTTTGATTGGTAGTTGTACAAACTCTTCTTATGAAGACATGTCAAGAGCCGCAAGTCTTGCAGAACAAGCAAAAGCCAAAGGAATCAAATCAAAAATCCCATTATTAGTAACTCCTGGCTCTGAGCAAATCAGAGGAACCATAGAGCGAGATGGACAAATGGATTCACTAAAAGATATTGGCGCAACGGTTCTTGCAAATGCATGTGGTCCATGTATTGGCCAATGGAGCAGACCTGAATTAGATGATGATGATACGAATACTATTGTGACAACATTCAACCGTAATTTTCCTGGTAGAAACGATGGTCACCGTAATACATTAAACTTCATAGGTAGTCCAGAAATGATTATTGCCCTTGCATTGGGTGGAAAATTATCCTTTAATCCATTAAAAGATGAGTTAACTGCAGCTGATGGAACAAAATTCAAACTTGAACCACCAAAACCTGCTCCTGAAGTTCCTAGTAAAGGATTCAGGAGACCTGAAGGAATTTTCATAGCTCCTCCTGAAAACTCTCAAGATCTTGATGTACTTATTGATCCAAACAGCAAGCGTCTCCAACGTTTAGAACCATTCCAAAAATGGGATGGAAAAGATTTTGAAGAAATTCCAGTGCTAGTCAAAGCAAAGGGGAAATGTACTACTGATCATATTTCTCCAGCAGGTGCATGGCTTTCTCTTCGAGGCCATCTGGATAATCTCAGTGATAACATGTTGTTAGGTGCAGTAAATGCAGCAAATGACGAAGTTGGAAAAGGAAAAAATGTCTTAAACGGGCAAATTGAACCTTTTGCGCAAATTGCCAGAGAATACAAAGAGAAAGGAATGAGGTGGGTAATTGTCGGTGATAATAATTATGGCGAGGGAAGCAGCAGGGAACATGCAGCTATGACTCCTAGACATTTAGGATGTGCAGCAGTAATTACAAAAAGTCTTGCAAGAATTCATGAAACAAACCTGAAAAAGCAAGGAATCTTGGCACTAACATTTAGCAATCCTGATGACTATGAAAAAATTCAAGAGGATGATAAAATTAGCCTGCTGGAATTAAACAATCTTGCACCACAAAAACCAGTAACATGTGTGATTACTCACAAAGATGGAAGCAAAGAAAACATTTTGCTTAATCATTCCTATAACGAAGCTCAAATCGAGTGGTTTAAGTCCGGTTCAGCTCTTAATGTTTTAAGAAATAAAAAATAATCGAGATTTATTTTTGATATTTCATTTTGTACATTATGGAATTTTTAGTGGATTAAGATGTGATTGCAATCCTGATCACTTGAAAATTATTTCGAATTGATTCAACAAGTGGATCTTCTTTTCCGACATTGCAAAGAAAATGATATTGAAGCAAAGTCTTTCTGTCACACTTGCGACACATGTATCGGGTAATTTTTTTACAAATATTGCACTTTAGATATTCCTCGAGTTCGCCGCCACAGTTTCTACAAGATTCATCTGGCATAAGTTGTGTTTTTTTATTTTATATAAAACAAAATATTCTGTATGGCGGGTTGCCTCTAAAAACCAGAATGCTTTTTCTTTTTGTCTTGTTCACCACAAGTTACTCTCATCCAGGTTACTACAATTCCAGTCAACGCTGCAATTGTTATGGGAATCACGTAACCAAGTTCATTAGACTTTAAAAATTCTACAATCTCGTTACTCTTGCTTTCTACAAGATCTGAATTAGAAGTTTTTATAGTAATGGTTTGTTCTTTTATTTTGGATCCATCATTTGTCTGTTCCGTAGATCCCAAAAATACTGCCGAATTTACGCTTGATTCTCGTTTAAAATTTGTATTCAAAGAATCTTTATTTGATTCTATAACTGTAAATTGAATTTTGTCTGTTTCAGATATCTCTTCATGACTTGCAATTATTTCATAGGTTCCTGCAATAGAATACTTTCCGAGTGGTGGATGAAACAACCAACTGAAATGACCATCCTCATTGAAATTTACTGTTGGGCTATAAATCAGGTCTCCATTAGGATCATAAACCTCCAGTTTTACAGGTTTGTAAAACGATTCTGTACTGACAAATCCCGTTACAAGAACACTTTCAGTAGATGTTATTTCCTTATTTAGAGAAAAAATATCAATTACTCCTTCTGCAAAACTAGAAACACTCATTCCTGAAAACAAAAGGATTCCACTAGCCAAGATACAGCCCAGTTTTGTCCAATTCATAAAAAAGCTCAAACGTAATTTTATAATATCTTATACAACATTGTGCGGGGTACCTTCAATTTAAAAAAACCACTCCGTAAATTTACCCACAGTCTATTATAATATGGGGAGATAATAATTATAATGCATACATTTCAACTCAATAAACCAATTAATTCTTTGAAAAAACAAACTGATATGAAAAATCTAAACAATTCCTGTATTTCATGGAGAGATATCCGAGGATTAACCTGGTTACTTGCGGACGATTATTGAAATAACCAAGAATTATTTTTAAAAACTCATTGCTAGTTTTAATTCAAAACTTGATAATTAAAATAATCACCAAAAATTTTGTTGGTTTTTTTAACAATCTTTTCGATGTTTGTTGATGGCTCAGAAAAAATCAAAATAAGTTCATCTTTAAACGGAATGGTAGTTACATTGACGTGTTTCCGAAGTGTGGCCATGTAGCTTATTTTTCCAAGAGCTGAGTCAAATTCCCTTCTCATAGAATAATCAAGATATAGCTCTAGAAATATCATGTATAGTTCTCCCTTTTCATAGGGATGATTATTTGTACTAAATCCTCCTGCAACCAATCGACCGTTCTTATTGATCACACCTGTAAAGGTCACTCCTGGAGTTGCAGATATTTTTAGACAGGAATCATGAAGTCTGGTTGCCTCTTGGCAGTTTAAAAGAGACATTAAATTCCCTCCTTGGGTGCATTTTTTGAATTACTCTTATTGAAAAAACTGGGGTAATTCATTAGTTTTTGGATTTGAGATTTTTGATTCATGTTTGAATGGCTTCAAATGAATATTACTTTTTACCTAAAATTTTGCGGAGTGGTATTTCATTAGTTCTATTTTTTCTATCTAAGAATGATTTCAAGCAATTCATTTGAAACATTATTGGAATAGATTATTTGCATCGATCAAAAAGCCTTCAATTTCAAAAAAATGAAAATATGATAAAAACTGATATTACAAATATTAAAAAATAATACATTAACAAAAATCATTCATTTAAGCTCGAATATTCTGAATAATCCTTTCAACAATATTCTGTTGATTCTCAAGTACATTTGATATTTCATTCATTCTTTCTTTTTGTCTTTGGATGTCTTCTAATACATAAGAATCTGTGGCATCTGATTTCAAGTCTGGTTCGATTAAACTAACATGATCTTGAATGGCATCAACTCCTGCCCTAAGAGATTCTATTTTCTCGATTGTTTTTCCTAATCTACCAAGCCAATAATTTTTTTCTATTTCTTGAAGTGTTTCTATAGAATCCTCTTGACTTAGAGCCTTAATTGTGGGCATTTCTGATATTAAATTAATTTCTGCTACAAGAATTCCTGATTCTTTATCAAAAGCTGTGCTGAATAATACTGCTACCCTCTGTAGGTCCTCTGCTTTGGAATCTAATCCTTCTAATTCACTTGGGCTTTTGAGGGAATTAGTTGTTCTTGAAACATCATTTCGAGTCTGGAAAATTAAATCACTCCATTCATCAAAGTTTTGTGTTCCGTTGATTATTGTATTACTAACTAAAATGTTCACTTTTGGTTGATATTCTGATATTACTGCCAAAGATCTTAAATTACCATCTGTACTTGACCCAATGCTACTCTCACCACCTTCACTATCTTTTGATGAATTTAATTCGGCAAGAACTTGTTTTAGATAAGTAACTTGATCTTTTAATTCTTGAACTTCTCTTGCAGACTGTTCAGAAAGGTGCATGTAGTTATTATCCAGTAGCCATTTAATTGAGGTTAGCAATTCCTTTTGGGTAATCTGACCATCTAGGTACCAACGAAAATTGTTCTTTAACCAGTCTGGAATTGCTTTAGATGAATCACTTCTCAAGGGAACCTCTTCTTCTGGATTTTGTCCAAGGGAACTTTGATATCCAATTCCCAAAACAAAAAGACTCATGAAAATCAGGAAAAGTATTTTCAAATTGGGCATAATGATGAAATACTTTTCTGCCAGATAAATGATGCTAGAAATTAATCATAAAGGATTTTGAATAAAGCTTAGAACTTTATAAAAAAAAGCCGAATGGGTCAGCCTTTTTTATAATTTCAAGTTTGCCTTCAAGATTTTTAGGGATCATTTTACCTTCCAGTTGGTCTGATAAATCCTTCCAAAATTATTATAGTTAGGTAGTAAGGACCTTCTTATTGCCTGAAATAAAACCTGGGACTTTTGGAAATTTGTATTCATACAAGAACTACATGCGGTTAACTGCAAGGAAATTGTATGGTGACGTATCTTATAAGAAAAAGAAAATTCCAAAACATCAGGAAAATATTCAAAAAATGCTTCATATCCTTGCCATACATGGTCCACTGACCACATGGGGAATGGCCAAGGAGGAGTTATTTGGAGAAACTTCTAAGGTCAGAACTAGAGAAAAACAATACAGGAAATTCCTCATAGGGAGAGAAGATAGAGGAAAACATTCTGCAGGTATATTGGAAATAGGATTAGTTGTAACCGAAGGGAAAAGAAAGATAAAAGCTCCTGCTAATGTTTACCGATTATCTTTACATGGAGTTTTGTATTGTCTTGATGTCTTGGACCTAACAAATAGAGAAATTGACATGATGGCAAAAAATTATGAAAATTTTTTACCTTGGGTTTTTGGCAAATGGAATTATCTAAAACAAGCAATTGGAACTGATGTCTATAGGATAAAACTCTTAGCTAAGGGTTTATTTCTAGATAATATCCACACTTCGAAAATCTCAAAAATTCCTGTTTATGAAATTCTTACATATTTATCAATAAAATACCTAGATAATTTTGAACATATCGAAGAAAAAGATCTAGCTGAGCAAATCTCTTGCTGGTATTATACTCAGTTACTGATTCCCAGATTTTCTCCCAAAAAAGATTCAGCAGTTAGATATGAAGATTGGTACAAGCTGATTACCAAAGGAGACTCAGAATTAAAAAACTGGTATCAGTCATTTTTATTAGAAGTAGAAGAATTTTACAAAAACCGATTTCAAAATTTAAAGAAATTAAAAAAACTATGAATCCAAGTGCTTTTTGATTACACTTTCTAGTCTTTCAATATCATATGGTTTTTCAATAGTTTCTAACAGTGACATGCTTTGGGCTTTTAGGTATTTTTTTTCATCAACATGATAGGCTGTTATTAGAACAATTTTGGCATCTTTGTTGAATTCTTTAATCTTGAAAAAGGCATCAAAACCATCCATTTTGGGCATTTTGACATCCATAAATGTTAAAGCAGGATTTACCGATTTGAATACTTCAATTGCCTCTAAGCCATCCCTGGCAGTAACTACCTCATAACCTAAAGTTTCAACCATGTATGCTGTATTTTCTAAAAGAGGTAGATCGTCATCCACAATCAAAATTGTATTATTGGTAATCAATCTGAAATCATTCCTCCTTCACTACTTTGCCACCATTTTCAAGATCAACTTTAACATTTTTTGGAAACCTTATAATGAATCTAGTTGGATTATTTTTAACCAGAATTGAACCACCATGTTGTTCAATAATATTTTTACAGGTTGCTAGCCCTAACCCTGTTCCTTGAAATTTGGTTGTAAACAGTGGCTCGAAAATTTTATCTAACAAATCTTCAGGTATGGAAGGACCTGAATTTTCAATATTTATTTCATAATGCAAATTGTCTTTTTTTGATGAAATAACGATCTCTCCAGAATTATCCCCTATGGCCTGAACCGCATTTAATATTAGATTAATCAAAACAATTTCCATTTTCTGTTGATCACAATTCAATTCAATGTTGGTGTGGAAATTTTTTATTGTCAGATTTGGTGGTATCTGAATTGTATTTAGTGCCGTGTTAATCATTTGATCAAGCCTTACAGCCTTAATATTGGCAGGCGTTATTCTAACATACTCTAATACATCTTTGATTTGATGTGAAATTCTGCTAATTCCAATATCTATGTTAGAGAATAATTTGTCGATTTTATCATCATCCCCTTTGAATTTTCTTTTCAATACGTCTGTTGCTGTTTTTATTACTGCCAATGGGTTTTTCATATCATGGGCCATACTGGCAGAAAGTTCTCCTATTGCAGTTAATCTTTCATTTTTTACCTTAACACGTTCCTCTGCTAGATCTTTTTCAGTTTCAATTAATTTTTTTAGAGATTTAGACAAATCATTGTAAGAATTGGAAAGCAAGTTTATTTCATGCAATTTGCTGGCCTCTAACCGAATATCAAAATTTCCTGAGGAAAGTTGTTTGTAAGTTTTAGTTATCCTTGTCAATGGTTTTGAGACAAACACCGTAATGATTATTCCGATGATAACAGTAACCAAAGCTCCAATAATTGCTGGTATTGCAAGTGAGTTTCTAACATCTTCTAAAGACGATATGATATTTTCTTCTTTTTCGGTAAGAATTACTATCCATCCTAACCCTAAACCGCTGCTTTCTTTTGATTTTGCATATGAAATAATTTCTTTAGAGTCATTCCTTAAAAATTTGAAGTTCCCTTCCTCTTCCGTCAAGTTTTCCATAAAATTAACTTTGAGATTCTCACCGTAAATTATCTTATTGTGATAAATTATCATTCCATCGCTATTCAAAAGAATGACTTCTTTGTTTTGTTCTTCTAGTAATTGGATGTTTTTAAAAAAATCTGCTAACAAATGATCTATACTAATTAAAACTCTGATATTTCCTAAAAATTTCTCACCTTCATTTGAAATAGATATGCCTAAAGGTACTGCATATGTTCCATATGCTGGAAAGTATTCAATTTCACCTACATAGGCTCCAGCATCTTTGGTTTTCTGCCACCACTCCTTGTCGGTTTGAACATAGTCTGCCACCCCAAAAATCAACACAACATTTGCACCGTATGCATTTGTGACAAAGAATTCTTCGGCAAAATCAAACCCATACGTTTGATCATAGTTTTTTATTATTGCAGTTAATTCATTTTGGTGTTTTTGTTCAACTGCCTGGGTAATGAATGGCAAATATCGGTCAAAATTCTCTATGGACGGGTTTTTTTGTTCCAAGTATTCATCAAGATCCTCAATTTGAGAAAACTCTTCGTTTGAATCTTCTAAAATGTCTCGTATCTCCTTGGCCTTTTCTAACGATTGGAAATCGATCATTCTTCCCTCAATGAACAAATCTAGATTTTGGATTAAATTACTAGCAAGGACTTGATTTCTTAATGCTTCAGACTCTACAAGTCTCTCAGAATTAACCTGAAAAGTAACATATGCTTGAACTCCATAAACTATGGTAATTATTGACATTCCAATGATTAGAATGTAAATTATTTTTAAATTCAAACAATCCATTGAATTTAACATTAGATTTTAAGTTAAAGGCACCCCGCAGGGCGGGATTAATTTTCTTATAACAAATTTTATATTTTTTATTTATGTCAAAAACCCAATACCGATCAGAAATGGCAATAATGCATGATATTTTGTCATATACTGCTAATGAAGGTTCATCTGGCGTGAAAATTTCGAGACTTTCCCGCAAAGCAAACCTTTCCCACTATGCATTAATAGATAAATGTCAAAATCTTATTGAAGCTGGATTAGTTGAAATGATTCATAATGAGAGACATAGAATTTATGTTCTTACTGAAAAAGGAATAAAATTCTACGGAGAATTAGGAAGGTTTCTCAATCTTGTTCAGTCTTTTAATCTTCGATGTTAGATAGGGACACTAAGATTTGAAACAAATCAAAAATTCGTACAAATGAAATTCATCTTCTCTAAATCTAAATGATAGGAACGTGGGGCCGACCGGAATCGTTTTTTGTGCCTAATCGGGTTCATACTCTAAATTTTGGCGATAAACGTTCAGTTTTCTTTGAAAATAGTAAGAAATTTCGAATAAATTTTGAAACTTAAGTTTGACATAAAATGAATTGAAATTTAACAGATTCAAGATTTCTATTTAGAATTTATTTTTGGTAAAAATAAAAAGAAAAAGAGGGTTTTAGAAATAGTCCGCAAATCCAATTGACAAGAGTCTATCAATAGAAGATGGTTTTACGCAAACCGGATCTCCTGTAGACACTCTCATCAATAGATCTAGTCCACTTCTACATATTACATCTGAAGAGTCAATTCCATTGGCCACTTGCATATATGGAGAATACATGTGTCCACCAACCATTTTCAAATCTAGAGACATTAATGGTTTGAAGTTTTTATCAACCATTTTGTCTTCCATCATGTTATCGGACATCGTTTTGTCTTCCATCATCTTTTCAGACATTATTGCATCCACTGGAACAAAAGGACAATTAACTACAAATCCTGCCAATGCTGTTGACAGCATTTTGTCTTTTGCAAGATTCTGAATACCATTTAATGATGAGACAAATGATGCCTCGTTAGGATTTTCCCATGTGGCAGTTTGAATTCTCCATAAGGGGCTGTAAAATTCATCTCCCACAGCAGTAGAACCAATACTTGCTTGGAATCCTAATGGCCCATTCCCATCTAATCCGTTTGTAAAGACATACAAATCAGAAGCTGCAGATGTAGCAATTGTTTTGGAAGTTTTTGGAACGTAAATAATCCCAAGATCTTTTGCTACATCGGGTGATGACGCATCAGTGGCAATATAGTAGATAGTATCTCCATTTGGAGCAATTCCTCTATGTGCAACAAATGTGACTATTAGATTCTCAATATCGATTTCCAAAACCTGACCGCCACCGTATGGCGTTTCATCAGAAATGTTTTTGTCTTCTCTAATGGTTAATCTACCATCATCCCATTGAATGAAGGGACAGTTTACGATAACTCTAGCTTCATCAATTGTTAGTTCGCCATTGGTTTTTGCATCCATTATATCCTCTTCTGATTTTAATTCACGAGGAGTAGAGTCTTCATTCCATGTTACTGCATTAACTGACCATAGTGGACTATAGCCAGGATCTGAAGGTTGAGAATCTGCTACCTGAGGTTGAAATCCAAACGCTCCAGAACCCTCGATGCCATTAGTAAACGCATAGATATTTGCCAAAGATTCCTTTGGAGTGTTTTGTAAAGATGGAGTGTATGCCACTCTGAACCCAGAAAGTTCAGTGAGGTGTTCTGCCACCTCTTTTATTGATGCCTCAGTAGAAATGTAATACACTGCATTTCCATCTACATATCCCATTGTAAGTGGAATTGAAATTGGAAGATTGGTCTCAGAAAGGTCTTGCATCTTGGCCTCTGCACTGGATATTGGAATGGCACTTAGTACCAAAAAAATACCTAACAGGACAGATGTCGTTTTCAGAATGTCTTTATGTGTTGTTTTTATCATTGAAGAAAAGTTACAAGAAAAATAGTTATTGATTTCACCAAGTTAGGCCCCAATCTTTGAATTTTAAAATTGGTTTGGAATAGATCGTAGGCAATTCTTCGATTTGTCGGATGATTGTCTCTGGTTTCCTGGTCACCTACCGAAATATACGAAGTTCAGCTATATGAACACGATAGGAACGTGGGGCCGACCGGAATCGAACCGGCGACCTACGGGTCACTACATCTCCAAACTTACATCATCCGTGAGTCAGTTTAGCTTAGTTTACCTCTGGAGCCCTTAGCGGTGATCGTTGTAGATACTGTCGCCCTACCAGGCTAGGCTACGACCCCACAACAAGGATTGCGAAAGACTTGAATTTTAAGTTACTTTAACCAAGATTTATTTGAGATAAAACTGATTTTAGAATTGTAAAAAAAATCATGGTTAAACCAATTATTTTAGCAGCAGGAGCAATTCCAGCTATTGTTGCATTGCTAATTGCAATTCCATTAATTACAAAACCTGATATTCCATTTTCTGCTGCAAACCCCAATGATACAATTGAAATTGAATACACAAAACATCAATTATCCAAAGTAACATTTGGAATTACAGACAAGTTGTCATCTCAAAAAACAGAGATTCTCCTAATCAAAAATAATGGGGATGTAAAATATTCCGTTACAAAGGAGGGTTACCCGCAACCTGAAATTGAATCTAAATTAAGTGAAGAAAAACTCAAAAAGTTAACAGCACTAATCAAGGAAACGGGATTTATTGCAATACCTTCAGAGTCCTTTCCGGTCAAAGACGATGTAATGCAATACCAAAAGTCAAATGTCAAAGTAACTTTGAATGGAGCAATTAAACAGATACATTGGCCACAACAAAATGCTACTGAAAAATTCATTCCTCCAATCATTACTATGGTTGAATCTGAGTTAGATGAAATTGTAGAACAGATTAGTGAATAGGTACAAATAGTCTCAGAGAAGAATTAGATTATGCTTCCATTAGCAGGTGAAAGAGAAAATGCCAAAGGAATAGTTTTTGAGAAATCAGCCTCTAATGAAATTTCTCGTGGAACCTCGACTCTAAAGCGAGGGTTTGCTCACATGCTAAAAAACGGAGTAGTTATGGATGTAACATCCGTTGAGCAGGCACAAATTGCAGAAGAAGCAGGTGCTGTATCTGTTATGGTTTTAGATAAGCTACCTTCTGATGTCCGAAAAGCAGGAGGGGTTGCAAGAACTGCAAGTATTAGAATTATTCAGGACATTATGGACTCTGTAACGATACCTGTGATGGCAAAATGCAGAATAGGACATGTGTATGAAGCAAGAGTTCTTGGGGAAACAGATGTTGATATGATTGACGAGTCCGAAGTTTTGACTCCAGCAGATGAACATCATCATATTTGGAAATGGGATTTTACAACTCCGTTTGTTAACGGCGCAAGATCCTTGGCAGAGGCTTTACGTAGAATAGAAGAAGGAGCTGCAATGATTAGAACAAAAGGAGAACCTGGAACAGGAAATGTTGCAGAAGCCGTTACTCATATAAAAAAAGTAAACGATGAATTGCGAACAATAAAGTCAATTTATGATTCAGGAGACAATCAAGATCTGGTTAGAATGGCAAGAGAATTCAAAGTATCTTATGATATTGTAGAAGAAACAGCAAGACTTGGAAGACTACCAGTTGTTAACTTTGCAGCAGGAGGAATTGCAACTCCTGCTGATGCAGCATACTTGATGTCACTTGGATGCGATGGAATTTTTGTAGGTTCTGGAATTTTCAATGCAAAGGATGCATCTGAGCGAGCAAGAGCCATTGTCTTGGCGACTACATTTTGGAATGAATCAGAAAAAGTCAAAGAAGCACAAAAAATGATTGATGAAAGACAATCAATGCTAGGTCTTGATGTTAATACTTTAGAATTAAGAATGCAGGAACGTGGAGGTTCGGCTTGAGTCTAAATGTAGGTGTATTGGCTATTCAAGGAGATGTACAAGAAAACCTTCTTGCAACCAAAAAAGCACTTGAAGAATTAAATCTAGAAGGAACTGTTATTGATGTTAAAACTGCTCAGGATATAGAGAATCTAGATGGCCTAATAATTCCAGGTGGGGAGAGCACCACAATAGGACAACTATCTCTAGTAAATTCCTCACTTAAGGTAATGAAGGAAAAAATCGAAAAAGGAATGCCTGTCCTTGGGATTTGTGCAGGCATGATTTTACTCTCAAAAACCGCAGATGACCACGTAGTTGGAAAGACAAATCAACCTCTATTGGATTTGCTTGATGTTAAACTCGAGAGAAACTCCTTTGGAAGACAACGTGAATCATTTGAGGCAGACGTTTCAATGGACTCAATTAACATCCCAAAATTCAGGGGAGTATTCATTAGAGCTCCATCCGTATCTGATGCAGGTTCTGATGTGCAAGTTTTATCAAAATTTAATGAAAAAATTGTTGCGGTAAAAAAAGGAAACATAATTGGAACCTCATTTCATCCAGAACTAACCAGAGATATTTCACTACACAAATATTTTGTAAATCTAATTCAAGAATCAAAAAATTAAGTCTAGTCTTCCAAATTATGCATTGATTTTAGATCTTTTTGGTACGGTGCTAAGTTTTCTGGAACAGTAAAAGAAAATGAATCTTTTAGGGACAAGCCTTTTGCTTTCTTTTCATTCCAAACCTTTGAGTTAAACTCTGTGATCTCCTCAGTAACTTTACTTTGATACTCTACATCTTCTGCTTTAACCTGTAGTTCTTTATGAATACTTTGTGGGGAATACAATGTCCTCCACAGATGGTCTGTGATAAATGGAGTGATAGGTGCAAGTAATTTCAAAATAGTTGATAATGTTTTATGCAGTGTAAAAATGGCACCATCTCTTTCTTCATCTGAAAAGCCAATTCCATATGCTCTTGCTTTTACCATCTCTATATAGTGGGCAGCAAAAACATTCCATGTAAATTCCCTAATGGCAATTGCTGGAACAAAGAAATTGTATTCATCGTATCCCTTTTTGCATTCCTTTACAAGATTGTTGAGCTCTGCTAATATCCATTCATCTGTAGGTGAGGGTTTTCCTGATTCAATTACTGGAAAACTAGATAAGAATCTGGAGACATTCCATAGTTTGCTGAGAAATTTCTTTGTGGATTCTATTTTTTGTTCATTACATCTAAAGTCATATCCATGATTAATCTCACTAGCACTCCAAAACCTAAAGGTGTCAGCTCCCAATTTTTCAATTACAGGAAGTGGGTCTATTGCATTCCCTTTACTTTTACTCATTTTCATGCCTTTTTCATCGAGACCATATCCCATTACCCACGCCTCAGACCATGGTTTTGAGCCTGTAAGCTGCTCACACCTAAGAAGTGTATAGTAAAGCCAGGTTCTTACAATATCTTTGGCCTGGGGTCTAATTGTGGTGGGATATACTTTATTGAAAAAATCCTGGTCTCTTTTGTATTTGGAGACAAAAAGAGGGGATACACTAGAGTCCATCCAAGTATCAAATGTTCTCTCTTCTCCAACGAACTCTGCAGATTCACATTTTGTGCATTTTTCAATAGGACACTTGTCTGACCAAGGTTTGTAATATTTTCCTGGTTGTGGAATATGGGGTTCAGAACATTTTTTGCAATACCAAATTGGAATCTCTGTTCCATAATATCTTCTCCTAGAAATTGGCCAATCAATGTTAATTGATTCTAACCAATTCATTAGAATTTGCTTATGCATTGAAGGATAGAAGGTGATTTCTTTTCCTAATCTTTTTATTTTTTCAACTGATTCTTTTTGTTTTAGGTAATATTCTTCCATTGGAATAATCTCAATTGGGATTTTACTTCTCTCTGAAACTGGTGTTCTGTGTATAATGTCTTCTGTTTTTTCTACAAAGCCTTTGGTTTCTAGATCTTCTATGATCTTTGTTCTTGCTTGTTTTGGTTTTAGTCCAACATATTCTCCTGCAGCTTGAGTCATTCTACCATCAAGTCCAATCGCTACTACTTCTTCTAATTCTAATTCTCTAAATAATGCCACATCATTTTGATCACCATAGCTGCAAACCATAACAGCTCCTGAACCAAACTCCATCTGTGCGGAATGATGTGTGCGAAGCTCAACTTCTGTGTTTGTTATGGGAACAATTATTTTTTTACCGATATATTGAGAATATCTTTCATCTTCGGGATTTACAATGATTGTTTTACATGCGCACAAAAGCTCAGGCCTTGTACTTGCAATAATAATTTCCTTATCAGTGTCTTTGATCTTAAATTTCATGTAAACTAATTTTGTTGGTAAATCTTGGTAGATTATTTCAGCATCGGCAATTGTTGTTCCTGAAACCCAATCATAGTTATTTGGACGATTTGCAAGATAGATTTGACCTTTTTTCCATAAATCCATAAAAGTAGATTGAGTTAATGTTCGGTATTCCTCAGAATCTGTCCTGTAATAGTTTGCAAAGTCTCCGCTTATGCCTAGATTCTTCATTATCAGAATCATTTCGGCCTCCAAGTCATCAAGGGCCTCTCTGCATAATCTTAAGAATTCCCCCCTATCGGTTTCACGCATTCTGATATTGTGTTTTTTTTCTGTGTATAGTTCTACAGGAAGTCCATTTCTGTCAATTCCTATTGGAAAATAGACATTCTTTCCTGTCATTCGGGCAGTCCTGGCAATCATGTCAATCTGAGAATAGTGAGCTGCTGCTCCAATATGCCAAGGTCTACCAGAGGGATATGGTGGTGGTGTATCTATGGTAAAATTATCATCTTTTGGAGAAAATTCATAAATTTTTTCCTCTTGCCATTGTTTTAGAATTGCTTTTTCAAGCTCTGGGTTCCATGCTTTTTCTGTAATTTTTGGTTCCATTTTCCAACTATCTTGAAATGTTTGAGATAATGTGTGAACCTTTATTGTAACCTTCGTAAATGTAGACTCCTACTGCCTCTACATTTGGGGGCATTTTAGGAGCTAATAGTTTGATAATTTCTGATGACAAATTCTCAACTGTAGCTTCTCCTTTTAGAAGATATGTTGTATTCTTTGGAACCTGCAAATCAAACATTCCTTTTGGACCTTCAAACTGAATTTGATAATGGGAGTCATCTTGACTTTTCAGGTATTTTTCATTAATGAAAAACTTGTGATCAAAAACATTTACTACTTCTTTGATGATTTTTTTTGCAACGCCAAAATCAACCAAGAGGTTATCTTTCATCTGCCCAACAAGCTCTACCATCACTGAGGATGTATGTCCATGCAAAATTGAACATTTTTCAACTAGGGGCAAAATATGAGCATAATCAAATGAAAATGATGCATCTTCTAAAAATATAGAACCTGTCTGCGGGGTCTTGTCGTAAAAAACAATGTCTTCTAATTCCTTAATCTGGGCAGTATACTTTGGATGGCCAATTGCCATAACCTTCTCATCTAAATTATCCTTGATCTCTTGATATTTTGTAATATCTTTTTCACTATCAATTACTTCAATGAGTCCCTTACTTGTCTTAAAATCAATTTTTACTTTTTTTCCGTTTTTCAGGGTCAATTCATGGTCGTATTGATACTCTTCTTCAAGAAATGCAAGCATTTGAGCTACGGTCAGCTCTGTTCTTGTTCTCATCAGATTTCCCTTTTTGTCGATATATCGAAAATCAGAGTCTAATATTGTGGGAGTTGACGCCATGTGAAGTCATCTGTTTGCGGTTCTGTATATAAATTCTGTAAAAAATTTGAGACCATAAATTATGGCTGATTATTTTTTGAGAAGAACAAAAGAAGTCACGGATAAAAAACCGTGATTATCTTTGATAGAACCCAACCTTTTTGATTAGTCCCTCAAAATCAAGTTTCTCAAGAGATTTTTCTTCAAGGACAGGAACAATATCTGATTTGGATATCATTTCTCTTGTCCAACTCCCACTGTCGCCCGACATCATACTATATTCGTAGAAATCTGTGATATACTCTAGTTAGCTTTGATGATTAGTTTTTAGCTTGATTTTACAATAAACGATCAAGAATTAACAATGGAAAAATTGGAGACCTGAATTATCTCAAGATTTAGTACTTTGATTCACAAACTGGGCAAACCTTAGAATCATCTTTTTTAATTAAAGTGACTCCGATCTTGTATTTCAAGCAGTTTGGGCATTCGTATAACTGACTCATAACAATCAAAGGATTTTACAATATTTAGTTTCATGTCAGTCAAAAATCTTTCAGACTTTTTTCATAGTTAATATAAAATTATTTTTCGGTAAAATTTTTAATTTTTTATCAACATACTCTTTTGGTTTATGAATTTATAATAAAATTAATTTAAATTGAATAATTTGCCAAACGGAGAATAGATAGTTAAATCATGCCGTAATTACCATCGGTGATAATGTATTAGAAATTGATATACACATAACTACAATTTTACCATATGAGACAAAAAAAATCATCTAAAATTTTACAAGATATTCCCGTAGAATTAAGATCAATAATTAAAACCCCAATCACCATTCCTCCAAACACATCCATACTGGATGCAAGAGACATACTACTTCGGCATCGGATTGGAAGGTTGGTAATAGAATTTGGTAAAAAACCAGTGGGAATTATTACCGAAAAAGATATTGCAAAAAGTGTCTCTATATTTAATAAAAAACCACTAGGAAAAATTCTGGTCAGAGAAATAATGTCAAAAAATCTGATAACAGTACAGCCCGATGCATCAATTCATGAATGTGCTAAACTGATGAAGGAAAATGCAATTAGTTCCGTGGTTGTGAAAAACAAGAAAAATAAATTAATTGGAGTCGTTACAAAAACTGACCTTGTTTCAACTTTTCTGATTCAAAGCACAGCATCACTTGATATATCGAAAATAATGTCAAAAAATGTAATAACCGTCTCTCCAAACTATTCGATATTTGAAGTTGAGAGCATCTTGTTTAACAACAACATTAGACGAGTGATTGTAGCCAAAAATAAGATTCCTGTGGGAATCATTACATACCGTGATTTTATTCCAGCAAAGACTTTTGATCTACATCGAGAATTTACCGATCCTGTAGAAAGCTCAGAAATTGCGCAGAGTTCTCAAATCAACGAATTTAATGTTAATCGATTAAGCTATCTTCTTACATTTGCTGCAAAAGACATAATGACCAAAAATCCGTTTGTTGTTTATCCAGATGATGTCGTCTACACTGCAGCAATTTTGATGATAAGGCATGATATTAGTGGGATTCCTGTGATAAAAAATAAAAAATTGGTTGGAATAGTTACAAAATCTGACATCGTAAATGTATTGGCAGATGTAAAATAATTTCAGTTATTTGAAATTATTTTTTATGATCTCCCCAAACGCAAAAGATGCAATAATCATAGTAAACATTAGATATTTTTCTGGTGCAACCGCACTTACAAGCGCAATTTTTTTGTTGCATTCTTATCTGAATGCTCTCCTACTATTTCTTTGATAGCCTTTTTGCTTGCTCATAGCCAGTCATTACCCATTTCATGGCCACCGCAACAGTAGTTGAATTTGAATCAATTTCGATCCATCCTGCTTTGGCTCCATGGGAAAATGGTTGAATTGCTTTTATTTTTACAGCCTCTACCTGCTGATCCTTGGAAAGTCTTACAATCATCTGATAATCATTTTTATTGCTAAAACCAACAAAAAACTTCTTGTTAATTGAATAACATTGATAGCCAAACATTGATCTTTTTGTGATCTTTGGCATTTTTTCAAGTTTTGCAATAACTGGAAGGTAATTCTTCATCGTACTTTCTGTCTAATTTTGGTTATTATTTTTAATGATACAAGGTGTAAAAATCGAACAAACACTTTCCCATATAGTAGAAAAAACAATTCTATTTCATGAAGGTTCTCATTATTGATGATAATCAAGATATTACTGATCTCTTATCAAAATTCCTAAAATCAAAAGGAATTGAGAACAAGGTGGCCAATGATCCATTCGATGGGTTGGACCTAATTAAAAATGAAAAATACGATGTTATTCTTTTGGACATGTCGATGCCAGAATTTAGTGGAATTGATATTATTGACACCTTAGATAGAGAAAAACTTCTCCAAGACAAGAAGATCATAATATTTTCTGCAATCTCTCTTACGTCTAGTCAGGTTATGGGATTGCTTAAGAGAAATGGAATTCATGACTGTCTGAAAAAACCATTGCAACTTGATAAGCTCTTAACGGCAATTACCTGCTAGATTCTGTTCTCGAAATTATTTGAGAAATTTTTTTAAAATACATAACAAACAGCGAAACTTAAACCATCTCGTTGATTTCAATTTTTGAAATTCTGTCATTAAGTAATAAATCCCGACTAATGAGATGCCAATATGAAAGATTTTGCAAAAATTTTAGTTCCAGTTGACGGTTCCAAAAAATCCTTTGAAGCATTAGATCGGGCACTTACACTTGCTGGGTTTACTCATGGAGAAGTTACTTGCATTCACGTTATTCCCGAAGTTTCAGAAGGAGGACCAAGAACCAAGGAGATGGGAAAACATCTCAAAGAAGACGGGAATATTGTTTTAAAAAAAGCAGCTAGACGAGCAGGAAAAAATACAAAATTTAAAGCAAGATTGGTACATGGCGCTCCTCATACTGAAACGATAAAGATAGCAAGAAATGGAAAATTTGATCACATTGTAATGAGTACTACAGGTAAAGGGGCAGCAGATGCAGACATGCTAGGAAGCGTATCAAACTATGTACTCCATAAATCAAAGGTTCCGGTGTATCTGATAAAATGAATCTGTTTAAAAATAAAAAAAATGATTGCACAGAATGCAATGAAAAATTTTCTAATCATGATGAACTAGTCAAACATGTTCGAAAGGCGCATCATCATACCATTGTAAAATGTACTGAATGTGGTCAAGAATTCATCCATGAAAAACATCGCTTAGAGCATTTTAGAGAAGAACACAAGGAAAAAAAGGCAAGAAAAAGAACAGAAAAGAATCTGTCCAAACACCGTGGGTTTTTCAAAACTTAGTTAAGATTATCCATGTACAATAGTGCTGTTGATACTAGTAGAATCAATGTAAAAAATCTCTGCCATAAAAAATCATTTAAGTGAATTTAAAATCTTGGCCAACTTGATATCATTAAGAGTGATTCCCCCTGCATCATGAGTAGTCAAATCTACTGAAAGTCTGTTGTATACATTGAACCACTCTGGATGGTGATTCATTTTTTCTATCTCCATTGCAGCTCTTGTCATAAAACCAAATGCCTCATTGAAGGTCTCAAACTCAAAATCTTTGTGAAGTTTTTCATCCTGAACAGACCATCCTGGAAGATTTTGGATCTCCTCTGAAATTTCCTCAGGTGATAGTTTCATCATAAATTTTCTAACCTTCTACTGCTTTAAAAGTTAAAGAATAATATCAGATACCTTTCTATCTTGAACAGCCTGAAATTTTGTGAATAAAATGAACAATGAACTCTTAACAAACATCAAAAATGCAATAACAAAAACTGTTCCCAAAAAAAGAGTCAGTGTAGCATTTTCTGGCGGTGTTGACAGTACTCTGATTTCAAAAGTTCTTTCTGACTTGGATTATGATATAACTCTGCTTACAATTGGATTTTCTGAGTCTCATGATATTTTGTTTGCAAAAGAGGTCAATGAGAAATTAAAATTCTCTCACTATGTACTAGAAATTGAACCTGGTACATTTAGGAAAACATCATCTGGCATTAACCAAAAAATAAAGACAGAAAATCTCTCTTGGAACGAAAATTGTATTGCGTTTTACTATGTATCTAAACTTGCTCAAAGTCTTGACATTGATACTGTTGTTACTGCAAACGGAATTGATGAGCTGTTCTGTGGGTATAATGCATATAGAGATGTTTTCTCAGAGGGTGAATCAAAGATTTTAGAGTTGATGGATTCAAAGCTGGAAAATGAATTACTAATGATGAAGGCAGTGAATCTAATTTCCTCTGAATTTGGAGTCAAGATAATCCAGCCACTTTTGTCTTCAGAATTTATTGAATTCGCAAAAACTATTCCAATATCAGAAAAGATTTTGGATTCAGAAGATCTGATGAGAAAGCATGCAATTCGAAAACTTGCAAAAGAGGTGAAAGTTCCAGAAATCTCTTACAATAAAAGAAAAAAAGCACTACAATATGGAACAAAAATCCACAGAAAGCTTCTAAAAACTAGATAATTTTCTTGCAGTTCTTTGTAACGGACCTGTTAACATTGCCAATGATAATGCTTGATGCGCCAAGATGCTTATCTGGGGAGAAAATGGAGTCTATCTCTTTTTCTGTCAGATTGGCTGTGAATGCCTTGTCTGCCTTTATGGCATCACTATACTGCATATCCTTGTCTTTTGCCTCAAAAGCCACACGTTGAACGTCTCTGTAGGCAACAAATCTTGGAATTCCTTTTTTGATTAATGCCTCCAAGACAAACTCTGCAAATATCTGACCCTTTGTAATGTACAGGTTCTCTACAATTCTCTTCTCATTTACTATAAGGTTTGAGATTATTCTAGTCATGGTTTCAAGCATTTCATCCACTAATATTGATGCAGTTGGAAGAATAAACCTCTCATTTGCTGAATTTGACAAGTCTCGTTCATGCCATAATGGTATGTTCTCAAATGATACTCCAACTTGACTTCGTAATAATTTTGATAATGATGACACACGTTCACTTTTGATTGGGTTTCGTTTTACTGGGACTGCACTACTTCCCATCTGACCTTTTTTGAATTGTTCTGCTACTTCACCAATCTCTGTTCTCTGAAGGTTTCTAATCTCTATTGCAATTTTTTCTAGTGTTGCTCCAATCAATGCCAATTCAAATACATATTCTGCATATCTTTCTCTTGGGATTACTTGAGTTGTAACTTCTGCTGGAACCAATCCCAATCTTTTTGCAACTCTTTTTTGTACATCAACAGACTTTGCACCCATCAAGGAACCAGTACCGACAACCCCTAAAGTCTTACAAATCAATATTCTCTTCTTTAGTTCTTCAATTCGCTCAACATGTTTTGACATCTCAGCTGCCCAATTGGCAAACTTTAATCCAAAAGATATGATACTTGCATGTTGCCCATGTGTTCTACCTACTGCTGGAAGGCTTTTGTATTGAACAGCCTTTTTTGCCAAGACTAATGCCATCTTTGCAACTTTAGGTTCAATTATTTTCAATGCATCTCGCATCTGCATTGAGTTGCTAGTGTCAACCAAATCGTTACTTGTTAAACCGTAATGAATCCATGGTCTTACTTCTTTTGTGCATTTTTCACTGAGGGATTCGACCAAAGCTGCAGTGTCATGATCACTTTTTGCTTCTAATTCCTTGATTCTTTTTGCAGTAATTTTACCAGAATTAGCAGCTGTGAATACCTTTCTTCCAACAGTCTTTGGAATTAGGCCAATTTCACTTTGGGAAATGGCAGCTGCCCCTTCTATTTGGAGTTGATAATCGACCTTTTTTTGCTCCGAGAAGATCTCCATCATCTCTTTGGTTCCATATCGACCACTATCTATGGGTAAAATTGCCAATAATTGCTCTTTTTTTGTATCGAAAATAAATCTACTTGTAGCAGGCTTGGCTGCTTAATTATTTTGACATATATTCACCTGAAATTCCAAGCTTTTGACGATGCAAAAACCTGTAGTAATATTTGATTTCGATGGAACTATTGCAAACACTTTAGACTCTATAATCGATATTATGAATAATCTATCTGAGGACTTTGGATTCAGAAAGATTAGAGACGAAGATAAAGAATACCTTCGTGGCAAGCGACCTCGAGAGATACTAAATCATCTTGGAATATCTTTATTCAAACTTCCTTTTGTAATAAGAAAAGTACGTCGAGAGATAAATTCTCACATTGCTCTTTTATCTCCATCAGCAGATTTGTTACCGGCCCTAAAACTTCTAAAAAAAAATGAATGCCAAATAGGAATTGTTACTACTAACATTGAAGAAAATGTAAGAAAATTTCTTCACGCAAACAGCCTTGATCAATTTGATCTTTTTTACACCTCAAAGAAGATTTTCGGTAAAGACAAGACAATCTCTAAAATCATTCGGGAAATGAAATTGGAAAAATCTAATGTCTATTTTGTCGGCGATGAAGTACGTGATATTGAGGCTGGAAAAAAAGCAGGGGTCAACACTATTGCTGTAAGCTGGGGGTATAACACAAAAGAAGCACTTGTAAAAGAGAAACCTGATTTTTTAATTGACTCACCAGATGATCTTGGAAAAATTATCTTAAAAAAATAAAAAAATTCCAACAATCGTTGGAGATTATTTCATTCGAACAATGTCGATTTTTACTACGGGATTACTCCAAGCATGAACACTTGAAAGTAGATCCTCATCTCCTACAATTCCAGGATGTGGTATGACTACTCCGTCTTCTGCGATTGCAGGATTACTAGTACCTGTCCCAGTATCATCAGAAGAGACTCCAATTGCATCCTGACAAGGAGGTACCAAATCGGTAAAATCTTCAGTATTCATCTCTGTTCTTGCATCATATGCCATGGCATACACTGTCTTTTGATTTATTGGAAGTTTGACAGAGTCAATTCCTGCAAAACCATCATTGGTACACACCAACATACTTGCAAAAGAGAGATATCTTGCTGTGCCTTCTGCAGATACTACAAAGGTCTCAGAATAATTCAAACCAGTTTCTCCAGGATCATTTGCAGGCACTAATGGGGCATCTCCGTGAACAATATCCAATATCTCATCTTTTTCCTCTAACATCATGACTAGGGGATCAAGATTACCATTTTCTGCTAACTGTTGCAGTTCAACACTTGCCATTTCCCCTACTGAAAAAATTCCTACATCTTGTGAGTGTGTGACTAGAAGAGGTGGGGTTATTGGTTGTCCAGGCGTAAGGTTTGTTATTGTTACCTCGTACATTTTTGCTTGTGCGGCATTAGATTCTGGTATTCCTGTCATGCTTACAACAGCTAACATTGCAACCATTGAAGCCAAAGCAAGAATGCCTTTATTTTTTGATTTCATTAAAACCATAATTCAAAAAATTTTCCTTAAAGATTTGCCCAGTTTATGCCCCGATCTTTTTAGCTATCTTCTTGTAATCCATACAAGAACAGACAATCCAATTGTTTGAATTACATTAATTGCAAACAAGTAATGAGCTACTATGTCAGCTGACATCATCAATGCCTTGTCATCCATGTAAAGAGTAAACCAAAACAAAACAATCACAATGTTTTGAATCATCAACAAAAATGCAACTAAAACTAAACCTGATGTATAGTAAGATCTAATCACCCTCAAATTCTGAACATATGTTCCAATTGCTACTCCAAGCAAACCAATGTTAAGAAATGCAGATACAACAGCAGCTAACATAAAGTCTACCATGTTTTTCCTCCTCTGAGATTTGATAAATTACTTTGTCCCAATTTTCTCCATAATCTCCTCTAATACATTTTGATTTTTACTCATAATGTTAGATAGCTGGTATTCTGCGCCATATGTTTTCTCACCTTTTTTGACAAACTCGTTTTTTGTTAAAATCTTAAGGTGATGAGCTACTGTTTTGTGATCTAAATCCAAGGATTTTGCAATCTGATGGGCATTCATTGGGGTTTCTTTAATTAGGCTAAGTATTCTTGCCCTGTTAGCACCGCCTCTTGTGCCTGCAACAAACATCCAAAGTATCATTTTGAATCTAGGATTTTCCTCTGATTGACCATTTTCTGTACCTGAAAAAGAAAACATGTTCTTAGGAATTAATTGCACAATTGAAAAAACTGGAAAAATAACCAAACCTCCAATCAATGATTGCTCAGAATTAGTATAAGATATAAAAAATTCCTTTTGGGGTTTTTTGACCTTCTCATTGAGGAGAAATTTCTGCACTTCCAAATAAAACTCCAAATGCTTTGCACCAAATTAAGACCTGGTTGTACTCTACAAGGTTCACTGCATTTGGAATTTCATAGTTTTGATTTCCACTGTTAGCTTTTAATTTTCCTAAATTGATGAATTCCGATGCATCTTTATCTGTTGATAGATACACATACAGATCTGGACCGTTAGTAGATTTGAAATTTTCAAGTCTTAAAACATCTCTTCCGTCCTCTAGAGGTATTGTGTATGCTTTTCCATGAGCATCATGAATTCCATCACCAACTCCTACAAAAACTCCTGAATAAGAAATTGAATGTGTTTTCATTGTCTCTTCTTCCATAGTGTCACTCATTGTCTCTTCTTCCATAGTGTCACTCATTGTCTCTTCTTCCATAGTGTCACTCATTGTCTCTTCTTCCATAGTGTCACTCATTGTCTCTTCTT
>Ga0102947_1000114_pt1 | contig 29038 bp, 23 predicted proteins | sample SalPon2A_A_D2_MG_FD_78210 | JGI IMG/M metagenome (GOLD analysis project Ga0102947, IMG submission 78210) | Soil microbial communities from South San Francisco under conditions of wetland restoration - Salt Pond MetaG R2A_A_D2_MG | ecosystem: Environmental > Terrestrial > Soil > Wetlands | place... | reverse complement strand
TTTGTCTGAGCTGGGCGATGGTCCATCGGTAGCAACCGGGTCATGGTTTCTTTGATGTGCGTTCCAGAAAGCACCGCCCGTGCCGTCACAATCTCACCGTGGAGCCGGATGCCTGTGGCACGGTGCCCTTCGATCAGGATTTCTTCGACAGGGGCGTTGACATGCACGGTTCCGCCATGGTCTTCAATGTGTCGTTGCAGCGCCTGGGTGAGGACGCCAGAACCCCCTTTTGGACGGGCAATGCCGCCTTCATGGTACAGGGGCTGCCAGAGAACGAAGGGACCCGTCACCGGTTCGGAAGGAGGTGGGCCAGACTGCGCGGCCATCCAAGTGAGCGGCGCAATAATTTTCTCTTCGGTAAAATATTCCTCGACTACATCTCCATACGGTCTTAGGATGCGCGGCAACGCCTTCTTCCAATCCAGGCTGCTAGACCGATGCCGAATAAAGCTCTTGCCCAGAGCAAACGGACTGGGTGATTCCAAAAACGCGTCGCGTACGGCTAACGAAAAATCACGCCATTCGCCTACAAATTGCTCATAGGCCTTGCCCTGTCCTGGAAATTTGGTTTCAAGATGATCGACGGTTTGCTTGAGATCGCGGTAGATAAATACAGCATCATCGTCTGGAAAAGGAGTAAAAAAAAGGGGATCAAGTTCTAGATAGGAGAGCCCATAGCTTTCAAGATTCAATTCATCAATAATGGGGGTTAGCCGGATCAAGATGTGGGCGCTGCCCCCCAGATCAAACTGATAGCCGGGCACGATTTCCTGGGTCGAAACGGCACCACCTACTATGGCACGGCGCTCGAAGACGCCCACCTGATAACCCGCCTGCGCGAGGTAGGCACCTGCCACCAGGGCATTATGCCCGGCCCCGATAATGAGAACGTCGTAATCCAATAGGAGAAAGGTGAAGTCGTGAAAGGAAAGGTACCGGAATGTAGAGAATAAGAAACGCCCGCTCCATTCTGGCAGATGGGCTTGAATTGTCGCTCAATTTTCGCTACTCATTTAGAAAAGTCCCCTCTTCGGTTTTTCCGGCGATGTACGAGGCATGAACTGGTTATTACATATCACGGTCGTTCTGCTGGTTTTTGGACCAGTGATCGTCGGTACGCTCATCTGGCATATCATCTGGAATAACAAGTCCGGCCCCTCATCCGATCCGCCGCCGGGTGGTGGTCCGAAGCGCCGTCCCGTCCCGCCACCGCCCCGGTTTAGTGGTGACCGTACGCGCAAGCATCCCCGGTCACACCGCCCGATTACACTGGCCGATCGCCCGATGATGCCTCGTCGGCTCGGGTGAAATAGATGAAATCCGTGGCGGGAGGCACCTGGCCTAGTGCGCGCAGGTGCACCGCTATTTGCGCACGATGGTGCTGTCCATGAATCGTTAGATGAGTGAGAATGTCCTTGAGCGACGTCTCGTACGGCTGTCCTTTAGAGTTGTGGTAGGAATAGGACGCATCCAAGTTGGTGGAGGAGGCATCGACAAAAGTTTTCCACTGTTCGTGAATGTTGTCTAATCGCTCAGACCAGGATGTAGGGTCAAGCGTGGGCCAGAAAGACATCCCTTGATAGGGGCGTCCCAGCACGCGGGCGAGCCAGACCTCTTCGGCAGCAATGATGTGAGAGAAGAGCTTGGACGGAGGAGACTCATGGGTCAGTTGGGGAAGTCCACTCAGAGATGCAAGGATGCGAAGATTGGCCCAGTGATCGTAGGCAAGCATTCGCTGGACGTAGTCATTTTCGATCATGGTTTTTTAAGCCGTTATTGCAAGTAAAACACTATTACACCAATATCACAGAACCCAACCATCAAATACAACTGATCAGCATAAAAACATAAACAGCAGACTTCTCAGAAATCCGGCATCTCACCATGAACGTACTCACTCGCGATCTGCTTGAAACCCTCGCCCATACGCAGGATGACGTTTGTCTTTCCCTGTACATGCCCACCTTTCATGTCGAATCCGAGTTGTCGCAAAACACTATTCGTCTCAAGAATCTGCTCAACAAAGCCCGCCAGCAACTAAAAGAGACAGGGTACAAAAACGGCGAGGTCTCAGCGCTGTTAGATCCCTTCACACCTTATTTGAATCAGCCAACAGGGTGGGGGTCAGTGAGCGAGGGGCTAGCGGCTTTCGCCACACCCAACTCGTCTTACTTTTTTCGTATTCCGCTGGATGTAGAGGAGTTGGCGCTGGTCAACAATCATTTCCATTTGAAACCGCTTTTTCCTCTACTGGCTACTAACAACCGCTACTATGTGCTTGCATTGAGCCAGAATCGGGTTCAACTTTTTGAGGGAACCCATGAAGCTTTGCACGCCATCGATTCACAGGATATACCGAAAAGCCTGATTGATGCGTTGGGATCCGAAGAAGAAGAACGTTCCTTGCAGTCTCACGTTGGTGTCAGTTCGGGGCATCGGCACGATGCCGTTTTTCACGGACACGGGGTACAAAACGACGACAAAAAGTCCAGTCCGCAATCTGAACTCCGCCGTTTCTTCCAGCGGATTGATGAAGGCGTGCAAGAGGTGCTGGGCAACGACAAGGCCCCGCTGGTGCTTGCGGGCGTGGAGTACTACCTGCCAATCTATCGAGAAGCCAACGGCTATGTACATCTAGTAAATGACCAGATCGTTCGCGGAAACCCGGACCATCTCTCTGCTAAGCAGTTACATGAAAGCAGTTGGGACATTGTGAAACCGCTGTTTCTAGAAAGCCAGGAAGAGGAAAAGGACCAGTTTCACCAACTGTCGCAGCGAGATGGGATGGCATCCACCGATCTGCAGGAGATTCTTCCAGCTGCCATTTATAGTCGGATTGACACCCTTTTTGTGCCTATCGGCGAGCACCAGTGGGGGCGCTATGACAGAGACTCAAATACTGTGACCTTGCACGATAAGCAGGAGGCTGGCGACGAGGATCTGTACGACTTAGCCGCCGTGCATACGTATTTGAACGGTGGTACGGTTCAGGCACTTCAGATAGAAAATATGCCCACTGAGAACGGGCTGGCTGCCACATTCCGATTTCCTGCTCAAGTAGAGGCCGAGGTACAGGGGTAAACCAACCTCTTTTTAAGTATCACGGCGATCTATGTGGATGAAGTCTGCCGCGCTGTCTCGAAGCTTGTCGCGCTGGTGCAAATAAACCATCGTCGTTTCGATGTTTTTGTGCCGTGCGTGGGTCTGTACCTGTTGCAGGGTGGCTCCGGCTTCCAGTGCCAGGGTGCACCCCGTGTGTCGTAGCGAATGAGCGCCAATCTGTTCTGACAGCCCCGCGTCCTGGGCAGTACGTTTTACGATATCATAGATCGACTGCGGGGTTAATCGACCACCGTTATTGTTGTTGCTCAACGAACGCCAGAGTGGTCCGTGCGTGAAGCCATAGTGATGCTTCATCTGCTCAATCTCTTCGACCACATGGGCGGGCATCTTGACATACTGATCGGCACCGCCTTTGGTATAGGGCAAGTCGAGTATCCAGTAGTGCCCAAGAGGACGGATATGTTCAGCATCCATGGCTGCCGCTTCCGACCGTCTCAACACGCAGTGTAGCAATGTTAAAATCAATGCCTTGTTACGTGGACCCGCTTTTCCGGCTTGCTCTGTGGCGGTGACGAGTTGACCGGCCTGACCCGAAGTAAGGAATACGACGCTTTGGTCCTTCTGGCGAACCCCGCGCACACGCCGGATAAGTTGCTTGTGCGCGGGGTTGTGCTCAATAGCTCCAAGTGCCATGAGCCAGTCAAAGAAACCACGCAAGGCGGCCACACGCCGCTTGAGCGTCGAGGCTTTGTATCCCTGTGCTTCTAAAGATGAGAGATAATCGTTTACATGGACGAAGGTGACCTGGCTGGCCAATGAGAGATCGACATACTCCGTTCCGAAAAAGTCGCGGAGGTCAATCTCATATGAAGTTCGGGTGTGCTCACGGTCGTACCGCTTGAGGTACAACGGTATGAGGTTCGCCTCGGGCCCCGAGGTATCCGTTCCGATGTCTACCGGATAAGATCGTTGTGGTAGGTTTTTAGCCATACTGTACTTTCTATAAGAATAGTTATAATAAGTTGGAGACATAATAGTAGGGATTGGGATTTAGACATACAAGTCCGGCGTAAAATCATGCCGCTTGCGAAGCTGCCGTCTTAGCGCCGATGGTTTCGCCAGAATCCTGATCGAAGAAGTGCACCTTTTTCAAACCGAGAGCAAGCCGGATAGATTGTCCGGCATCCGGTACAGGCTGAGGCATCACCCGCGCAACGAGTGTATGATCCAGGCTACCGGCATACATCACGATCTCATTGCCCATTGGTTCGACTACATCGAGCAACATGTCCACTTCGGCGACGGGTCCAGAAATGTAAGGACTTCCTGCCACATAGATATCTTCAGGACGAATACCCATGACCACCTCGTTGCCCTCATACCGAGCCAGCTTCTCGGCATGCCGCCCTTGTAGTGGCACTTTGAATGCATTGCCGTTGGCTCTGAACTGTAATCCGTCCTCGCGAAGGACGCGACCGTTCACGAAATTCATGGACGGGCTACCAATGAATCCTGCCACAAATTTGTTAACGGGGTGATCGTACAAATTGAGCGGTGTGTCGATTTGCTGAATATGCCCGTCCCACATCACCACAATGCGATCGCCCATGGTCATCGCCTCAACCTGGTCATGCGTCACATAAATCATCGTAGCGCCAAGTTGCCGATGTAACTTTGAAATCTCGGTGCGCATCTGCACGCGCAATTTGGCATCCAGGTTCGAGAGTGGCTCGTCAAACAAAAACACCTGCGGTTTGCGAACAATAGCACGTCCGACGGCCACCCGCTGGCGTTGGCCTCCAGAGAGCTGCTTGGGTTTCCGTTCCAGAATAGGCTCAATGCCTAATATTTCAGCAGCCTGCTTAACACGCTTCTCTATTTCCTCGCGAGAGTATTTGCGCAGCTTCAACCCGAATGCCATGTTATCGAAGACCGTCATATGCGGATACAACGCATAATTCTGGAAAACCATAGCGATATCACGGTCTTTAGGCGGTATGTCATTAACCACCCTATCCCCTATCCGAAGCGTGCCCTTCGTAATGGATTCCAGGCCCGCAATCATTCGGAGGGTTGTGCTTTTGCCACACCCTGATGGGCCTACTAGCACCACAAACTCACCATCATAGATTTCGAAGCTCGCATCATGTACGGCCACGAAATCGTTATCGTAGATCTTCTGAATGTGTTCAAGCTGAACCCGCGCCATTTTCACCTGTGTATTTTGCTGGTCGATCGTCGCCCGAACTGCAACGTACTTCCGCTATTCCTGTTCTGGAGTTCGGGATTCAACAGGAATCGGGAGAACAAACCAATGATACGTACGGGAGCGCTACTTGTGCAAAACCAAAGTGGCTCCTAAATAATTGTATAATACAGAGCTATCCACCCCATATATTTTAAATGTTACACGCGCCATGTCTTATTTCTTTACCATTTCTTGCGATTCTGACTGATTGTATATTCTATATTGTATCAGCGCACGTTCCTACCCGATCACTAGTTTCACGCAGATTATGCCGCATGAGAAATCGAAGGTCACGATTTATGATGTCGCTGACCGCGCAGGCGTTGCCATTTCTACGGTATCGCGGGTCCTGAATGAATCAACCGATGTGTCGGAGCAAACGCGAGAGCGAGTGCTGGAGGCTATCGAAGAGCTCCAATTCCGACCTGATCGGGTTGCCAAATCGCTCGCCCAGCAACGCACACGGGCCATTGCCATAGCCATTCCCACCTTCACAACCCCGTTTCACAACGAATTGCTGAAAGGGGTAAGAAGCAGCCTTCGCAATTCGGATAGTGACTTGTTATTGTTTGACTTGGGCTCCGAATCGCCTCATGCTCGCCTTATGGATATGCTCAAGCGCGGGACGGTGGATGGGCTGTTGCTGGCAGGTGTTCCTGTGGATGAGGAGTTAACCCATGAACTGAAAGCCCTTCGCTCCCCGGTAGTCCTTGTTGGTAACCACCACACCGACTTTGACTGTTACTACTGGGACAATGCCTCGGGAGCCACCGTCGCAGTCCGGCATCTTATCGAAAAGGGACACACGCGCATTGGCATGATCCGAGCCTATACGGCTGGCTACCTCCAAACACAGCGCATTGCTGGCTATCGGCAGGCACTCCAAGAAGCCGGATTGCCTTTTGATGAGTCCATTGTATGTAGCGGCGTGACCGAGAAACACGCAGGATTCAGCGAAGAACATGGCTACGAAGCCATGCAGCGTTTGCTCGAAATTGATCCGCCCGTTACCGCCGTGCTGGCAAGTAGCGATGTGCAGGCAGTTGGGGCTTGGAAAGCTATTCATGATGCAGGCAAGCAAGTGCCGGAAGACTTTGCGCTGGTTGGATACGATGATATCAAGACAAGTAGATTCTTAAGGCTTTCAAGCGTAGATCAGGACATGGAAAATGTAGGTCATAAGGCAGCAGAGAGGTTATTATATTTAGTTCAACATGAAGGTCCTCACGAGCCCGTCGAGAATCTTGTTGTACCTCAGCTTCAGGTCCGCGAATCCAGTGATTACATTCGCTAAGTGATCCTTCATACATGACCTAATAAACAATCTTATTTATGAACGAAGAGCTACTCAAACATCAACTCAATCATACTATCCGGGAGACCCATTTTTCAGATCTGGGTGAACGCTACCAGGGCAAGGTCAGGGATACCTACCGCAAGGATGACCGGTTAGTCATCATTACAACCGATCGCATTTCCGCATTCGATCATATCCTCAAACAAACCATTCCCTTTAAAGGTCAGGTGCTCAACCAACTGGCGGCCTTCTTCTTCAAGGCCACGCGTGATATCGTACCTAATCACATTTTATCGGTACCTGATCCCAATGTCACTATAGCAAAGCACTGTAAGCCCTTTCCTCTGGAGTTTGTAATGCGGGGGTATCTGGCAGGGCATGCCTGGCGTGAGTACAAAGCGGGTAAAAGAGAATTGTGCGGCCAGCCTTTACCTGATGGGTTGCGCCAAAACAGTGCCCTCCCCGAACCCATTTTGACTCCTGCTACCAAAGCCGAAGAAGGACACGATGAGGATATAAGCCGAGAAGACGCTATTCGGCGGCGTATTATACATGCAGATACCTTCGATGAGCTAGAAAAATATGCCAAACAATTGTTCAAAAGAGGTACAGAGTTAGCCGCCAAACAAGGGCTTATATTAGTAGACACCAAATATGAATTTGGTCGAGATAAGAATGACATACTCACCTTGATTGATGAGGTACATACGCCCGATTCGTCGCGCTATTTTTATGCAGATACCTATTCAGATTTACTTAGAGACAACCAACCACAACGGCAGCTTTCAAAAGAATTTGTACGCGAATGGCTGATGACAAATGGTTTCATGGGCAAAGAGGGCCAACGACTTCCCGACTTACCCGACTCATTTAGAATAGAAATAGCTCGCAGGTATATCGAACTCTATGAATCAGTGACGGGCATAACTTTTCAACCTGAGTCTAGTCTGGACCCTATAGCTCGTGTGAAACGGGTTATTTACATGTTGCAATAACGGGTTTTAAACCTATTCATTTTCTGGCAACATGGTGCCTTCAATCCATCCCGTCGTTCCGTCTGCGAAGACCTCTCGCTTCCAGATGGGTACCTGCTTTTTCAAGGTGTCAATTAGAAATCGGCAGGCAGTAAAAGCTTCGGTTCGATGCGGCGTAGCAACACCTACTATAACACTTGCCTCACTCACCCCAACAACGCCTAAACGGTGCAGCAAACAAACCCGCTCTACTGGCCACTCGTCACAGGCCTTGTTGGCCAAGCGTTTCATTTCTTTTAAAGCCATGGCTGGATAACATTCATACTCCAGGCGAATCGTTTCTTGGTTTTCTGTCCACTGCCGTGTCACACCCACAAAGAGGTCAATCCCCCCTGCCGCAGCAGTCTGCAAAAAGCGGAAGGCTGCCTGGATGTCCAGGGGTTCGTATTGAATTTCAACCCATTGTTTGTTATTCTTCATTGCAATAACGGATTTATCCACCACTAACTGGAGTAATTAATGCAATTTCATCACCCTGAAAAAGGGGGACTGCTTCGCTGACATACACCTGATTCACAGCCAGACGGATCATAGAACGGTAGGGTGCCAACGCCGGGTACTGCTCAGATAACCGATCAAGTAGATCAGCACCATTCATCCCCTCCTCTATCACAACAGTAATGTGCGATTTTCCGAGTCGCTGCCGAAGTACGCTGAATAGCAAAACCTCTTGCTCCAAGGAGTTAGCATCCCTATTCATGACAACGACGAGACAAAATGCCTGCATTATCCAACACTTCGGCATATTGCACGACTCCTTCTTTGTCGATCACAAATGCAGCGCGCTTGGCAATTCGGTCGAGCTTCATTGGCGTGAAATCATGATCATATTTTGCGCCATATTTTTCACTCATGGTGCCATCATGGTCGCTCAGCAGCGGGAGTTGGAACTGGTTTACTTTCCTAAACTCACGCAAGGCAAAGGGAGAATCGGTCGAAATGCCGACAACAACCGTGTCTGCTGCTCCTCCAAAACTTTCTAGGTCGTTGCTGACCGTGTTCAATTCATCCGTACATACACTGGTGAATGCACCAGGAAAAAAGAGGAGAACAACATTTTTGTCACCTTGACAATCAGCTAGATGAAAGGGCTCTTCTTCGTCAGAGTAGAGTGTGAAATCGGGAGTGATACTGCCTACATGCAAAGCCATACAGGACGCAGGAAATGGAGTGAATGAGGAAATCAAGCAAATCGGATGACCTTGAGGGGTTCGATCCGTGATGCAAAGCGAGCTGGGATGTAGGCAGAAAGCGTACATAACAACAGCGCCACGACGGTTACCAAAACGAAGTCAAGCGGATTGAGTTCGATGGGTGCAGAACTCATGTAATAGGCATCTTCCGGCAGGGGAATTATTGCATAGCGCTGTTGGAGCAAGGCGAGGCTCAGCGCCAACCCCAATCCCAATCCGGTGCCGACCGTGCCAATCAAAAGACCCAGCCACAAAAACAGCCTGCGAAGGATTTTACGAGAAGCCCCCATGCTGGCGAGCACTCCTACCTCTCGGGATTTCTCCAGGATGATCATCAACAGGGTGCCGACGATGTTAAAGGCGGCCACGATGATGATGACACCAATCACGAGAGGGATAATCGACTCCTGCAGATTAACCCAGGCAAAGAGTCCTCTGAACACCTGATAAATGGTGCGGGCCATGATAGGAAACCCGAAGGTGTCAGCAATTTCTGTAGCGACCAACTCTGCAGTCTGCACATCCTGCAAGGTCAGGTCGATTCGCGTGACCTGATCCGGCCCGTATTGAAGCAAGTCGCGGGCCTGATCGATGTGGGTAAAGACGTAGAGTTCGTCGAAATTAGCCAGGTCGGTTTCGTAAATGCCCGCTACCCTAAACTGCTTGACGCGCGGTCTTCCTCCCGTCAACGTATTGCCCCCCTCCCCTTGCAAGCCTCGCATGGAGAAGGCTGTCACGCGATCTCCCGGCACCAAACCAAGCTGTGTTGCGAGCTTTTGACCAACCACCACCCCAGGCTGGCCGCTACTGTCCGCTCCCAGATCAGCGGTCCCTGTGACGATCTGATCATCCAGATACGGCGGCAACTGCTCCGTGCCCCAAATGGCAATGCCGTCGATCTCCGTCGAAGATCGACGGAGAAGAGCAAACTCGGTGATGACCGCAGTCGCATCAACCACATCAGGACGTATCGACAGTTCACGTTCCAGATGTGCTGCATCATCAAGGGGGGCATCGAGGTAGCTCTCTACCTGCACATGAGCACCAAAACCCACGATCTTGGCTTCGATTTCCCGACTGAATCCCCGCACAATGGAGAGCGCGAGCAGTAAGGCTGCAACGCCGACGGCCACCCCTCCAATAGCAACAATGGTGATGAAGCGCAGAAAACGACGCCCTTCCTCACGGCCCTGTGCACCGAGCAAGTAACGGAGAGCGACGAAACGTTCGAAGCTAGCAGCCAACGGGAAAGGCAGGATCGGGTGGCAAAAACGGGGATGGCCATGGCGACACGCACACCACCCTTAAAAAGATCCTGGATACAACAGTACGTACGCAGGGGGGGTTAGATATGGGGCTCTGGCACGATGGGATGAACGAAGTGATAAGGCGGCCACGGCCCCGTGCAAAGGAAATGCAGATTTTTATACGTCTCCCTCAAGCGATGCACCACAGCCTGCATCTCAGATAGGCGGCTGCGCTCAACCAGATAGGACGCCTTGAGTACGGTCCCCGTCTGCGATTCTACGTGAGCTTGGTACTCAGAGGCATGGGCCACGAGGGAACGATTGAGGATTTCGCCCAGGCTTTCATCGCGGCGGCGGAGTGCATCGCGCTGCATCTCGGCAGCCTTGCGTGCGATTTCGAATGTATGTCCATTTTTCTCGCTCGCCAGCAGATCGGGATGAGGAATACCGTCATTCTCTGTTTCTGCTGGTACAACAGGCGGTTCTACCATGCGGAGCACCCGCAACCCCAGTTCCACACAACCTCGAACCCGCTCCAACTCTTCCAGGTACTGGTATTGTTGGACCTGAAGCTGATGGAGCACCTCGTTTGCACTTTCAAAAACAGTAGCAAATCGGGCAGGCAGCACGGCATGCTTCGTCATGAGTGATTCCACCACGCGCTCATGCTGCCATAACCGCTGAGGGGCCGGCGCGAAGTCGGGTTGGTCCGTCTCGCTTACCACCGCGCTGATACCTTGATGACACAGCGTGGTGACGGGAGCCAGATCAACACCCCGCACCGATGCTGGTAGGGAAGCATGTTGATCACAGATGGCATACAGATAGATCATTACGGTCAGTCAGATGTCGATAAGCTAGTGGATACTTCAAGCACAGGCGATATCGGCCCCACCACATCGACTTGAAAGCCCAGATCCTCATAATCGCGGTAGAGGGCTTCCAGATCGGTGTGGAAATCAAACTCTTTGTCTTGGTGAATTAGGTAGGTCGCGTCGAAAATGCCTTCGCCTTTGTCTTCATCCGAGTTTCGATCAGGCGTGCCGAGACGAGCTTCGTCGGCATAGGTAAGGAGTTGTTCGTGCACCTCACTAGTGCAGCGATCGGTGGTCTGTGCGATTTCATCCTGGATGGTGGAAACCATGCGTTTTTTGATAGCCGCTGCTTCGCCTTTCGGCTTGCTTTTGATCTCCGCCATGATGCCCTGCACCGTTTCGCTCCGCTCCATAATGCGCTGATGTAGCCGTTCTCGGTTGCGATAGACGCGAACAGTCCACTCATTGCGTCCTACGGTGCGCCCAACGATGTCCGTACTCTGCGTCAACTCTAGTAGATGCTGGACTTGATCTAACGAACCGTAGACACGCCCGAAAGGCAACGCCAGAAAGCCAGGTATAGACCGGCAGGATTCTACCAATCCATTGTGCATGAGGTGGGCTGCTTCGCTCCACTGCTCATCCTGCAGGTTTTCAACCAGTGCTTCGGCTCCAAACGTAGCAGGATCCACGGCACTGGCAACAGCCGAAAGGTCTCCATGAATATAGACAAATAGCGGGAATTCAGGATCGACCCCGGTATTAGGAAGATGTGATTCATCTAAGTCAGAATTGCTTGGGAAAACACCATATACGTAGTACGCTCCTCTTTCCCCAGCACCATCTTCTGCTTTCAGATCGCCTTCCTCCAGCGTCATCTCTTCATGAGCATCGGTGGCTTCGACTTCGTGGGAAGCTCCGTCCCCAACTTCATCAAGTTCAGCAGCTTCCATCGAGAAGCCAGCCAGGAAGCTGATCGGCGTTCCATCGGCGATAGGTTCAGCGCTTGAGCCGTCGCCGGAGCTTTCGCCAGGCTCCATCACGACGTCCTGCGGAAAAAAATCAGGGTCGGCTCCTAACTCCTCGGATGCTTCCGTCACCGATTCGAAGGGTTCTGAAGGAGATGTTCCTTCGCTGTCCACCTCGTCTTCATCCTGCCAAAAGTGCATATCAATGAGCGGTGCGCTTCCCTCGTCGTCCAGCAGATCCCTAACTACCTCAGTGGGCTCTGCTGCTTCAATAACCTCCTCTTCCTGATCTGTTGGAGTTTCTTCTGCTCGAGTTTCCTCGGCCTCATCTTGAGCCTCAACCATTTCCTGAGCTTCCTCGTCGTGAGGTTCTACTTCATACGGCTCAACTTCTGGATCCTCTGGTGATTCAGCGCTACCTACTTCGTCCTGAATTTCTGCAATGGCTTCTTCCAGCATATCGGCCAACAAGCGGTCCTTAAAGGCCTGTTTGATCCGGCCCAGTGCGTCTTGATCGGCTGACACATCCTGCATTGCCTCTTCGACGACGCGCTCGGTATCTTCTAGCTCTAGATGCACCTCTTCGAGCGCCTGCTGAACCATCCGCGCAATCAGTTGCTTTTTCAGCGCTGATCGTGCAGCAGCAAGAGGGGCCTCCCAGTCTGCTTCCTCTTCGAGCGCCTGCCGTGCTACCTCCTCGGCGTCTTCGAACGACGATTGCACCTCCTCAATCATTTGCTGATAGAGGCGGCCCTTGAGCGTTTCCTTGGCCCGGGCAAGGGATCCATTGTTGCCCTCTTTGAGCAACCTGCCGACGTTTTTTTCGGCTTCGTCCTGGTGGTTTTCTTGCGAAGTGCCCATCCCGATGTTGACTGTTTGGTGGTAGAGGAAGCAGCGGGGAATGCTCCCTGTATCGGCGCAGCGGTTGCGGCACTTTAGTGTCTGGGTAGAAAGCCCGCGCAGCAGCACAGGGGAGAGAACAACGTCCGGCTTCTATTAGTAAGGGGAAAGACCTGGTTTTGTGACATTTGCAATAACGGACAACTTACCCGAACATAGACTCGCATGAACAACGCCATTTTCCAAACACCCCCGCCCGTCAACGAGCCCGTGCGCACCTACGCCCCGGGCAGCACCCATCGGAACGCTTTGCTCAATCGCTTGCGCGAGATGAAGCAGGAAGAGGTTCAGATTCCTGCTTTCATTGGCGGTGAGGAAATACATACCGGCAAGAGCCGCACCATTCACCCCCCCCACGAACGTCAGCATACGCTGGGTACCGTCCACTATGGCGGTGCCGACGACGTAGCCCGCGCTATCGAAACCGCTACCGAAGCCCGTCATGACTGGGCACGGATGCCGTGGACCGACCGTGCGGCTATCTTTCTCCGTGCTGCTGAATTGCTGGCGGGTCCCTGGCGCGACACGCTCAATGCTGCAACCATGCTGGGGCAAAGCAAAAACGTATACCAAGCTGAGATCGACGCGGCCTGCGAGTTGATCGACTTCCTGCGCTTCAACGTGCGTTATATGGAGCAAATCTACCACGACCAGCCTATCTCATCGCCGGGCATCTGGAACCGTACGGAGTACCGCCCGCTCGAAGGCTTCATCTTCGCCGTCACACCCTTCAACTTTACGGCAATCCAGGGTAACCTGCCGCTGGCTCCTGCGCTCATGGGCAACACAGTGCTTTGGAAACCAGCCACCTCGTCGGTGTATTCGGCCTACTTTACGTACAAATTGCTGGAAGAAGCGGGCCTCCCTCCTGGCGTCATCAACATGCTTCCCGGTAGCGGTCCTGACATCGGCAACCCCACGTTTGCATCGCCGCACCTGGCCGGGTTGCATTTCACAGGATCGACGGGCACGTTCCAGCACATGTGGCGCACCATCGGGCAAAACATTGCCAACTATCGGACCTATCCGCGCATTGTGGGTGAAACGGGTGGGAAGGATTTCATCATTGCACATCCGTCGGCTCCGGTAAAGACGGTGGCCACAGCCATCGTGCGAGGAGCTTTCGAGTACCAGGGCCAGAAATGCTCGGCGGCGTCGCGGGTGTACCTGCCTGCTTCCCGCTGGGGCGCGCTCAAGAATGAGATGCTGGATCAACTCAGTGAAGTCAAAATGGGCTCTGTCGAAGATCCCAGCAACTTCGTCAACGCGGTCATTGACCAGAACGCCTTCGATAGCATCACGGCCTACATCGACCGGGCCCGCGAGGCGGATGGCGTTGAGATTATCCATGGTGGTGGCTACTCCGACGAGGAAGGCTTCTTCATCGAGCCGACGGTGCTGGTCGTGGATGATCCGAAGTACCAGACGATGTGCGAAGAGATCTTTGGCCCGGTGGTCACGCTCTATGTGTACCCGGACGAAAAGTATGAAGAGACACTCTCGCTCATCGACGATACCTCACCCTACGCGCTCACCGGGGCCGTCTTTGCGAACGACCGCACCGCCATTGACCTTGCTATGGATCGTCTGATGGACGCGGCTGGCAACTTCTACATCAACGACAAACCGACGGGTGCCGTCGTTGGCCAGCAACCATTTGGTGGCGCACGGGCTTCGGGTACCAATGACAAAGCAGGCTCGGAAATGAACCTGCTGCGCTGGGTATCGGCCCGATCCATCAAGGAAAACTTCAACCCACCCTCTCACTTTAGCTATCCCTTCCTTGGCAACACCGACGAGGTTGCAAAAGAAAACCTGGCGTCGATGGCGTCTTAGATTTTCGTATACTCTTCCTCACCCTGAGCGATAGCCTCTTATGCATTCACATTGGATGCTGTCCCTCACCGTTTCCTTTCTCACGCCGCTTAACGCTCGCTCATGTCCCAAAAAGTACGTGTCGTACAATACGGCCTCGGCCCCATTGGTCAGGCTGCCGCTCGAGTATTGCTCGAAAAACAGAAAACTGGTCTGGTGGAACTGGTCGGAGCCATTGATATCGACCCCAAAAAAGCCGGAAAGGATCTTGCTGAGCTGCTGAATCTGGAGACAGCTACAGGCATTGAGATTTCGAGCGACGCCAAAAAGGTCTTGCGCGAATCTAATGCAGACGTGGCTGTCCATACCACCAGTTCATTCCTCGACCGCGTGCAGGAGCAACTGCTGCTGTGTGCCAAAGCCGGTGTGCATGTCGTGTCTTCGACGGAAGAACTGGCCTATCCCTTTGTGCGGCACCCCGAGCGCGCCACCGCGCTCGACATGGTCGCCCGGCAGCATGGCGTGGTCTTCGTGGGCACGGGCGTCAATCCTGGATTTGCCATGGATACGCTGGTGCTTACGGCCACAGGTGTGTGTACCGATGTGACGCGCATCCAGGCCACACGGGTCGTTGACGCCGGACTGCGCCGGGGTCCGCTCCAGCGCAAAGTAGGAGCGGGGATCACCCCAGAAGCGTTTGCTGAAAAAAAAGCCACGGGTACCTTCGGGCATATTGGGCTGCGTGAATCGCTGCTGCTTGTTGCTGAGGGGTTGGACTGGACGCTCGACCGGATCGAGGAGACACTGGATCCTATGCTGGCAAATCGAGATATAGCCACCCCACACGCCGAGGTAACCACTGGACAGGTGGCAGGTATCCATCATGCCATAACGGGCTTCCGACATGATCATCCCTTGATCACCCTCGACTTGAAAATGTACGTCGGTGCAGAAGACCCACACGATGCGGTCCGTATCGACGGGACGCCACCGATCGACCTCGTGGTGCAGGGCGGCATTTTCGGCGATACGGCTACAATTGCTGCGCTGGTCAACACTGTGCCATTGATTCTGAAAACCGAGCCGGGCTTGCGTACCATCAAGGACCTGCGCATTCCGCGTGCCTTTGCCACCTCCCCTATGCTCCACGCGCACTGACTGGAGCCATGATACTAATGACCTACGACGAGCCCGCTGGGATCGACGAGTCGACAACAAGCTTTCGCAGTACCCTGCATCCCGGCCAGATGCCCCGGCGATGGGCCTATACTCTTGCGCTCATACGTCCCTTAATGCTTTGTATGTTGCCGGTGATGGTGGCTGCGTTACTAGCAGTGTTGCAGGGCTTTCCCGCCCTCGTGTATTTGACGGTCGGCTTTCCTGTCGCCGCGCTCGTAGCGATGGTGTGGACCCTCTTTCGTATGCAAACCGCGCTGGCAGAAATTCATGTGCGTCCTGGTGCAGCAGCGGTAGTCACGGTCTGGCGGGCAGCAGGATCACAGCAAAAGCTGGTCTGGCAACCCATCTATGAAATTCGTTCGCACGCGAAAGAGGTATCTTTTGGCCTCGGCGATGCCAGCTATGAATTAGACCGCAGCCGATGGCCCGAAGCCGACGCGCTCATCCACGCCCTCCGTGCTGCCCGGCACGCCGTAGCCCTTGCCTGATGATGCCAACCCCTTCCGACCCACCTGCTCTAATACAACCCAAACCTTCACCTGCGCCTGCGCAGGACGAAGCCGAAGTACAAAACTATTGGGACTTCTGCCCCAACTGCGGTTCGCGCCTGCACAACGTCGGCTGCAAGTACCGATGCGCCGACTGCCACTATTTCATGAGTTGCTCCGATTTCGATTAGATGATTACCATTGACCGGGATGTGACGACGCCTGTGTATGAACAGTTGGTCGAGCAGCTCCGCTATTTGATCGCTAGCGGCAAGTATCAGATAGAAGAAAGGCTGCCTTCGACCCGCGCCTTGGGTGAGCAAATTGGTGTTTCGTTTCACACGGTTCGCAAGGCCTATCAGGAACTGGAACAGGAAGGCTTACTGAGTTCCCGCGTGGGCAGTGGGTTTCGGGTGAAAGAACGGGCTCCGCTCGCCAAAGGCGAACGCATCGAGCGGGGAGCCACCATCATGCAAGATGCGATTCAGAAACTGGTCGGGTTGGGCCTCGATGGCCTGGAGATAGACCACCTGATGCAAGAGCAACTGGCACTGCTGGATGAACCGCATAGCGGTCCCAAAATCGTCTTTGCAGCCCCGTTTCAGGAAATGGCCGACCTTTGTGCCGAACAGGTCGCCCGGCATTTGCAGCATCCGATAGAACCTGCCACGCTGGTCACGTTACTCCGCCACCAGGACGCCGAGATAGTTCTGGTGCGCATGATGGATTTGCGCGAGGCAAACAGCCAGATGCCCCGCAGCGATACCCTCGGCGTCATCACCTACCTGACGCCAGGTGCCCTCGAATCCGTCGCGCGGATGTTGCCGCAGGAAACCCTCGCCATTGTCACGCGCTATGCCGACGCCATCCAGCCCATGATGACCGAAATCCGGGCACAGACAGGTTTTGCAGGACAAATGCTCGCCACCTCTATCGAAGACGGCACCGGGCAACTCGTGCATCTCATCAATCAGGCAGATTTACTCCTCTACACCCCCCCATGCCGCCGTCGCCTCTTAAGTATGCTGGACGACGATCAGAAACACACGGCTATTGCACCCGTCATTAGCGCTACTTCGCTGGCCCACCTGCGGCAGGTGGTGCCCGTTTGATCACGACTTTTCTTGCTCCGGCTCGATATTTTCGGATACCCCATCGCCACCGGAAGCTGCTGGCTCGTCGGTGGTGCCGTTGGCCGCCGCCGCGCCGTCATCTCGTACTCGGGCTGATGGGTTGACCGCTTCGGCTCCACCGCTGACCTCAGCTTCTTCAGGCACTTCTTCTTCGGAGGGCACCGCAATGCTTTGCTCAGGAATGCCGATCAGCTTGTCGTCGCGCATGTCGACCACCGTTTCACTGTCCGACACCTCTTGTTCGGTAGGTTGGGCATCCTGATCGGCCTGGGCCTTCTTGATTTCATTCTCCTGCCCAGGATATTTGACCCGAATATGATAAATACCCAGGAGCAGCGTCAGAAAGGTCTCTTTTATCTTTTTGAGATCCTCAAATGTGAGTGCTGTGTCATCAAGTTGCCCATCTTCGATGCGGGCTTTGATGATCATATTGATGAGCGATTCCAGCCGCTTATGAGTTGGATCAGCGAGGCTTCGGCTGGCCGCCTCCACCCCATCGGAAAGCATCAGAATGCCGGTTTCTTTGGTACTGGGGCGCGGCCCGGGATACCGAAACTCCGCTTCCTGCAAGGTTGGCTCTCCCTCTTTGCGTTCCTCCAGCGCCTTGCGATAGAAATACTCGATCCGCGTGGTGCCGTGGTGCATCGGTATGAATTCGAGCACGCGCGGCGGCAGCTTGTACTGGCGGCCCATCTCAAGCCCTTCCTTTACGTGGCTCGCGATGATCAGCGCACTCATACGCGGCTTGAGTTGATCGTGCGGGTTGTGACCGGGGCGCTGGTTCTCAACGAAATACTCCGGCTTGAGCATCTTGCCAATATCATGGTAGAGCGCTCCCACCCGGGTAAGCAGCGCGTTGGCCCCGATGGCAGCCGCAGCGGCCTCGGCCAAGTTGGCGACCTGCAATGAATGGTTGAACGTGCCGGGAGCCCGGAGGCTCAATTCCTTGAGCAGCGGGCGGTTGGTGTCAGAGAGTTCAAGCAGGGCCAGATCCGTCGTCACCTCAAACGACCGCTCAAAAATCCATAGCAGCGGGTAGGCCATCATCAATAAGACGGAGTTGATACCGACGGACAGCAGATCAGACCCGAGCAAGGCGGCCGAGCGCCCTAGAAAGAGCCACGTGGCCATCATTACCAGGAGGTAGCCAATGAAAACCAGCCCGGCGCTCATGACAAACTGGCCCCTGTTTTTGATGTCCCGTACACTGAACACGCCCAGCGTACCCCCGAAGAGCGTAGCCAGCGTAAATTCGTAATCGAAGCCGAGCAGCAGACCGCCGATGAGCGCGAGCGTCAGGGTGCCGAAAAGCCCGACCCGCGAGTCAAAAATAACGGTTAGCAGCACCGATACCATCGCTACCGGCACGGCATACATGGCATCGAACGGTAATCGAATCGCCAGGGCAAAAAATCCAATAATAACACTGAGCAATAAGGTGATCAGTAACATCTTGCGGTTGTCTTTGAAAAGCGACTGCCGCACGGTGTAGAGGTACAGAAAGAAAACGCCGAAGATCGCCATGGAAAGCAGAATCTGGCCCAGCACCCGCTTCCATTGCAGGCGCGTGCCCCCCCGTTCCAGTTGTGCCCGTTCCAACGAAATAATTTGCTGCCGGACCTGTGGCGTAATAACCTGTCCTTTGCGGATGATTTCCTCATTTTGGGCTACCCGCCCGCGTGTCGGCGAGATCCGGCTCTCGGCCTGCTTCCAGGCGCGCATGGTCTCGCCCCGCTGATATTCGAGCGAGGCAACAAAGATAGCACGCACGAAGGCACTTGCCGTGTTGATAAGATCCACATCTAATTCGTACGCCTGCTTGAAATAATCCTGGGCGAGGCCATAAACCTCGTTGATCCCAAAATAGTTGTCTTTTTCGACGGTGCGCTCGGTGCGGGCCTGCTCGTTCCGTACGATGATATCGTCCGTCAGGATGCTGTCCCGCGCCATGTTCAGCACCCCCGAATTAACGAGTTGGATGCTGAACTCCCAGGCATCCCTGAGCAATCGTTGATCCAACCGCGCGCCCGAAACCTCCCGCGTCGTGGAGGCCAGACCCGGCTGCCGTGCCACGTAGTCTTCCACCAACCGCGCCCATTGCTCTACAGTTAGCTTAAGCCGTGAATTGCTACGCAGGTTAGCATATTGCACCGAATCCTCAGCCGCTTCCGCAAAACGACCTTGCGATTTGCTTTTTATGAATGACTCGTACGCCTTGAAAATATCATCCAGTTCACTTCGCACCGTATCGCGGTGGGCCGAGACCCGATCCTGCACCTCAGGGACTTCTGCAAAGATGGGTGGGGTCGAGTAGCGGGTCGCACGGCGCTCGGCATTCAGCGAATCCGTGGACTTGTAGATCGCAAAATCGAAGGGTGCTATCAGGGTCTCACGCTGCCAGGTATCACCCACCTGGGCCGTATAGGTCGTTACTTCCCCCTGCGGAAAAGCAGCGAAGGTGAGTACCACCAGGGCTAGGTAGAGCACCACTTTGCTCAGCACATTGCGCTGGCGTGATGACGCGCCATCGTTGCGCCCCCGTTCGAGGTTGCGCCCGACGGGACGCACGCGACGTCCCCGTGGCTTAAATTTGTCTAGTAGTCCCATGCAATCAGAACCCGATAGGGTCCACAAAACTAAAAACGAGACCTATCCCTCGCAGGATAAAGCAAAGCAGAAGATACACACTGGATAGCTAGCCTACCTATGCCGCAGGGCAAGCAATGATCCTACAATCAGCGTCATCACTGAGCCAATTACGGTATACCAGGGCCACCCGATCTTGCGCAATCCGTCTGCTGCAATCTGCTCTGGAGACGGGTTCAAATTAAAGATCCAGCCCTCTGCGTTGCCATACCAGACGCCGAAGATGATGAGCACCATGCACACAATGGTCACTACGAATGCGACAATAGCATCGAGTTGTCGGGTTCGCTTATTGAGCAGCCCAAGCAAAAAAGCACCTAGCAGCCCGCCATACGTAAAGGATGCAATGGAAAGCCCCAACTCCACCACCGGATTCTGTGTATCCTGAAACAGGCTGGCAAAGCCAATAAAGACGAGACCCCAGAAAAAGGTCAGATACCGCGAGACCGTCAGTGCTTTGCGATCATCCAACGTTTTGCCTCCCAGCCGCTCATACAGATCAAGCATGGAAGACGACGCCAGCGAGTTCAACGACGACGACAGCGTGCTCATTGCTGCCGCCAGAATGCCCGCCAACAACAGCCCCGAGATACCAGCGGGCATCCCTTCAATGATGTATTTAGGAAACACCTCGTCGCCCCGTGTGAGGCCCAGTTCTCCGAGGGATTGTCCTTGATAGTAGCTCCACAGTAGCAATCCTACCGCCAGGAAGAGCGCAAACTGCACTATCACGAGTACCCCGCTGCCCACCAGGGCTTTCTGGCTGTCTTTCAAAGAGCGGCACGTCAGCAGGCGTTGTACGATGAGTTGATCGGTACCATGAGAGGCCATCGAAAACACAGCCCCGCCGACGACAGCCGTAACGAAGACATACGGTTGCGTCAGCCACTCCGAAATCGATTGTCCTCCGCCAAAATCGAGCAGTTTCGACTTTCCTGCTGTAGTTGCAGTAGTCCACCAATCAGACGGTACTTCGCCGAGCAGCAAGATGATAGCGAGCAGTCCACCGCCAACGTACAGCACCATCTGCACAACATCCATCCACACCACAGCCCGGATACCGCCAATGAGTGTGTAGATGATGGTGATAAGGCCAAGCAGCAGGATGATCTGAAAATAGGTTGCTGGAATCCCTGCTGAGTCGGCGATGACTTTGAGCGGAATAGCCGTAGCAAAGAGACGCACACCATCCGCCAGCAGCCGGGTGACAAGAAAGGTCACAGAGGCCGTGGCCCGCATTCCATCGCCGTAGCGTTCTCCCAGAAAGGCATAGGCTGTACTGAGGTTGCCGTTGACGTAGCGCGGTAGAAAAATCACGCTCACCAGAATACGCCCGATCAGATAGCCGAGCGTGATCTGAAAAAAAGTGAGCGTCCCGCCAAAAGACACCGCTGGCACGCCGATGACCGTCAGCGTGCTCGTTTCCGTGGCAACCACCGAGAAGCACACGGCCCACCACGGCAGATCGCGCCCGCCGAGGAAATAGTCCGTCGTGCTCTGCTGCTTTCCCCCCGCTTTGATGCCGAAGGCCGCGATGCCAATGGTGTAAATTGCAATAACGGCATAATCCAAAGCGGTGAGCATAGAGGTACTGGTGCTTGGTTACAGGTTGTTTGTTTGCGGCCAGACATGCAGGGTGTTCCTACGCGTCTTCTGCGTCTTCTTCTTTCTCTCCCTCACCCTTGCCCAATAACGCCAGCAGGCCCGCTTCATCCAATATCGGGATGCTGAGATCCTGCGCCTTGTCGAGCTTTGATCCGGCCGCTTCTCCGGCTACGAGGTAATTGGTATTGCCGCTGACGCTACCAGTGACGTTGCCGCCAGCGTCTTTGATGAGCGCTTTGGCTTCCGTTCGTCCCATCGACGGCAGGGTGCCGGTGAGTACAAACGTCTTCCCTGCCACCGCCTCTACAACCTGGGGCGCTGTGTCTCCCTCCGTCTCTGCTCGCCGGGTATTGACCCCTAACCTACGCAGTTCAGCTACCAGATGCTGGTTATCGAGAATGGAAAACCAATCTACCACACTTTCCGCCGTGATCGGGCCAATGCCTTCGATAGCTTCCAGGTCTTTCTGAGTCGCCTGTCCTACTTCCTCCAAGGAGGCAAAGGCCTCCATAATTCGCTCGGCAGCGTCTTCGCCTACATGGCGGATACCCAGCCCGAAAAGCAATCGTTTGGGCGGATTGCTTTTGGATGCTTCAATGCCATCCAGCAGATTCTGGGCCTTTTTCTCGGCGAACCCTTCCAGCGTTAGCAGGTCTTCCAATGTGAGCTTGTACAGGTCAGCCAGGGTAGCGACGACGCCCGCCTCGGCCAGCACAACAGCCAGCTTGGAACCGAGCCCTTCGATGTCCATTGCCCGGCGGCCTGCGTAATGCTCTACCAACCGGATAAACTGGGCCGGGCACTCGGCATCCATACAGTAATAGTCGGCTTCGCCAGGTAACCGCACCAACTCGCTCTCGCATACCGGGCAATGCGAGGGCATCTCCCATGGCATTTCGCTGCCGGTACGTACCTCAGGAATGGCTTTGACGACCTGCGGAATCACGTCGCCCGCTCGCTTTACAACCACCCTGTCGCCGATACGAATGTCGCGGCTGACGATATAGTCTTCGTTGTGCAGCGTCGCCTGCGACACGGTCACGCCGCCGATCTCTACGGGCTCAAGCAACGCTTCGGGCTTAATGACACCCGTCCGCCCTACGTTGATAATAATGTCTTGCAGGATAGTGGTTGCTTCGCGGGCAGGAAATTTGATGGCGATAGCCCAGCGCGGCGCTTTTGCAATCTGGCCGAGCATCTCCTGATAGGCAAAATCGTCGATCTTGACGACGATGCCATCGATTTCGTAGTCCAGGTCGTCGCGGTGCTCGGTCCAGTGATTGTAAAAGGCGATCACCTCGTCAATCGTCTCTAATCGGGCAGCGTGTTCGTTCGTCGGCAGTCCGAAACGGTGAAGCCAATCGAGCAACTGATGCTGCGAAGCAGGTGGCTGACCATCCACGGGACCGATGCCGTAGGCGAAAAACCGCAGGGGTCTGGTGGCCGTGATGGTCGGATCGAGTTGGCGAAGGCTTCCGGCAGCGGCGTTGCGCGGGTTGGCAAACAGCTTTTCCTCATTGGCTGCCAGCCGGTCGTTGAGGGTATTGAACTCGCTCTTGCGCATGTAAATCTCGCCCCGCACTTCCAGGCGCTCTGGCACCTCGTCGGTTGCTCCTCGCCGGGCAGGTATGCGCAACGGAATGGCACGGATGGTGCGCACCTGCGGCGTGATGTTTTCCCCCACCTGCCCATTCCCCCGCGTCGCCGCCCGTTCCAGGTAACCGCCTGCATAAGTCAACGCCACCGCTAGCCCGTCGATCTTAAGCTCAGCAGTCAGGGTTGGCTGAACCGATTCTTCCTCGCCGTGATGTGCCTGAAGCCCTCGAATGCATCGGTCGTACCAGGCGCGGGCATCATCGGCATCAAACGCATTCGACAGAGACAGCAGCGCCTGGGGATGCTCAACCTTTTCGAAGAAATCCAGCGGTGCGGAGCCTATGCGCTGGGTGGGAGAATCGGGCGTGATGCTGTCCGGGAAACGGGATTCAAGCGCTACCAGAGCGTGGTACAACGCGTCGTATTCGGCATCCGAAATAACCGGATTGTCTTTCGCATAATAGCGATGGTTGTGCTCTCGCAGCACCGAACGCAGCCGGGGCATCACCGCCCGTGCCTCATCGTCTGGCAAGGTTTCCAACCGAGAGGCCACGTCCTGAAGAGCGCGGGTGGCGTCGAGAAGCGAAGAGGAGCCGAAAAGGTATTGCTGCAAGGCGAATCAGTACGTTGCTACGAAAAAGGGAACACAGAAAGGGTGGGTCAAGCCTCAGTCTGAAGAAGGAGACGGTGGCGGTACGCGATCCACAATGGTCGAATCTACGCTCACAGGCGACCCGGAAAGCGAATCGGCAAATGCCTGTACGGTCTCACGGGTAATCACGATGCGTCCCTGCTCATCGCGCCGACCGGTGGGATACGGATAACCTTCGACCAGCAGTTTGATGTTTTCCAGGGACTGTTCAATGACGATGCGATTGCGTACGGTAAACGCCTGTGAGTTGCCCTCTTCGATCCAGTAGGGGCGACGCAGGTCATCATCCTGCGTGATACGGATGCCCTGTACCTTACCCGTTTCGGCCATTACTACCACGTTCAGCGTGTCCCCAATCGTGAGGGCGGGTTGCTCGGGTTCGGGCGACGCGGTGGTTATTGTATCTTCGACAGCAGTGGTATCCGTCGTGGTGGTCGCGGCAACGGGGTCGTCGTCCGAGCCCCCGCCGATGAGGGCCAACACGCCCCATACGGCTCCGCCCAGCACAAGCACCACCAGCCCGATCAAGCCCCACTGCACCAATTGCGTCTGCCGCCCCAGGTCGATGGGTTTAGATGTTGGGGATGAGGTTCTTCCTGATTCCGTTTCCCAGTCGGCAGCGGACAGCGTCTCTGGAGCCGGACGCGATTCACGAAGTGGTTTGTCAGGTTTCTTTTTAGGCTGCGGCTTGCCGGACGGTGGTGGCGTTTGGGGACTCTTTTCGCGAACGTCAGGTTCTGCTTCAGTGGCAGGTGGTGGCGCTTTTTCTGGTGCTTTGCCCTCGTCGGCCTTAGCAGCTTTTTCCTCAACAGGTGGTGTAGCTGTCTCTGCCTCAGCTTCCTGAACGGGCTCCTCGTCGGCCCGGATCAGTTCTCCGTTGTAGGTGCCTGCAAGCGCCAGATCAAGCGCCGAAAGCGCCTCCTTGGGAGAGATGCCAACCGTATCGGCGTAGGCACGAATGAGCGAACGCAGATAGACCCGGTTGAACATGGGATGGTCGAACAAGCCGGTTTCTTCAAACTCCCGCAGTAGCTCCAAAGGCACCTTGGTAGCTTCATGCAGCGAGTCGAGCGTCACATCTTGCTCCTTCCGGAGCTTGCTCAGATCTCTCGCAAAGCGTTTGCTGGAAGCGGCTTTAGAGGAATCCGCCATAATGGGACAGGGACGATAAAATCAAAGGGTGGGTGAAACCCGAGCAGCAGGCGTAAACGCAAGATAGAAAAATGCCACCTTGAAAAGAAAATGGCGGTCGTCACGCTTGCGTTACCTTAAGAGATGACCGCGGAGGGCTGCCATGTTGGGGGCAAGCGGCATAACAGCGGTCTGTTGCTCCCAGAAGGCCGCCAAGCGGGAAGGCGTTTCAGGCGAAAAGCCAAGGGCCTCTTCCACGGTCTCTGGGAACTTGGCGGGATGGGCCGTTGCCAGCACAATCATGGGATCCTCTCCACTCGTACGCATCCGAAACCGACGTACGGCCTCAAGCCCCACCGCCGTATGGGGATCCGCGACATACCCGGTCTCTTCATACACCCGCCGCATCGACGCAATCGTATCGGCATCGCTGACGCTCACGCCTTGTATCAGCGTTCGCATGTTTTTTCCTTGCAAAAGGCGCTGCAACCGCTCGAAATTGCTGGGGGCTCCTACATCCATTGCGTTCGACAGGGTACGTATGGAATCACGCATTTCTGCATCCAAGCCTCGTAGAAAGCGCGGGAAAAAGTCGTTGGCGTTGTGCGCAGCCAGAAAGTGACGTACTGACAGACCACACCAGGCAGCGAGCACGCCCGCGGTGAGGTTGCCCAGGTTACCGCTCGGCACGCAGAATGAGATGGCCCTAGAGGCAGATGCCCGAACCGCCCAGATATAATACAGCATCTGAGGCAACAGCCGTCCGATGTTGATGGAGTTGGCAGATGAGAGACGCAGGCTCGATAGATTGGAATCGGCGAAGGCCGCCTTCACGAGACGCTGGCAGTCGTCGAAGGTGCCCTCCACCGCAAAGACCTGCACACCAGGGCGCTCGATGATGAGTTGCTGCTCCTGCACCGGGCTTACCTGTCCTTTCGGATACAGCAGCACAACACGAATGCCGTCTTGCCCGGCAAACCCGTCAGCCACGGCACTCCCCGTATCACCGGAGGTCGCCACCAGGATGGTGAGCGGGTCAGAGGAATCCGCCAGAAAGTGGGCCATCAACCGGGCCATCGTCCGTGCCCCGAAGTCTTTAAACGACAACGTGGGCCCGTGGAATAGCTCCAGCACAGAGACGCCCTCCCAGCCTGCTCCTTCCAATGGAACGAGCGGCACCGGAAACGATAAGGCCTCTGCGAGCAATGCCTCCAGTGTTCTCTCTTCGATCTCTGCACCAAGCCATTTGCCCAGCACCCGCCCGGCCAGTTCCGCAAACGAAGACGTCGACTCCCAATCGGAAGGGTGCAGTTTCGGTAGCTGGTCGGGGATGTACAACCCTCCATCTGGTGCCAGCCCGGTCAGCAGGGCTTGTGCAAAAGAAACCGCCTCCGTGCCGCCTCGCGTGCTGATGAAGCGGGGCGCTGCTGCCGTGTCCCGGGTTTCGTTATTCGGCATGCTTTTCCTCCATGATCCGTACGCCTTCAGCGCTCGCCGCCGTGAGCCGCCCCTCAGCCTCAATACCTGCTTCAGTGCAAGCCATTTGCATGGCCTCTAAAACGTGGTGCGCGGCATCATTGGTAGCGGCCAACGCAAACATGGCCGGACCAGAACCGGTGAGTGCACAACCGTACGCCCCTGCCTCCAGCGCGGCCTGCCGGACGGCAGCGTAGCAAGGCACGAGTTGCGCACGAACAGGCTCCACCAAGCGATCCCGCATCATCAACATCCCGGCCCGCTCCCAGTCGCCTGCCCGGAACGCCTCGACCATCAGTGCCAGATCGGCGGCATTGTGAATGGCATCGGTAAACGGCACCTGCTGCGGCAAAATGGTGCGGGCTACCTGGGTCAACACTTCAATCTTGGGCAAAACCAGCGCAATGGGCAATGGGCCGGGAAGAACGATCTGGCTGAAATAAGCCGGATTCGTAGGCGAAAGCAGGACGAGACCGCCGAACAAGGTGGGCAGCACATTGTCACCATGGCGCGCCCCCGATGCGATACTTTCACCTTCCATCACCGCATCGAGCAACTCAACTTTTGAAAAGGGGGCTCCCAGCACCAGGTTGGTCGCCCATGCCCCGGCCACCGCGCTGGCCGATGATCCGCCGATGCCCGAGCCCAGTGGGATCCCTTTCCGAATCCGCATGCCAATGCCCTGGGTAGCATCTGCCTGCTCCAGCACCGCCAGAGCCGCCCGTGTAGCGGTGTTCTTGTTGGGATCCCGTGGCACCTTAGCCGTCCCCTCACAGAGACCCAGATGAACGCCCGGCTCCTCGGTCAGCCACGCTTCGACCACATCACCCATTCCTTCCAGACACAGCCCCAGTGCATCGAAGCCCGGCCCCAAGTTCGATAGCGAAGCCGGGCCGAAGACCGTTACCTGATTCGTGCGTGTTGCCTTGTCCACTCGCCTAAGCATCCTCCAGCGTCATGCGTCCCTGCAAAAATGCCTCGGCGCGCTCCACCATCTCTACGCTGCCAATGTACAGCGGTGTGCGCTGATGGAGCTTGTCAGGCTCTACGTCCATGATGCGTGAATGGCCGTTAGAAGCCGCCCCGCCTGCCTGCTCAACGATGAAGGCCAGCGGGTTCGCCTCATACATTAGCCGCAGTTTGCCATTGGGATTTTTAGCGGTAGCCGGATAGATGTAGATCCCCCCTTTGAGCAAGTTGCGGTGGAAATCAGCCACGAAAGAGCCAATGTAGCGCGTCGAGTACGGTCGCTTCGGCTCCTCCGCATTACGCTGCATCCACTTGATGTATTGCTTTAGCCCATCCTCGAAAGAGTTATAGTTGCCTTCGTTGATGGAGTACAGATTCCCCGTCTTCGGAATCTTGATCTTGGGATGGGATAGCAGAAACTCGCCAATGGAGGGTTCGAGCGTAAAGCCATTCACGCCGTCGCCCGTCGTATAAACAAGCATCGTGGACGATCCATAAACGACATAGCCCGCCCCGACCTGCTCAACGCCCGGCAGCAACGCATTCTCCACGGTAACGGTGTTCGGGTCAATGTCATCATGCAGGCGGTAAATACTGAAGATCGTGCCCACCGTCACGTTGACATCAATGTTGGACGAGCCGTCCAGCGGATCCAGGAGGACGATGTATTGCCCGTCGCTGTCGGCGTGGACGTTGATCGGAATTGCTTCGGCGTGTTCTTCGGAGCCGATGAGGCAACACTCGCCCCCCCGCCGCAGGGCTCTCACAAACTCCTTATGCGCCAGCAGATCCAGCTTCTGCTGAACCTCACCCTGGATGTTCACTTCACCTGTCGTGCCGAATATATTAATCAACCCCGCCCGGCGGATATCGCGGTTGACGATTTTGGCAGCGACGCTGAGGTCGCGCAACAGGCGAGAAAAGGCCCCGGTAGACTGCGGCAGACGGTCCTGCTGGTCGATAATGTACTGCTCCAGGGTCATAAAACGCCCCGGGTCCAGTCGTAGGGAGCCGTTATTTTCAGCGGTCATAGAACAATCCTTGTTAGACGAAAAATCAGGATACAACGAAGGACACAAAAGTGTTAACGTTATCCCATGAAAAGGTCATGGAATGACGGTGTCGGCTCGAAGTTCAGCATACACTTTTTGCAGATCAGCTATTACGGCACGGGTTTGCTCGGCTCCCCCTTCCTTTCCCGCCAGATCAGCAACGAGCCGCCGCAGGCTCTCCGGCGTATCAATATCATACCAGATGGGTAAGATCGTGAGGGTGGCACGGGTGCCCGAAGCACGCTGCATGGTTTCGCCAAACACTTCGGGATGGCTGTACAACATGTCGTCAAAAAGCTGCGGGTAGAAATCATTCATACCGAGCAGATAATACCCTCCATCGTCGCTCGGGCCGATGCAAATAGACAGTAGTTCTTCCAAGGCATCGAACGCCTGTTCTATGAACGCCGTCGGCAAGGTGGGATGGTCCGTTCCAATAATTACAAGCTGCTCGTGGCCTGCGGCAAAGGATTCCACCATGGCCATCTTCATCCGCGTGCCCAGATCCGGTCCCTGCTGGGCTTTCACGAC
>Ga0102947_1000113_pt1 | contig 29270 bp, 30 predicted proteins | sample SalPon2A_A_D2_MG_FD_78210 | JGI IMG/M metagenome (GOLD analysis project Ga0102947, IMG submission 78210) | Soil microbial communities from South San Francisco under conditions of wetland restoration - Salt Pond MetaG R2A_A_D2_MG | ecosystem: Environmental > Terrestrial > Soil > Wetlands | place... | reverse complement strand
TTAATACACCTATCCAAGCACCGAGAGAACATTATTAGAAATCTGTGTACCTTGTCAGATTCATGTGTGTTTTGTGCCTACCCACTACCTTTCCCTAGTAGGATACAGGCAGCTTCACATTATAGATGGGAACATAAGAAAAGTATGTTGCTGAATTGGGCATTACACCGGTTACCAGGATTGATAATCATGAAATCTGCAAAATAAAAAAGGTCCAATAAAATAATTAAAAATTTACTGTTCATTATTTTGCAATAAAATTTTATGGGCATTAATTAAATGAATTGGACTGTATTTTCTAATATATTTTGAAAATGTTCATTTTGACTAGGGGTTCCTTCATCTATCCTAAAGCAAAAGTAATCATGGGAACGTTCTAGGGCGGTGGTTCCACAAATTTGACACATGAATTGAGTTGCATCTTTGCATTTGGCACAAAAAATGTAATCTAAAAGAGATCCTCCACACTTTCTACAAGTTTCATCAGGCATAACAACACTTTCAATGGATTACTTTGATCCCATAAAATAAACCGCAGTAGAATTGATATTGCGTTAATGCGGTGTCAACTGGTTTGCTCCAGATTATTTGAACACAATTTTCTATCAAGATTTTATCAGAATATGCTTCAATGTACCAAGAGGAGGATATCATGGAGAAAAAAAGATCACCAAAAAGTACAAAAAATGACGATGAAGATGACTAACATCTTTAAGCTAGTTTTATAAAATAATCAAGTCATCTCTCCCTTTTTATTTAAAATTACCCAGATAGACTTAAGGAAAAACATTTTTGAAAAAGAAAAAAGTGCTAACCCATAGAAATTATCATTTTAAGGAAATCCTTGTTTGTTTTATCTTGATGATAATTCTATGATCATCTTATAATTAAAGAACTGATTAGATGAGTTTATTCTGAATCAAAACAACTTCATTTTGTCTTAATAAGCAAGATACAGCCTTTGTGATCATGTTAAAAAGACTATTTTCAAAACTGAAAGGAAAGCAAGATGAGACGTCAAATGACGTAAACGCTTACAAAGAATCTGAAGGAAAGAAACCAGAGGGATTAGAAAAATAATTGACCTATAGATGCAAGCACTGTGATTTTAGATGGGATGCATGGGAAGGCAATATTCAAAAAGTTCTTGACCATGAAAAAATCCATTTAAAAAATGTAAAAATCAATTCTGTGGGAACCGTTGAATAATGATTCAATTAATAGATTTAAAAATTTGCGAAAACTGGAAACGTATTTGCAAAAATTATTCTGGGGGGAGCAGTGGATTGTTGTCCAGAATGTAAGGTATGGAAGAAGGAAGATGTTGATCAAACATTTTGAAAAAGCATAAAAAGCATCCACAAATTAACAAAAACAACAAAACAAAGCACGAAAATCTAATGAAAACGGAATACATTAAGACCCTTGAGAAATTAAAAAAAGAAAAAATTGGAAATTAAATTATTCAGCAAGTTCTCTATCTAGATTCTGGCTACAAAAAAAATCTAAAAAGAGATTTACTTTCATTTATTGTCTTTTTCCTTTTGATTTGATTCCGAGTTTTCTTGCAGTGGTTCGTTTTACACTACGTTTTTTGAGGGCAGTTTTTGTAGTTCTTTTTTTGGCTGCCCCAGATCTCTTTCTTTTTACAGCTGTTTTAGTAGCTCCTGCGGCCTTTAATTTGGCATTTCGTTTTCTGGTTCTAGCGGCCTTTTTGGCAGCTTCGCTTCTTTGAGCTTTAGTTTGTACCATGTTGTCAAATTAAGAAAAAACTTTCTCTTATATCAGAAATGTTAACAGTTTTTATCCAAATACGTAAACATTACAATAAGCTTTTCAGTTGACCATAGTTCCTTTAGTGAAGTGAAGAAGTTTGTTATGTTAGATCTCAGAAAAAATATCTCCATAAAATAACCTTCACTTGATTTAATTCAAAATGAAATCAACCAGTTTTTCAATTTCAAAGTTTAATCAATTTATTTTATCTTTAAATTAAATTTTGGTAAAAACTATTCCAATGAAATATGCCAATTACAATAGAAATAGACCAAAATCTGGTTTTTTTACCTCGCAAAACGAAAGAATACAAGATGTCTCAAAATTATGAAGAAATACTATCCAAAATGTATGGAGCACATTTAGAGGATAATTATGAAAAATTTCATAGGCAAAAAGAATACTCTAAAAAATTAAAATCTAGGAGAAGAAATTAAAATTGAGATGTTCTAATTGCGGAAATCATGCCAGTTGGCGCGATCCTACATGTAACAAATGCAATTTTAAACTACATCAAAAAACATGCAAGGGAAAATCTCCTGATTGTAAATGTCATGAAATTAATGAAAATTCATGGCAACAAAAAAAAACTCCACCCACCTAATTCAATGGGTATAAATCAAATAGAAAATTAAATCAAATGCCATGAAAGTTTCCTTAATTTACAATGAGAACCAAATCAATCCAGATGATGTAATCAATGTTTTTGGTATGACCACCAAAGAACATTATAGTCAAAAAGCAGTTGAACGAGTCGCTAGGGCCCTAGAAAAAGGAGGACATACAGTAAAGGTAATTGAAGGAGACATTCACCTAGCAGATGAATTACGAGAATTTATGCCAAAGGTAATGGCAGGAGACTCCCCAGGTATGGTTTTTAACATGGCATATGGAATTCAAGGACAAAATCGTTACACCCATGTTCCTGCTATGATGGAGATGCTGGGTATCCCATACATTGGATCCGGGCCGGCAGGTCATGCTATTGTTCAAGATAAAGTAATGACCAAAATTATTTTACAGAAATACAAAATTCCAACTCCTGGATTCTGGGTATTCAAAGCACCTGAAGATACTTTTGATGATTTGGTTTTTCCTGTAATTGTAAAACCAAAGCTAGAATCTACTTCAATGGGAATGGAAGTTGTTGACAATTGGGTTGACTTACGAGAGGCAGTAAAGGTACAAATCGAAAAATTTGAACAAGATATCTTAGTTGAGCAATTCATATCTGGTAGAGAATTCGCAGTTGGTATTTTAGGAAATAGTCCCAACATTGACGTCCTTCCAATTGTTGAGATTAATTTGGAAAACCCAAACCAAATACAAACTGTTGAAGATAAAAAGAAAAAAGGTGGAGTTGAAAAAACATGCCCAGCTCAACTATCAAGAGAAAAAACAGAAGAAATGAAAAAAATGTGCATAAAGGCATTTAATTCATTAGGACTTTGTGATTACACAAGAGTCGATTTTAGAATGGATAAAGATGAGAATCTTTACATTCTTGAATTGAATTCAATGGCAAGCCTTGGATTGGGAGGTTCATTGTTTTATGCTGCCAAAGTAGCAGGTTACACCTATGATACTTTAATTAATAAGATTCTTGATGTTGCAGTCCTGCGATATTTTGGATCTTCTCAACAAACCCTAGAAAAGGAGCCAGATATGACACAACCGTTACGCGTAATTGCAAGAACTTACCTTAGAGGACATCTTCAAAGTCTAAAAGATACATTAAAAGATCTAGTGAATCTTAATACCCATGTTTACAACATAGAGTCTTTAAACAAGATGGGAAATATTTTATCTCGTAGATTAAAACATTTAGGATTTTCTGAGACAGTTCATAAACAATTTGAAATTGGAGATTTTCATTATTTCCAAAATCATCCGGATGCTGAAAATGATGTACTAATCATTTCGCACATGGATACCCATTATGGACCAAACGACTTGATATCCTATTATGAAGCTGGTGATAAAATATTGGGATCTGGTATTGCAGAAAGCAAAGGTGGCTTGGCTGTAATGCTAGGAGCCATTCATGCATTGAGGTATGCTAAACGACTTCGAAGAGTTAGATGTGGAATTTTGTTAACAACTGATGATAGCTTGGGGGGAAGATATAGCAAAGATCTTGTTAACCAATATTCCACTAGGTCAAAATACATAATTGGATTAAAATCTGCAAGCAAAGACGGTGGGATTATTACCACATGTTATGGAAGAACAGATTATCAAATTCGTTTTACCGCCCCCAACATATCAGGTGCAGATATTCATGGAATTATTCCTGTCTTGGGGAAAAAAATTTCTGCAATAGAAAAATTATCCAAAGATGAAAAAGATTACAGAATTAGGACAACCTCTGTTGTGGCAAAAGGATCGCATGGGCAATCTCCCAACTTTGCTTCATTAACTTTGGTGTGTAGTTATAAAACTCCTGAATTAGGATCTGATCTTGATTCAAAAATTAGAGAAATCATGAGAAAAAAAGAAGTAGATATTACAAAACTTGAGGTTTCCATTAATCGTATTCTTTCCAGGCATCCAGTAATTGAAGAAGAGTCGGATACAGCATTTTATGAAATGGTTGAAGATTTAGCTAAGAAACATGAAATTAAAATAAAAAGATATGAACAAATTATGTCCTCTGATATTAGCAATGTTCCTGCAGAGCTTCCAGCTTTGGATGGTTTTGGGCCTAAAGGTCATAAATATCGCTCCACAGAAGAATACATTGTTCATGATAGCGTGGTGGAGCGAGCTGCGTTATTGGCATCAGTAATTTACAAGTGTTCAGAAAAAAATGTCTCTTGAATATGAAATAGCTGCCCTTGCAGGGTTAATTGGATTATCTGGATTTTTTAGTGGATTAGAGGTTGCCCTAGTTGGTACCTCCCAGGCCACAGTGGAGAGATTGGTTAAAGAAAAAGCTAAAGGTGCAAGGTCCCTACAGAAATTAAAATCGAATCCAGGTTGGATGATGTCAAGTGTAAACCTTGGAAACAATCTTGTAAACATTGGTTCAGCTTCCTTGGCTACAGTGGTGGCAATTCAAATTTTTGGGGAAAATGGTTTGGGTATAGCAGTAGGTGTAATGACTTTTTTAATTATTATTTTTGGGGAAGTTACTCCAAAGACCTACTGTAATGCCAATGCAACAAAAATATCTCTGAGATTTTCAAGGGTATTATTAACATTTAGTTACGTTTTTTATCCTGCAGTATGGATATTAGAAAAAATTTCACGTGGAATAATTAAGGTTACTGGGAGTAGCTATTTTCCTCCAGCATTGACTGGAGAGGAAATAAGGGGAATTATTGATCAAGGACACAAAGATCAAGCTTTGGAAACACATGAAAGGGATTTGCTTCATGGCGCTCTTCAGTTTAATGATAGCGTAATTCGCTCAGTAATGGTTCCACGAACCAAAATGTTTTGCTTACAAAACGATATTTCACTTGAAGAGGCGGCAGATCTTATTCACAAAAGCGGTCATTCACGAATTCCAATATATGGCAAAAACTTTGATGATATTATTGGAATTCTCCATGTAAGAGACATTCTAAAACATCTCAAAGATGTTGATCTTCAGAAGAAAAGGGTAGGGGAATTAGTTCGAGAGCCCATTTATGTTTCACAAGAGAAACAAATGAGCAGTTTACTAAAACAAATGCAGACAAAGAATATGCATATGGCTATAGTTGTAGATGAATTCGGCGGAGTTGAAGGGATTGTTACCCTTGAGGACCTAATTGAAGAAATTGTAGGAGAAATTTATGACGAGACTGATCCTAAAAAATCCTCTTACACAAAGGTAGACTCAACAACTATACTTACCGATGGGGATGTTGAAATTGATATTCTTAATGATTACTTTAAAACCAATATTCAATATGGTGATGATTATTCAACCCTAAGTGGTCTTTTGCATGAAAAACTACAAGATATTCCAAAACCATCTGATGTAATCACCATGAATTCTTTAAAATTCACTGTAGAGCAGGTAGAAAAAAATAGGGTCACAAAAATTAGAATAGAAAAAATACCACCCAAACAGGAGATTTAACAGTGAGGGAACAATTTGGTATTATCCTAAATAGATTAGTTTTAGGATTTTTGTTTGCTTTTGTTTATCAAATTTTTGTTGGAGTGGCAACGTCACTTTTGTCCTTACCTCTGACAGGAAATATTCAAGATCTCATTTCAGGAATTGAGCAAATTAATTCAAATCAAGGGGTATGGTTTATAGCTTGGTGGATAATCTCAACAATTATTATAACTACAATAGCAATCTTGATTGTAAAAAATAAAAAATATTTGTATCCTTACAAACAAGAAAAAGATCTAGACATACCTCACAAAATCACAGCACTTACTGCAATAATAATTGGTGCGATTATTTCATTTATGTTCTTTTTAATTGATCTAGTAATTGGATCCGTTGTTAAAATTAATACATCAACAGACGTACAAGCAATATATTCCGCTGCTTTAGACGGAGATTTTGGCCCTTTACTAATTAGCCTGATTTTTTCAATATTTGCTGGATTTGTAATTGTTGGGGTAGTAAGTAAAACTTCTCAGGTAAGCGAAATTACGAGAGAAATGAAAATTATTCATATTTCAAATATTACCAAACTCCTAAACAAAAAACCTGGAGATGCAAAAACAACATCTGATACTGTAGGAATGCACCCTGGGGCATTAGTACACGTAGGAGAAAAATATGTTGACAAAGTCACTTTTGATCAAATTGAATATGACGTGAAAGAATTCTCACGCAACTCAAAAAATTCCATAGAAGAATGCCTTACCACCCAAGAAGAATCCAAGGTTACTTGGACAAATATAATTGGATTACATGAATCAGAAGTGATTCATAAAATTGGCGAACATTACTCCATACACCCTCTAGTACAATCTGATATTATGAATACAGAACTTAGACCAAAAATAGAAAATCATGAGAATTATTTACACATAATTCTAAAACTACCTCACATACTCTCTAAAAATGAACTCTTTATGGAGCAGATCAGTATTATAGTTGGGAAAAATTATGTTTTGACCTTTCAAGAAACAGAAGATGATATTTTTGATCCTATCCGAGAAAGACTTCAAAACTCTAGTGGCAAAATAAGAGAAAAAAAAGGTGATTACCTGACTTATGCACTTGCTGATGCAATAATTGACTATTATTATGTGGTCATGGAGAAAATTGGAACCCTATCGGAGGAAATTGAAGAAGAATTGGTAACAAACCCAACTCCAAAAACTCTGACAACCATTCATTCGTTAAAGGGAGAGATGATGGTACTAAGAAAATCCATCTGGCCAACTAGGGAAGTAATTGATAGATTTGACAGGATGGAATCAAAAATCATTCAAGAATCTACTAAACCTTATCTTCACGATGTATACAACCACACTGTTCAGGTAATGGATAACATTGAAGGTTTGAAGGAAATGATAGGAGGGATGCTTGATACCTATCTATCAAGTATTGGAAATAAAATGAATGAGGTTATGAAAACCCTCACGATAATAGCTAGCATATTTATTCCAATTACCTTCATTGCTGGAATTTATGGGACAAATTTTTCATACCTGCCAGAACTAGAATGGGAGGGGAGCTATTTTGTTATGCTTGGAGGAATGAGTACCATAGTTTTGATAATGCTTTTGTGGTTCAGAAATAAAAAATGGGTATAATTTGAATAACAAGTTTTTACAAAGAGCATATGAAATTCTTGAAGGAACAACTAATGATAAAATCACCAAAACCTTTCAGATTTTCATAATTAGCCTAATTGCTGTAAATGTTCTAGTTGTGATAATTGAAACCGAAGAATCAGTTTTAGATGAATATGGTTACCTGTTTACACCATTTGAAGTCTTTTCAATTATTGTTTTTACTGCAGAGTATTCGGGAAGAATCATTGTAAGTAAATTAAATCCAAAATATCAAAATTCCAAATATCCTAGAATAAGAGTATTGTTTGCACCTATGATGTTAGTAGATTTGGCTGCAATACTACCATTCTTCTTGCCCTTTGTAGTAACTGATACTAGAATTATCAGAATAATTCGACTTTTGAGACTGTTTAGATTATTCAAGCTTGCAAGATATTCAGACCCCATGCAAACACTTGGTCAGGTTTTCAAATCCAAAGCAGGTGACTTGGCTGTTGCATTTTTTATTCTCTTTATAGTGTTAATTTTTGCATCTAGCCTGATGTATCATGCAGAACATGAAGCACAACCAGAGGAGTTTTCCAGCATTCCGGCTGCAATGTGGTGGGGAATTGTTACATTAACAACAATTGGTTATGGTGATGTTTATCCCATAACTGTAGCTGGAAAATTAATAGCTGCAGGTGTAGCCATTATAGGAATTGCCGTATATGCCATTCCTGCTGGTATTATGGCATCTGCGTTTACAGAAGAATTACGTAAAAAAAGAACAAAATCAAAGCATTGCCCGCATTGTGGCGAGGAGATTGACTAGATTCAAATGAATTTTTATTTTTACAGTTTCATTGTAGGGGATAAATATTGAATTTAATTATATGCGCAATTAACAATTTTTTTACGGAGGTACAAAATGGATATTGAAAAAATAGAAAACTCCTTTGTTGCGACAAAAGACAAAAAATGTTCTGTTGCAAAGCATGGAATGGTTGCCAGTGCATTTCCCAAAGCCACCAAAGCAGGAGTAGATATGCTAAGAATGGGTGGAAATGCCATTGACGCTGCATGCGCAACTGCAATTGCTTTAGGTGTTTGTGAACCTCAGGCTTCTGGAATTGGGGGACAGTCAATGGCAATTCTCCATATTAACGGAAAAACAATTGCTCTAGATGGTTCTAGTCGTTCTCCATCCTTGGCCCATTCTTCAATTTACAAAAAAAAGAGACATCGAAAGGTTGGATACAAGGCGACTACAGTACCGAGCACTCTTGCTCTCCTGGGATTTATACATGAAAGGTATGGTAGATTGGAATGGCAAAAAATAGTTTCCCCTTCAATTAGAATCGCAAAAAAAGGATACAAGATTACTCAACTTCAACGCGATTTACAAATAAGAGAATTAGATAGTTTCCTTTCAATTAAATCCAAATCTGGAGCAAATTATTTTCTTAAAGATGGATTAGTTCCTTATGATGTTGGTGATAGGTTCATCCAAGAGGATCTTGCCGAAACACTTTCTATAATTTCAGAAAATGGATTTGATAGCTTCTACCATGGGGATATTGCCAAAAAAATTGGGCAGGACATGAAAAAAAATCATGGTTTAATACGTAGAGAGGATTTAGCCTATATTCCTGAACCTATTGAAAGCAAACCCATCAGTAGAGGATATCGTCATGTTTCCGTAGTAACCTTGCCTCCTCCTGCTGCTGGTAGAACATTATTGTTGACCCTAATGATGTTGAATCATTTGCCCTCCAAATTTTTACGTAGCTCTAAACCTAGTTCCTATCATTTTGTTGCAGAAACCTTTAGAAAAGCTTTCTTGCATAGAGTCCAATTACCATTTAACCGTCACACTTATGATCAAATTCAGGAAAAATTACATCTACAAAGGTCTTTTGCAAAACAAATGGCTGAATCAATTCATAATTCCATGGATGCTACCCTGCCAATGGTTGATCCTGATTTTGGCGGAGAAGACACAACTCACCTTTCTACTATGGATGATGAAGGAAATGCCGTAGGGATAACTCAATCCATCGAGCTAGCATATGGCTCTAAAGCAGCTGCTGAAGGTTTAGGATTTCTTTATAACAATTACATGTCTGCATTTGAGTTTGAACATCCAAATCATCCATATTTTATTCGACCCAACTCTATTCCTTTAACTTCGGTATCACCCGCGTTAATATTTTATAACAAAAAACTTTGGATGGTACTAGGTAGTCCTGGAAGCCAAAGAATTTTTTCAACTATTACTCAGTTTCTTTCAAGAATAATTGATGGAAACCTTTCAATGGATAAGGCGATTTCAAGACCTAGATTCCATTGTTCTATAAGCGGAAGTGTTAGTATAGAGGAAGGGGGATTTCGCACGGAGATAATTGATTATCTTAAAGAAATGGGATATGATATTGCTGTAAAAGAGAGATTCTCCTTTTATCATGGAGCAATTCATGCTGTTCTTAAAAAACAAACAGGAGATGGTTTTCAGGGTGTAGCAGAAATTAGACGAGATGGGACAGCAGAGGGATTGGATTGAAACAACTTCCTGTTTTACTATCTATCCCCCATGGAGGGACCCAAAGACCACGAGAACTAGACAGTCATTTGTCCATTACTGACAGGGATTTGTTTGATGATTCTGATCCGTTTGTAATGGAAATTTATGATTTAGGACAAAAGGTAGAAGGGGTAATTAAGACAAATATTGCTCGAGCCTTTGTTGACCTGAACCGATCCTTACAAGATCTTCCACCTACCAATCCTGATGGTCTAATTAAAAGTGCTACCTGTTATGACAAACAAATTTACAAAAAGGGACAAGAACCTGACGATTCGTTGATTAATGTCTTAATTGAAATGTATTACAAACCTTATCACAGGTCTATTCAAAAAAGTTTGCATGAACTAAATTTACAACTTTGTTTGGATTGCCATTCAATGGCATCAATTGCACCAAACATTTCTCCTGATGGAAATAAAAAGAAACGGCCAAGGTTTTGTATCTCCAACCAAAAAGGAAAAACATCGTCAAATGAAATGATGGAACTACTAGCTTCAAGCATCTCAGAAGCTTTTGAAATTGAAAGAAAGGAAATTTCCCTAAACGACCCATTTCAAGGAGGCTATATTACTAAAACTTATGGAAATAATCCAATTCCGTGGATTCAGATAGAGATGAATAGGGACTTGTATTTGGAAAAATCTTGGTTTGATGAGGAGACTTTGTCCATTGATTCTTCTCGCCTTAGGGAATTAAATGGCCAGTTTGAAAATTGTTTGAATCAATTTTTTTCAACAATACTTAACTGATGACGAATAATACAGTTTTTTCTTTTCAACGGAATTTGGATTTAAAGTAGCCTGAATACTATAAGATATTATATTTGAAAAATAACCAAAAGTTGTTAGATGTTATACAGTACTTTAATATTCACTTTGATTGCATTTTCAATTATATTTTCATCAACTGCATACGCAGATTCAATAAATCTTAACAAACAAAATTATGTTTTCGGGGATGTCGTGATAATTTCTGGAAAAGTTGCATTTGAGGAAGGAACCTTTATCGGATTGCAAATTATGACCCCTCAAAAATCAGATATTGTAGTTATTGACCAATTTTTTCCAAAAAATGATGGGTCTTTTTCCAAATCCTACAAAGCCCAAGGGCCCAAATGGAGTAATGATGGAACTTATTTCGTAAGATTAGTTTACAAAGATCAAAACTATGAAAAAACATTTAATTTCAAAAAACTGGAGAATTTGGAAAATGAATCTAAAACTCTACCAACACAAAATACAAATCAGACTCAAAACTTTGCAGAACCTTCCTCTGAAGTGGATACGTCTAATCCTAAACTTCGAGTTCAAGGGTTTCCAGATCCTTCAAATGCTCCAAATTATTATTTAGAGAGATACTCAAAAGAACAAGAATACAGGGATTGGTTTGATAAATCTTTTCCAAATTTTACAATTCATGAGATTGTTACATACAAATTGACCCATGTGACGGGATTTCCTGATAACAGCAAATCTCCATGGTATTATGTAGAGAGATACAACACTGAGGAAATATATCGTGATTGGTTTGATTCACAATTTCCAACCAAGTCCATCTACGAAGTTTTAGATTATCCAGAGGAATTCTTCTTAAAGGTACCTAACTGGGTGAAAAATAATGCAAATTGGTGGTCAGCAAATCTAATTTCTAACTCAGACTTTCTGGAAGGAATTGCATACTTGATTAAAGAAGGAATTTTGGTTGTCCCAGTTATACCAGAAACAGAATATCCTGAATCCCAACAGGTACCCATTTGGGTAAAAAACATCGCAGGATGGTGGTCTGAGGGAAAAATTGATGAAAATGAATTCCTCAAAGGTATTCAATTTTTAGTTGAAAATGGAATAATCAGGGCCTAAATTGTAGAGAGAGTAATCTCATCAAATAATTCCTCTGCTCGTTTGATAATTATTTTATCATCAGCATTTGGTTCTGCGGTAATGAGTACAAGGTTTTCATCAATTGGAACACTGATTATTAGCTGGTTGGTTCTCCTAGATGCAATATAATCAATAGGTCCCAAAATTTCATCTAGCTCTTGTCTCATGTTAAAATCCAATTGCATTTGCATGTATACCATCCTAATCTTATCATCAGGAAGTAATGGTTTGGTTCCTTTCTTAAAACCTCCTGCAACTAGATGACCAAGAGGATTAATTACCCCAACATGTCTCACCTTATCTTCTTCAGTTAGTTTTTGACAGGCTTTTTCTAGTCTTTGGATTTCTTCCACATTAAGAATTCCCATAAATTAGAGGCAGCATTTGATAATTTTAACCCTTGTTACTAATTCTCTTGATATGGTTTTACTTGACAATTACAAATTTTGGTTTCCAGCTAAGTGGATCTTTTGTTAGCTTATGGGCTTTAATAAATAATTCATAAGCTTCATCCAGTTGCTTCAAATCTTGTAGAGCATTTGCTTTGTTTATCAAGGCACCAACTCTTTCTGGTTCTATTTCTAAGGCTTTATCAAAGAACTCAATTGATTCTTGTGGGTTTCCTTGTTCAAGCAATGTTACCCCCTTGTTAATTAGTACAGCAACCAAGGTTTCTTGTCGAAGATTTTCTTGGTTTTCTAAAACTCTGTCAAAATAGATATTTGCTTGAACTGGATCTCCATAGATGGATAAAACAATGCCTGCATTTGCAACAATTCTATAATCTGGCTGACCTTTTTGTGTAGATAGTTCTATTGCTTTGTCAAAAATTGCTTTGGAGTCTTTATAATTTCCTTGTCTTGCTAAAACTATTCCCTTGTCAGCCAATGCCTTAACATTATTTGGATCTTTTGAAAGAGCTTGATCGAAAAACTCTAAAGCTGCTAAATTATTTTTTAAATCAAGTTGTTCTATTCCCAGTTCAATTAGCACTTGGTTTGAAAGACTTGAATTGATCTGCACCTTTTCAGGGCCTTCAAGGTTCAAAATCCCATTATTGATTAAATATTTTATTGCATTTAGAAACTCTGTTTCTGAAATTAAACCATCACCATACCATTTTGCAGTGTTTTTAACCCAGGATGGAACCTGTTCTCCCAAAGAGATTCCCAAAGTCCCACCGGTAAATAAGCAGAAAATTAATAGTGTTATGAGAAATTTCTCCATCATAAATTTAATTCTCCTCTTGACTCATAAGTTTTTTTGGTTTAGAATTATTTTAAATGAAAGAAAACACCAGAAAAGATACCCTACCAAGAATTCGAGATAATTACATTTGCAAGTTTTTTCAAACATTAAATTTCTTCATTTTATCAACAATCGTAGTTTCTTTTTCAAATTGAATTTATGCCTACACTGTCTTATGTAAAAATAAATTAAGACGTGTTGTATCATTAATGGATTGCAATTTCTAAAATACAACAACCCTAAATTACTTTTTAATGCAGAGATTAATTCGTGAAAACATCTTTTCAATTCCTTTTCTAATTTCTAATTGTCAAACTCACAAAGGAGTTGCACCAGTTTTAGCAACGTTATTGCTAGTTGCAATTTCGAGTGTTGGAGGTTCATCTGTTTTTATGGTTTCCCAAGATTCTTTTGATAACGCCCAAATTAGCGGGTCCACAATAGTAGAATCAATCAAAGTAATTGGATACGATGGAAGAGATGTTGATAAACTAAATTTACATGACGGAAATGAAATTTTAGCTAAAAATTGTTGTGGAGTTGCAGATGGAAAAAAGCAATTTGACGAAAGAATAGCCATCTATTTGCAAAATAATTCCGCTCAACCTGTGGTTATTTCTGAATTAAGATTTGCAGGAGATGTTTACTCTTTTACTCCAGCGACAAAAATCGGTGAGTGGAACAAAATTGGAAATGGACACAAACCTCACCCCAACGAATTCATTATTGTAAATGGGTACAAGGGAGGAAAAAATTATTATACGGTTCAAGGTTCTGCGGCAATAATTCAATCAGGTGAGATTGTAACAGTCCTTTTGGATTTAGGAGAGAGAATGAGGATGAATCAAGATGCTCAAATTAAAATAACCACCCAAACTGGAAATGTTTTTGTCTCTACCATATTAATTGGTAATAACATTCTTTGATAAACTGATTAAAGCTAAAAATTCTAATCTTGGTGGATCAAACCATCCAAATAGTTCCTATTGAGAAACTCAAGTTTTATCTTATTCCTGAGAATATGTCATCCAAAATCGCTTGATTTGCTGCGCAAATAAATGATAATCTAGTTTCATAGCTAAGATCAGCATCAAGTGAATCAAAATTTTCATTTAAAAGTAATCCTCCTGCTTCTTTTACAACCAAATATCCAGCTGCAATATCCTGAACACGACTTTTTTTTCTTAAATCGATAAAAATATCCATTAATCCTCTTGCAAACATTGCCATTTCAAGAGCATTAGCCCCAAAATGTCTAGTATGATTATGCTTCTCAAAAATGGGTTGTAGTTTTCTCATTAATTCTGAGCTGGCCCCTGAAATATTAACCCCTACAATTTTGTAGATTGGATCCTTATTATGAACATGAATTTGTGAACCCTCAAAAAAAGCTCCCTTACCTTTTGAAGCCCAATACATCTCGCCATTTGTTAGATTTGTTATTACTCCATCTGTGATAGAGCTTAATCTATTTTCAGAGGCAAAAGCAAGGGAACTGCAAAAAAACGGTACCCCCCTTACAGAATTGGCAGATCCATCTATTGCATCCATAATTACAAATCCCCTTGGGTTTTTCGATAATTCTACTCTTCCACATTCCTCACCTAAAACCACGCATTCAAAATTAATCTCTTTAAGATAATCTAACACAGTTTTTTCTGCGATAATGTCAATGTTACGCGAAATGTCTCCACCTGCTCCTCTTCCAAAATCTCCTGCAGCAACTTCTGTTCCAGCTATATCTTTAATATTTTCGTAAATTTTTTTAGAAACCTCCCGAAGAATATCAATTACTTCCAATGATCTTATTTTTCTTCTTCGTAATTTAAGTGAAAGAAGTTTTTTTTGGTTTGAAAGCATAAATAACAATGTATGAGTTGACCGTTGTGAGTGGCAAGGATCAATCCGTAATTAGTAAAGAAGCTTTGATGAGTACAAAACCTGGAAAACAAATTATGAAACAGGCATTATTCAAAAAGAAAGGTTACAAATTATTCAACCATTACAAGGAGGAAACAGAAAAAGAGTTTCCAAATTTTGCTGAAAGGTTTGCTCAAGATCTTTACAGAGAGATTAAATCTGATCCTTCTCCAAATTCAACCCAGCAAGCCTTTGGAGATGAAGTAGGTTCAAACGAAATAATTCTCAAAGATTCCGAAATTGAACCAATACGGACTAAATTGGATAATATTGAGGTTGTTCGAGATAGAGTTTCTCGAATTCTTAACTCGAATTTTGTAAAAATGACATTTCCTGTTTTTAACGCTTTATTTGATGGAGCCTCTGAATATTTGGGAAACAAGGATGCTCAATTAAAACAAGATATTGTAGAGGGTCACATATTGGCAATTGACCTAAGTGAACCCATGGATAGAATTGTAGACAAAGATGAGGACTTGGAATACCTTGATGATTACAAACTAATGAATCCGTATATTTTGAAATTGGCAAGAGATAAAATTTCTAAAGGTGGTGATAAAGTTCTAAATGAATTTGAGGAAGGTTTCAAGGAAGCAAGGATAGGTCAATATCTTGATGAAGAATTAAAATCCAAACCAACCCAAATTACAGAAGAAGAAATGACCTTGTCTTACAAAAAATATAGATCTGTAATGGGTACCGCGGGAAAAAACATGGCACTTGCAGAGAGGCCATTAGGAGAAATTTTCTATTTAGGTATGGCAAGAGCTGCAGAAGGAGTTGGATGTGGAAATGAAATAGAAGACTCAATAAAAAATGGATTTATAAAAATACCTTCTTGGCCATTATATTATTCTCTTCTTGCTAATGATGTCAAAAAGGGATTTGAAATTACCCTTGAAAAAAGTAATTTGTATTTACGCGATGCCCGACTTGCTATAGAGTTACTCCCAGAAAATTTCTCTCATAAAGAATTTTTAGAATTTTTGTTTCTAACAGTGGAGCATTATAATCAATTCTGGTACAACAAGTTACAAAAAGCTGACAAGTGGTCAGAATTTGAATCCAAACTTCCTAGGTGATAATATTGATGTGGTCAGAGAAACATAGGCCTCAGAAAATCTCCGATATGATTGGAAATGAGGAGTCAAGAAAATCAATAATCGAGTGGTTTTCAAAATGGAAAAAAGGAACGAAACCTTTACTGCTGATAGGTCCACCTGGCATTGGAAAAACTACCATAGCATATCTAACTGCTAAAGAATTTGGATTTGATTTAATTGGCCTTAATGCAAGTGATGTTCGAAGCAAGTCTAGAATTAATGAAATTCTCTCTCCTGTATTAGGTAACAGTACAATTCTTGGATCTCCCATGATTTTTGTAGATGAAGTAGATGGGATTCATGGTCGTGGAGATTATGGAGGTGCAGAGGCGTTAATCCAGATATTAAAAGAACCCACAGTTCCAATAATTTTGGCTGCAAACAGCGATTCATCTGATAAAATGAGAAGCATTAAAAAAGTCGTTAAAACAATTTCCTTCAAACCAATTCCCCCACGTCTTTTGCGTGTTTATCTTGAAAACATTTTGAAAAAGGAACATGCCAAAATTAGTCCTGGATCTTTAATCAAAGTTATTGACAAATCAAATGGTGACATCCGTTCTATGATTAATTTGACTCAATCTCTTGTAACTGGATTTAATCCCCAAACAGAAAAATCATTTGAAAACATAAATGTCGAGGATGGAATAAATGCTTTCTTTAAATCTAATTCCCTTGATGAAGCACGAGGAGTATTGTATGCAATGCAAATCGATCCAAGGGAAAAGATTGATGCTTTTTACTCTAGTGTTATAACTAGCAATTTGGATAAAAAATCTTTAGCAAAATATTTGGATGTAATTTCTAGGGCAGATGTCTTGTTTGGAAAAATAATGAAAACTCAAAACTGGCGACTTTTACGATATCTAAATGAAACCTTAATTGAATTATATCAAAAAGATGATCGTATCAGATACACTAAATATAATTTATCATGGCCACTTTTGAATCGTATTCGTTGGGATGGAAGAAAAATTAAATCTCTATCTTCCCTTATGGCCAAAAAATTACATCTTTCTAAAAGTTCCTTTACAACATTTGGTCTACCCTATGTTTTATTTTGCATAAAGAATAAAAAATTAGAATTGGATCCTGAAGAACCTTTTAGCGAGATTATTGAAAAAGAAATGGATTTGATCAAATGAGCTGGAGGAAAATTCCTATGAAATTTCCTGGAACATGTATTATTTGTAATGAAAAAATTGAAGTCAATGAAATGGGTTTATGGGCAAAGGGGCTTGGTGTTAAACATGAAAAATGTTCTCAAATTAAGGAATTACGATGTGCTGTTTGTAACGGACCTGCAGGCTGCCAAAACTGTGAATTTCAGGATAACTGTGATATCGAAAATGTTTCTCCATTATGTATTTGTAAAAAATGCAGTGAGGAGAAAAATTCCTATGATTCATACCAGAAATCAATAAAGAAAAAATTTCCCTTATTGAATTTTAATACGCAAAATTAGGGTTTCCTTGTTCCTACCTTTGTCAGATCGAAAAAAATTCTAAAAGCTTAAAATTCTACTCAATTATTCTATTTTTTGATGTCTGAGGATAAAAAAGAGGAAGACACCAAAGCAGTTGAGACAACACCTGAAAATTCAGATTCATCTAAAAAGACAAAATCAAATGAAACCTCCAAAAAAGATGAAAAACCAAAAACTAAGAAAAAAAAATCCTCAAAATCAGGAATGACTGCAACAGAATTAGCAGCACTAGCAGATGCTGAAGCCTCAGCCGCAATGGCCAGATCAAAAGTTGCCCGAGAAGCGGCTGAAAAAGCATTAGATGAAGAGTACCAAGAAGCTGCAAAGGAAGCAGTTGCAGCAAAAATAAGTGATTCCTTTACCAATAAACGATTCCAAGAGCAAATATTTAGACGTGAGATGGGCGAACCAGAATTCTTCCTTCGCAAACATGAATTAGCCCCCCCAAGACCTATTCTTACACCAGAAGAGGAAGAAGAAATTTCAAGACGAGTAGAAATTCCAAAGGATCAAACTCCAAAATATAATCCTGAACTGCTCCTAAGTCCAGAATATCATGGAACATCAAACTATGAAAGTGGGGTTGCATCCTTTAGAGATGAAATAGAAGAAAGACTTGCAAACCTACAAAAAGACCCGGAGGCAAGTAAACAAGAACTTCATCAAGCAGAAGAAGATCTAAAGACAATAGATTATCTTTTTGAAAATTATAGTCTTGGAATGAATGTTTTTCGTACAGCAAAGGGTGGGAGGAACAAATTTGACAAATAACGGAGACTTGTAATGGCAAAAGGTAACTTTAGAATAATTAATGCAAAATTTACTCACCACAACGTCCCAATCCATAAATTAGAAAAATTTTCCTTTAAAGAAATTCGTGCTGCTGCTGATGAATTTAAAAAAATATCAGACGTTTCGGAATGTGTAATTGTTCAAACCTCAAGTAGAGTTGAAATTTTCCTTATAATTAATCTTGAAACAGGAGATTCTCCTGATGCAAGAAGACCAGAGGCAAAAGGTCTTGTAATTAACCAAATGCAAGATACCTGGATATCTTTAACTGAATTAGATCAATGGGAAATCGATCACTTTGATCAAACTCTTGAAATTTATTCTGATGTAGATGTTTACAAGAATTTACTAAGACTTGCCTGTGGTCTAGAATCTGTTGTTGTTGGGAAAAACGAAATTTTAGAGGAAATAAAAACCTCAATTTCAATTGCAAAAGAATTCAAAACTTCTGGAAGAGTCTTGAATAAACTGTTTGATACATCTATTCGTGTGGCCACTAAAATTAGAGATGATACTGGAATTGGAGAAAACGTAACTTCGCTTGGAGATATTGCTGTAAAGATTGCAGAGGAAAATGTAGGCATTGATAAAAAGAAGCACATTTTGCTAATGGGTACAGGTGAATCTGCTGCAAGAGTAGCAAAGGCCCTTTGCAGAAAAGGACATGCCTTTGATGTGACGAGTATGACTTTGGATCGTGCTACTGGCTTTTCAAAAATATTGGGAGGAACTCCAATTGAATTTAAGGATATTTTCCAAGGATTTGATAAATTTGATATAGTTTTTGTTGCTACAACTTCAGATTATTTCCTGATCACCTATGAAAAAATCAAGCGAATTATTGGAAACAAAAAAACAGGGGTTTTGATTTTGGATATTTCTGATCCAAGAGCAGTGGATGAAAAAGTTTCAACAATTCCTGGTGTGAAATTAATGTTTAAAGATCAGATAATTGAATTGGTCGAAGAAAATGAAAACATTAGAATGAGTAAGGTTCCTGAAGTTGAAAAAATGATTAACAAGGAAGTCCCAATAATAGAGGCTACCATGAATAGAATCGATGCTGAACCCATAGTAGCTGATGTGCAGGCAAACGTAGATGAAATAAGGAAAAAGGAATTAGAAAAAGCATTAGAAAAGCTAGGCGAAACAGATGAGAATAAAATAAAGATTATTGAGGAATTAACCAAAACAGTTGCCCAGAGTATTGTTTCTTCACCCACAAAGAAAAAAACAGAGACATCAGATTAAGACCTAGGATCTAATATTCGTGCTTTGATCTATAATGGTTGAAAATAGTTGATTTTGTATTTTTTATTAAAAAACATACCTTAGTTTTTATTGTACAATGACAATTTCCAAAATATGGCAAAACTAAGATGCTCTGACTATGGCTTTGAATGTGATTTTGTAAGTGAAGGAGAAATTGAAGCAGTAATTGAAGAATTTGGTAAGCATACTGATGAAGAGCATGGTATTGATTATTCAAAAGAAGCCCTAATGCAGTTTATCCTACGTCAAAAATCATAATTTATTCTTAACACATAATAAAATTAATTTTAAAATCTGAAATTATCCATATGATTCGTATCTGATTTCATAACTTCCATCATCGTGTTGATTATCTTTGGTAACGAAACCTCGTGATGCAGTATTGTCAATTACTCCATCTATGGTTCCTTGATATCCACAAATGTAAATGAAGGTATTTTCAGGGGTACATTTTTCACCAACTAATTCATCAAGCGGTGATAAACCATTTTTCCCCTCTTTGAAAAAGGATTCAACTCTACCTACATGTCCACTCCATGAACGATTAAAGAATTCTTTTGGCCTACTAATTGCTGCCCTATATTTGAAATTCCATTCATTCTTTCCTCGTCTTTTACTTTCATCTTCCAAATCAGTTAGCATTCTTCTATAACTTAATTCATCGACATAACTTGCTCCGTGAAGAACTATCACTTCTCGTTTATCTCCTACATCATGTAAATGATTAGCATAAGCAATGAAAGGTGCAAGACCAGTTCCTCCACCAACACAAACAATTCTTCTCATGTCTTTTTCACCATTGGGAAGTTTATCATTAATCAAAAGGGCATTTCCAGTTGGATATCCTAATTTTACTTCATCGCCTTCACTTGCATGAAATAGCATGGTAGTAACACGTCCTGGTAATGGATTTCTAACCCATCGAATTACAAATTCAAAATAATCTTTATTCTCAGGATGTGAAGCTATTGAATATGCCCTTCTAACTAGTTTATAATTTTCAGTGGGAACAGTGACACCAATAGTAAGAAATTGACCAGTTGTATAATCTGGCATTCCATCATCTGGAAGAATTCTAATAACTATCAGGTCTTCTTTAAGTAATTGGGTGAAAATTACCTTAGCCTTCATTTCAGTGACCATAGGTGATATTTCTCTTTACTTTAGTTAAATGTATTTCTGTAAATCTTATTCTTTTTTTTAAAGTCAGATTGAAATCTTGAAAAAAATAATTAAATTTGAAATTATTTTACTTCAGGGAAAATTTCAACTAAATTAATAAGTACATGTTAACCCTAGAAAGCAAGATGCACTCTGAAAAAATTGAGGGATTTTCCACGAGAAAAAAAACATCTTTACAAGCTGGAGGTCAAGATCGCATCAAGGCCCAACATGAAAAAGGAAAACTTACAGCTCGAGAGAGAATTGATCTTCTATTAGATGAGGGAACCTTTACCGAGATTGACCCCTTGACAACCCATCATTATCATGAATACGATATGCAAAAAAAGAAATTCTTTACAGATGGCGTAGTGGGTGGATACGGAACAGTAAATGGTAGACAAATCTTCGTTTTTGCTTATGATTTTACTGTACTTGGAGGGACATTAAGTAAGATGGGAGCTAAAAAAATTACAAAACTTATGGATCATGCTCTTAGAACAGGATGTCCAGTCATCGGAATAATGGATTCTGGAGGTGCCAGAATCCAAGAGGGAATTATGAGTCTTGATGGATTTGCAGATATCTTTTATTACAATCAATTAGCATCTGGAGTAATTCCCCAAATTACTGCAAGTATTGGACCTTCAGCTGGTGGTGCTGTGTATTCTCCTGCCATGACAGACTTTGTAATTATGGTGGAAAAAATAGGAACAATGTTTGTTACAGGGCCTGATGTGGTCAAAACTGTATTAGGGGAAGAAATTTCATTTGAAGATCTTGGCGGAGCTATAACACATGGATCAAAAAGTGGTGTTGCACATTTTGTGGCACAAAATGAATACGAATGCATGGATTACATTAAAAAATTACTCTCATATCTTCCACAAAATAACACTGAAGAACCATCAAAAACGATAACTAATGATGATCCAAATAGATTAGATCATAACCTGATTAACATTATTCCAGAAAATCCTCTACAACCCTATGAAATGAAAGAAATCATTAATTCAGTTGTGGACAATCATGAGTTCTTTGAAGTCCATGAATTGTTTGCACCAAATATTATCGTTGGTTATGGAAGAATGAATGGAAGAGTTGTTGGTTTTATTGCAAACAACCCAATGCACCTTGCAGGTGCACTTGATATTGATTCATCTAATAAAGCTGCACGCTTTATCAGATTTTGTGATGCTTTTAATATTCCCCTCATAACTTTAGTTGACACTCCGGGTTACATGCCAGGCTCTAATCAAGAACACAACGGAATCATTAGACATGGAAGTAAGCTGCTTTATGCTTTTTGTGAAGCTACTGTACCAAGGATCACCCTAGTTATTGGCAAGGCCTATGGTGGGGCATACATTGCAATGGGAAGTAAAAACCTAAGGACAGACATTAACTATGCATGGCCCACTGCAAGATGTGCAGTATTAGGTGGAGAAGCTGCAGTTAAAATCATGTATAGGAAAGACCTACAAAGTTCCCAAGACCCAGAATCTCTAAAAAAACAGTTAATCGATGAATTTGCAGAAAAATTTGAAAATCCTTACGTTGCTGCATCCCACGGAACTGTTGATAATGTAATTGATCCTTCTGAAACTAGACCTATGCTAATAAAAGCACTTGATATGCTTGAAAACAAAAGAGAAAAACAACTTCCCAGAAAACATGGAAACATCAATTTATGAGTTAAATGATTGAAAAGGTACTTATCGCAAACAGAGGAGAAATTGCTTTACGTGTAATTAGAACATGTAAAGCACTTGGAATCAAAACAGTTGCAGTTTATTCAGATGAAGATTACAATTCTTTGCATGTAAAACAAGCTACCGAGGCTTATCACATTGGGGAAGCAGCACCAGCAAAATCATATCTTAACCAAGAAAAAATCTTAGAAGTCATGTTATCTTCTGGCGCAGATGCCGTTCATCCAGGTTATGGTTTTCTTTCTGAAAACGATGACTTCGCCAGACTTTGTGAAAAAAATAAAATCAATTTCATTGGCCCATCTGCAGATTCAATGAATCTATGTGGCGATAAAATGAAATGCAAAGCTGCAATGTTAAAAGCTGAAGTTCCCACTGTTCCAGGCAGTCCTGGTCTAGTAAAAGATACTGATGATGCAGAAAAAATCGCAAATGAAATTGGCTATCCTGTAATGTTAAAATCAGTTTATGGTGGTGGTGGGCGTGGAATACGAATAGTAACTAATGATAAAGAATTGCGTGAAGGTTATGAATCTGTTACAGGAGAATCTATTGCGGCTGTAGGTAAATCTGCTATACTTGTTGAAAAATTCCTTGAAAAAACTCGACACATTGAATATCAAATGGCAAGGGATACTCATGGAAATGCTGTTCACATCTTTGAAAGAGAATGTTCCATTCAAAGAAGGAATCAAAAATTAATTGAACAAACTCCTTCACCAGTAGTGGATGAAGAAATAAGGGCACGTGTAGGTGAAATAGTTTGCAGGGCAGCTGAAGCAGTTGATTATACTAACTTGGGAACTGCAGAATTTCTAAGAGCTGATAATGGTGAATTTTACTTTATTGAAATAAATGCTAGATTACAGGTAGAACATCCCATTACCGAACTTGTATCAGGATTAGATTTAGTCAAATTGCAAATAGATATTGCAAATGGAGAATCAATTCCATTCAAACAAAGTGATCTAAAAATGAATGGTTATGCAATAGAATGTAGAATCAATGCAGAAGACACATTCTTAGATTTTGCTCCTTCTACAGGACCGGTTCCAGATGTAACAATTCCAGCGGGTCCAAGCGTTCGCTGTGATACTTATTTGTATTCTGGGTGTACAGTTTCTCCATTTTATGACTCTCTAATGGCAAAACTCTGTACTTGGGGCCAAACCTTTGAAGAATCTAGGATCAGAATGCTTTCAGCATTAAATGATTTTTACATTCAAGGAGTAGAAACCTCAATTCCGCTTTACAAAACAATTCTAAATTCAGATGAATACAAAAATGGGGATCTTTCTACTGATTTTTTAAAGCGGTATGGAATGATTGATAGATTAACCAAAGACCTTAAAATAGAAAAAGAAGAAAAAAGTGAAGCAGCTTTAGCTGCTGCAATAATTCATTCTGAATACTTTAAAAGCCGCATAAAAGACCGTCCTAGCAATAATTCCAATTGGAAAAATAAATTAGATTGATGAATTATGGATTACAAAATACAAGACATTGAAAAAACATTTGAAGGAAAGATAACTGAAAATCTTGGAAATAATGAATATGTAATTAAAATCAACGACAACGAACATAAATTAAAAATTATTAATATGAATTCAAAAGGAATTGAATTTATTTTAGATCAACAATATCATAAAGCAAAATATCTTGAGCAATCTACAAGTGAAATAAACCTTGTAATTGATAATGTTCCAATCACTTTAAAAATTCATTCACACTTTGATGAAGTAGTTTACAAAAAAACGGGAGGAGGTGGCACTGGTGATGCACAATTATCTTTGAAAAGCCAAATCCCCGGAAAAGTAGTTTCAATTGCAGCTAGCAATGGAGATTCTGTGAAGAAAGGTGATGTCGTGTGTACTTTAGAGTCTATGAAAATGCAAGTTGCCATTAAAGCACACAAAGATGGGTCAATCAAATCCCTTAAAATAAAAGAAGGCAGTACGGTCGCCAAAGGCGACGTTATTGCAGACATAGAATAATTTTTTATTTTAGGAAATTTTTAATTTCTGCATAGTTTGGCTCTTTTAGTGGATCTTCTGAAACCCATTTGTAACCAATTTTTCCGTCTTCCATTATTACAAAAACAGAACGTTTCGCAGCATTGTAATCTTTAATGTGTAATAAATCCTTCATTAATACACCATAATCACGAATAGTTTTACTGTTGTAATCTCCCAATAAAGGAAATTTCAAATTGTGTTTTTCTGCAAAAGCTTTGTTTGCAAATGGTCCGTCATTGCTTATTGCTATTACTTGAGAATTAAGATTTGAAATTTCATCCCAAGAGTCTCTAAATGTGCATAATTCATTTTCACATACCGGAGAGCTTGCAGCAACAAAAAATGATAGGACAATTTTTTTTCCTTTAAATTCATCCAAAGTCCGCATCTTTAATTCAGTGTCTGGCAGATCAAAGTTAGGGGCAATATCTCCAATTTCTAATGACATGATCGCTTTTGTTATTATCCTATTAAGTAGTTTTCAAAAATCAAAATTATCCAAAATAAATAAAAAAAAGTGCATACCTTTTTATACAAAAAGTTGGGCTCAAAGCTAAATTGGTCGGGGAATTAGCGGGCAATTATAGTACCGTGGTGTTAATGTTTGGATTTGCCGTAGCGGCGATGGCCCCGGCATTGGTAATTTCTAGAATGCTATCTCCCCGAAAAAGAAGCAATCCAGTAAAATTTTTGCCCATGGAATGTGGTCAAGTCCCTTCTGGTGAAGGTCGAACGCACTTTATGATGCAATATTATGCCTATATTTTGATGTTTGTCATTTTTGATGTTGTTGCAATTTTCCTTTATGCATGGGGAAGTTCTATTTTGTATCTTCCAAGAGAGGCAACTCTACCAATCATTGGCTTTTTAGCAATAATTTTTGCCGCTATGGCTTTTGCTTTGTATCAATCAGGGAGAAGAGACATTTGGTAGTTTTTTATACAAATCAAATTTACTGTTGTGAGGGATTAAATTGCTAAAAGATCTGATAACTCCACAAAATGCGAATGTGTTTGTTGGAAAGTTAGGAGATATTTTAGAGAAGGCAATTGACAAACCATTAGGTTATGCAATCAATTGGGGAAGAATTTGGTCCTTATGGCCTGTGCACATCGAAACTGCCTGTTGCAGCGTTGAGTTTGGGGCTGCTTCTAGTCCAAGATATGACGTTGAACGATTTGGAATCATTGAAGCATTTGGTTCACTTAGACAATGTGATCTAGTAGTTGTTCAAGGAACCATTACTAGGAAAATGGCGCCACGATTACGTTTAGTTTATGATCAAATGCCCGAACCAAAATATGTAATTGCAATGGGGGCTTGCGCAATAACTGGAGGTTTGTATTTTGATTCGTACAATGTTCTTCCAGGTATTGATGGTGTTCTACCCGTTGATGTGTATGTTCCAGGTTGTCCACCTAGACCTGAAACTCTTATTCAAGGATGTATGTTATTGCAAGAAAAAATCAAGAGAATGAAGGCCAGGAAGTTTGTATAATGAGTTCAGAGCCAGAAAAAGAAATTGTGGAAAAAAAACCAGAGGATTCTAAGCCAGCTACTAAAAAAACGGATGAAAAACCTACTGCTGCAAAAAAACCGGTTCCAGCCAAATCTCCACCAAAGGAAGAACCTGAATTACCTGCATTTGAAAAGGGAATTGGAGATAAAATTACAGAAAAATTTGGTGACAAAACTACAGTTACCTTTGTAAAACCAGATAGAGTAGGCATTAAAGTTGATAGAGAAAACATTCATGATGTTGCAGAATTTGCCCGAGATGTTCTAAATTATGATCACGTTGACTCGGTTGCCGGAGTTGATTATCCTGCAGACAAGGAAATTGAAGTTGTATATCACTTGAGTTCTTATACCGACCCGACATTATCACGGCAAATTCTTGAAATAGCAACAAGGGCACAAAGGGAAGAAGAGCCCATTCCCGGAAATGATGCAACAAAACTCCCTAGTCTAAGAGATGTATTCTACAGTGTTGAATTTCACGAAAGAGAAATTTTTGAAATGTTAGGTGTTTTCTTTGAAGGGCATCCAGATAATCGACGGTTACTTTTGCCCGAAGATTGGGCAGACCTACCGCCATTAAGAAAAGACTTTAGGAATAAGGGAAGATAACCATGAGTACACCGACACTACCACCAGGATTAGCCATTCAAAAAGCAGATGAGAGAATAATGACTCTCAATGTTGGACCACAACATCCAGGGTCTGGACATATGAGAATTATTGTTCAAATTGATGGTGACTATATTGTTGCATGTGATCCTGATCCAGGTTACGTTCACCGAGGAGAAGAAAAGATGGCCGAGTATAGAAATTACGTTTTAAATATTCCACATTTGGAACGACCTGTTATCCATGACTCTTGTAATATTTTATATCCATATGTGTTAGGCGCTGAAGAACTTCTTGGTCTAGAGATTTCAGAACGTGCAAAATATGTTCGAGTAATTGCATCGGAATTAAACAGGTGTGTATATACAATGTACTGGCTTGCCATCTATGGGATCTTTTTGGGTCACTCTACGATGTTTATGTGGCCTGCAGGTGATAGAGAACTTTTAATTGATCTTTTAGAAAAAATGACTGGTGCTCGAGTAACTCACTCTTATTTTATTCCAGGCGGAGTTCGAAATGATTTGCCCGCAAACTTTGAAGATGTATGTTTAAGACAAGTAAATTACTTTGAAAAAAGAATTAAGGAATACGCCGATGTTTTCTATGATAATCCAATTTTGATTTCCAGAACAGAAAAGACTGGAATTCTTACAAGAGAGAATGCGATAAGATTAGGGACAACGGGTTCTGTCCTTAGAGCAAGTGGTGTAGATTATGACGTTCGAAAGAAGGAGCCTTATGATGTCTATGATGAATTAGATTTTCAAACTAATGTATTGAAAAGTGGAGATTCCTATGCAAGATCAAGAATACCTTGGCTTGACATGATGGAAAGTTGCAGAATAATTCGAGATGCCTTACAAAAAATGCCAAAGTCTGGCTCTGTTAGAGTTAAGCTAAAACCCAATCCAAAGGGAATACTTGGTTCAGTCTACAAACGAATTGAGTCTGGCAGAGGTGCATTAGGATGCTACATTGTTTCAGACAAAAAACCAGAACCATATAGAGTAAAACTCAGCGTTCCATCATTTAGAAATCTGATTGCCTTACCACATCTTCTCATTGGAGAAAAATTAGGAAACATGCCATCAGTATATTGGAGTCTAAACTATTGGCCAGTGGAGGCAGATAGGTAAATGTCAGTTATTGCACCAAATTTTAAACTAAGTGAATTTATAAAATCCATCTTAGACAATGCATTTTGGATTCTCCTAATTTTTGTTTTAGTTGGTGTCCCTGCAGTAATGTTCATTTTATTCTTTATTGAAATGCCTGTTATCAACGGTGAATTACTTACACCATTTCTTGCATTAACATGGTTAGCTGATCCTTCCAGAACACTTCCAATTCTCAAGGCTTTCATGACAACTGATCTTTTTAGAATTGCTGCATTTCCGGGATTTGGTTTTGCTGCATTAATCGCAGCAGGTACTATTTTTGTAGAGCGAAAAATGTTGGCAAAACTCCAATTAAGAGTTGGACCATTTTATTGTGGAAAGGTTGAGGGTATTTTACAATTAATGGGAGATGGTTTGAAATTAATTTCAAAAGAAATAATCATTCCTGCTAAAGCAGACAAACCACTTTTTTGGGCTGCCCCTGTTTTGTTTGTGGCAACAGCAGCTGCATTTGTTGCATTAATTCCAGTTACACCAGGATGGGTGGTAGCTGACTTAGATGTTGGACTACTTGCAGTCTTTGCAGTGATTGGTTTTTTTCCAATCATTACTATTCTCTCTGCTTGGGCTGCTAACAGTAAATTCCCATTCATTGGGGGAATTAGAGCTTTGTTCCAAATGGTTTCGTTTGAAATTCCTTTAATTCTCTCATTACTTGGTGCTGTAATTTTAACCGGAACTTTGAATCTCTCTGAAATTGTCGCTAGTCAATCAAGTTTTCCTTGGATTATCTTTTTGCCAGTAGGTGCAATTGTTTTCTTTATTACAATGTTAGCAGAATTAGAAAGAATTCCATTTGATTTACCAGAAGCTGAAAGTGAGATTGTGGCAGGTTGGTTAACAGAATTATCCGGGATGATGTATGGCCTGGTTCAACTTGGAACATATTTGAAATTGTATGCATTTGCAGCTCTCTTTGTTGTGATTTTTCTTGGTGGATGGAACGGACCAATGATTTGGCCTCCCTTCCCAGAAGAAATTTTAACAGAAGGAATTGTAGCAGGTCCTGTTACAGCTCACATCCCAGGCCTTCCAGTCTTCTCTCAAGAAGTACTTAATGGAATCCTAATGTTTGTGCTAAAAACTGTTGGTGTGATTTTCTTCATACTTTTACCTAGAGGCGTATTCCCTAGAATTAGAGTTGATTTATTGCTTGACTTGGGTTGGAAAAAATTAATTGGACTTGCCTTCGTTAACATCTTTATAGCACTTGGGTTGCTGTATGCTGGAATCTTGGGACCAGGAGGTATATTCTAATGGGAACTGCTACTGGAATAATCAAAGCACTAAATTCAGGAATTAAACACCTAGCCATTAAACGATTTACA
>Ga0102947_1000110_pt1 | contig 29322 bp, 20 predicted proteins | sample SalPon2A_A_D2_MG_FD_78210 | JGI IMG/M metagenome (GOLD analysis project Ga0102947, IMG submission 78210) | Soil microbial communities from South San Francisco under conditions of wetland restoration - Salt Pond MetaG R2A_A_D2_MG | ecosystem: Environmental > Terrestrial > Soil > Wetlands | place... | reverse complement strand
TCGCCGCCTTCAAGACGCCATTGGTCGCCCGGGCGTTGCGCAAGCAGGGCGCCGACGTGGTGGCCTTCGCCTCGTCCGAGGCGCTGCGCTACGTCACCGCCGAGACCCTGGAGTGGAGCACCACCCACCCGGTGGTCACCCGGTTGACCGCCGACGCCGAGCACCTCTCCGACGACGCCCCCTTCGACGCTTATCTCGTGGCGCCGGCGACCTACAACACGATCAACAAGATGGCCGCCGGCATCGCCGACACGGCGGTCACCGCGGCCCTGGCCTCGGCCCTGGGGCGCATGGAGCAGGGGGCTACCCGGGTGTTGCTGGTGCCCACCATGCACGGCAGCCTGCACACCTCGGTCCTCACCGAGTCCCTGGAGAAGCTCTCAGGGATGGGGGTGCGGGTGGTGCCGCCGCGGGAGGGCTACGGCAAGCACAACATCCCGTCCGAGGAGGTCATCGTCTCGGAGGTCTGCCGCCGGGTCTCCACCTCGCCGCTGGCGGACCGACGGGTGCTGATCACCGGCGGGCCGACGCCGGTGCCCATCGACAGCGTGCGCCGCATCACCAACCGCTTCCGCGGCCGCCTGGGGGCGGAGATCACCCTGGAGCTCCACCTGCGCGGCGCCGAGGCCCGCCTGGTCCACGGCGACGGCGCCTTCCGCCCGCCGGCCTACCTGCCCTTCCGGGTCGCCCGCACCTACGACGAGTACGTCGCCGCGGTGATGGGGGTGCTGGAGGCCCAGCCCACCGCCGCCGGCATCTTCTCCGCCGCCGTCGCCGACTACCGCCCCAAGCAGGTGCTTTCCGGCAAGACGCCCTCCGGCGGCGCCCTCTCGACCCTGGAGCTGGAGCCCACCGAGAAGGTCATCGACCTGGTGCGGGACCGCTTCCCGGACCTCTACATGGTGACCTTCAAGTACCAGGAGGGGATCTCCCACGAAGAGCTGATGGAGATCGGCCACCGCCGCCTGGCCAAGCAGCGCGGCCGCGGCGCCGTGGTCGCCAACCGGGGCGAGGAGACCGGGCCGAACGGCGAGCAGGTGGCCTGGCTCCTGTCCGGCAACGGCGACGGCGAGATCCGGGAGCAGCGCATGGAGGGCAAGGGCGTCATCGCCGCCGCCCTGGCCGACCACCTGGAACGGGTCCTCTGAGGGTGCCGGGCGGCGAGCGGGCTACAGCCAGCCCTTTTGGCGCGCCGTGCGGGCCGCCTCGGTGCGGTTGGCGGCGCCCAGCTTGCCGGCGGCCTCGGAGATGTAGTTCCTGACCGTGCCCTCGGAGAGATTCAGGCGCTCGGCGATGGCGGCGTTGGACAGGCCCTCGCCGGCCAGGCGCAGCGCCTGGCGCTCGCGCTCGGTCAGCGGGTCGGGCTCGCCCCACGCCTCCGCCGCCAGCTCCGGGTCGATGGCGCGCAGGCCGCGGTGGACGCGGCGCACCGCGTCGGCCAGCTCGCTGGCGGGGGAGTCCTTCAGCAGGTAGCCGGCGGCACCGGCGTCCAGGGCGCGGCGCAGGTAGCCGCCGCGGGCGAAGGTGGTGACGATGATGACCCGGCAGGGGGAGTCTCGCGCCGGTCCACGCTCCTTGCCGCGGCGGGACAGCTCGGCGGCCAGCTCCAGGCCGGTCATCTTCGGCATCTCGATGTCGGTCAGCACCACGTCGGGGCGGGTCTCATCGACCAGGCGCAAAGCCTCCTCACCGTCCGCCGCCTGGCCCACCACCTCGATGTCGGGCTCCAGGCGCAGCAGCGCCGCCAGCGCCCCCAGGACCATGGACTGGTCCTCGGCCAAGAGGACGCGGATCGGGCTCACCGGCGGTCCCCGGGATCGACCGCCGGGGTGGGCGGCGGCGGCAGGGTGGCTTCCGCGGCGGCGGCCGGCGGCTCGGTTCCCGCCGCCGCCTCACCGGCGGCCCCCGCGCCCGGGACGGCGGCGCGGAGGGGCACGCGGGCGCTCAGCCGGGTGCCGCCGTCGCCGTGGCGCTCCAGCCGGCCGCCCAGGGCCGCCACCCGGTAGCGCATGCCGCTGAGGCCGTAGCCGTCGGGGGAGTCGCCGCCCGTGCCGTCGTCGGTCACCTCCAGGACCAGCTCGCCGTCTTCGCCGGCGCTCGTCTCGCCGCCCGCAGTCCCGGCACCCAGGCCGCCCCTGGTTCCCGGGACCGCCTCGGCCGGGCCGCCAGCCAGGGACAGCTCGCAGCGTTCCGCCGCGGCGTGGCGGATGACGTTGGTCACCGCCTCGCGCAGCACGAAGGCCAGGGCCCGTTCCACCTCCGGGTGGCTGTGCGCCGCGGCCAGGGCCGCCGGCTCCACCCGGCTGTCGCACTCCACCCCGGCGTCGGCCAGGGCGCGGGCGGCGCGGGCCAACTCCGCGGACAGGCCGCTCTCGCGGTAGCCCCGCACCGCGTCCCGGACCTCGGACAGCGCCCGGCGGGAGATGCGCTCGATGTCCGCCACCTCCCGCGCCGCAGCCTCCGGGTCCGGTCCCAGCAGCTTGCCCGCCAGCTCCGACTTCAGGGTGATCAGCGACAGGGTGTGGCCCAGCAGGTCGTGGAGGTCGCGGCCGATGCGCTCCCGCTCGGCCACCTGGGCCAGGTGCTCCACCTCCTCCTGGCTGCGGCGCAGCTTGGCGTTCTTCTTCGCCATCTGGCCGAAGTGAAGGTTGATGCCGCCGATGAGCAGGGTGAAGACGCTACCCACCAGCCAGAACGAGGCGTGGGGCGAGAGGAGGATGGAGACGGCGGCGATCCAAGCCAGCAGGCCGCCGAGGACGGCCATGCCGAGGCGCGCCGAGGCGGCGCCGCCGACGTAGCCGGCGCCGAAGATGAAGAACACCGCCGCCATCGGGTTCCAGAAGGCGCCGATGGTGCCGAGCACAGCCATGCCCAGGGCCGGCCAGACGATGCGCCGGCCATTCTGCCAGTAACCCCAGAAGTAGAGCGGCACGAAGACCGCCGCGATGACGAAGCTGGCGGCGATCTCCATGGGCGCCACGTCGCCGACCATCGGCCGCCAGAGGTAGCTGCCGAGGTAGATCAGCCAGGCGTAGGGAGTCCAGCCCAGCCCGCTGCCCGGGGGCAGCAGCGGGTAGCGCCGTGGTGTGGCGTCTGCGCTCATGGTTGCCTCCAGTCTACTGCCCAGCGCCTGCGGCGGCGCTCCCGGCCGCCACCAGCTCCACGTCATCGACCCAGAGCTCGAAGGGCCCCGGTTCGGTGCCGCTACCGAGGAGGAACGCCGACACCTGGCCGCTGGTGACGCCGAAGTCGGCCAGCGGCACCTCGAAGCGCTGCCAGTCCCCGGTCAGCTCCACCGTGTGGGTGGCCGGCGTCATGCCCAGCTCGGGGGCGAAGGCGAAGACGCGGAGCACGCCGCCGCCCGTGTCGCTGGCGACGCCTGTATTGCCTCTACTGCCTGTATTGCCTTTACTGCCGGCGTTGCCTGTACTGCCGGCGTTGCGGGCGCGGAAGGCGATGGCGGCGACGGCGGACAGGTCCGCCGGCTCCATTTGCGCGTTGTTGGTGAGCAGGAAGGCGCCGGCCCAGGGGTAGGGGAAGCCGGGGCGGATCTCGCCCCGGATGCGCAGCGCGCCGTCCACCGCCTCCACGTCCACCACCGAGGTGCCGCCCATGCGCTGGTCGGTGGAGGGGACCCAGCGACCGACGCCGAGGCTCGCCACGGGACCGCTGGTGAAGTCGCTCACCAGGCCTGGCTTGACCACCGGCGTGGCCTCCGCCTCCGGCTCCTCCGGCTTCGCCAGCTCGGCCGGCACGCCCGCCTTCCACGCCGCCACCAGGTCCCGGGTGGCGGTGACGTCTGCGGTGGGGTCGCCGGCCACCAGCACCAGGTCGGCGCGGCGGCCGGGAGCGATGCGGCCCCGGTCGTCCAGACCGAAGGCCGCCGCCGGGGCGGCGGTGGCGGCGGTCAGGGCGGCGGCGGGGGTGAGGCCGGCTTCCACCAGCAGCTCCATCTCATGGTGCAGCGAAGCGCCGTGGGCGGTGCCCGGGTTGGGGGCGTCGGAGCCGGCGAGGATCGGCACGCCGGCGGCGGCCAGGCGGCGGACGGCGGCCCGGGCGTGGGCCAGGTCGCCCTCGGTCGCGGTGCCGTAGGTGCGCACCAGGCCGGCGGCCTGGTCGCGGCTCAGGCGGTCCGCGACCCGCGGGTCCTCGGCGAAGTCGGCACCGGTGCCGACCCCCGCGACGCTGGAGAGGACGGCGAGGGTGGGCACCGCGAAGGCCGGCCCGGGGCGGGCGCCGGGGGCGTCACCGGTGGCGACGGCGGCGGCCACCAGGGCGTCGTCCGGCGCTTGGTCCAGGAACAGGTGGACCAACCCGTCGACGCCGGCCGCCAGCGCCGCCTCCGCCTCGGCCCGGGAGCCGACGTGGGCGACGGAGAGGACGCCCCGGGCGCGGGCGGCGCGGGCCAGCCCGGCCACCATCCCGGCGTCCAGGGTCTTCATGTCGCGGCCCAGGGTGTGGCCGTCCTCGACCACGATCTTGACGTAGTCCGAGCCCTCCGCCACCCGCTCGGCGATCCAGGTGTCGGGGTCGGTGTCCGCGTCCAGGGTGGGCACCGGCATCCCGAACTGGGTGCCGTGGCCGCCGGCGACGGTGGCCAGGTAGCCGGCGGAGAAGACGTCGGCGGCGCCCGGCTCACCATGCTTCGCCCGCTGCTCGGCCGCCCACTCCGGGTCGGCGAACATGTCCAGCACCGTGGTCACGCCGAAGCGCAACGCCTGCTCCGGGCCGTCCCCCATGGCGTGGACGTGGGCGTCGATGAAGCCGGGTAGGAGGGTGTGGCCGGTGCCATCCACCCGCGGCACTCCGGGGGGAAGCGCCAGCGCCTCGCCCGGCGCGCCGACGGCGGCGATGCGGCCCTCCTCCACCAGCACGTCCACCGTGCCCAGGGCGCCCTCGCCGTCGAACACCCGGGCGCCGGTGACGGCGAAGGTGCCGCCGGGCCTGGAGGTGCCGCTGGGCCAGGGGGTGCCGCCGGAGGCCGACTCACCGCCGGGGGCGACGGGCGTCGGCAGCAGGGCGAGGAAGGCGGCCACGGCGAGGATCGCCCCCAACGCGGCCAGCCAGGCGCGGGCGGGGCGCGGTTTACGCTTCGGGGTGTTCGTTCGGGTCGTCATCGTGGTCTCCCTGTCGGTGTCGGGTTGGGGGTCGAAGGTGGTCGCTGTCCGGATGGAGGTGGGTTCAGCCCGAAATCAGCCGTAGGTCTGGCCGGAGTCGCGCCGGTACGCCCAGCGCGCCACCGCCAGGCCGATCACGGTGGCCAGGGCGAGGGCGGCGACGGAGACCGCCGGCGGCGTCGCCGGCTCCACCCCCAGGGCGCCCAGGGCGAGCTGGCCGAAGTGGTAGGGCGGCAGCCACGGGGCGAGGCCCTGTAGCCAGCCGGGCAGCGCCTGCACCGGGATCCACAGCCCGGAGGCGAAGGACGCCGGCAGGTAGAGGAGGTTGACGATGGCGGGCGCCGAGTTGGGGCCGCAGAGGTAGCCGAGGGCGAGGCCCAGGGCGCAGAACGGCAGTGCGCCGGCCACCAGCACGGCAAAGAGCGCCGCCCAGGTGGCGGTGGGCAGGGCGACGCCGCCGACGAAGCCGCCGAGGGCGAAGAGGCTTGCGACCAGGACGGCGGAGAAGAGCAGCGCCGTCACCGTCTTGGCGGCGAAGTAGGCCGCCGGCGGCATGGGGGTGGCGCGCTTGAGCAGCATCCAGCCCTGGCCGCGCTCGGTGGCCACCCCGACGCCGAAGCCGAACAGCGAGGCGCCGATCACCCCGAAGGCGCCATAGGTGGCCAGCAGGTAGGTGCCCATGGACACGCCGCCCGCGCTCTGGCCGCCGAAGGCGAGGCCGAAGAAGGCGTAGAAGAGGCAGGGGAAGGCGAGGGTGGGGATGGCGAAGGCGGGCATGCGCAGCACCTTCAGCAGCTCGTAGCGCGCCTCGGTGGCGAAGAGCCGGGCGAGGTGGCGGCCCCGGCCGGGGAGCCGTGGCGTGGCGGGGGACGGGGCGACGGCGGCGTCGTGGGTGCTCATCAGGCGGCCTTCCTTTCATCGTCGGTGTCGGGTGTTGCGGTGTGGGAAGCCTCGCCGGTGAGGGCGAGGAAAGCGTCCTCCAGGCCGGTCCCCCGCACCTCGAGGTCGGTGAGGTCCGGGTCTTCCTCCAGCAGGCGCCGCACCACGCCCTCGGCGGAGGCGGCGAAGATCACCGTCTCGCCGCCCTGGGTTTCGCCGCCGTGGCGCTCGGCCCGGACGACCCCGGGCAGGGTGGCGACGGTCGCCAGCGGCAGCCGGGTATGGCAGCGCACCGTGCGGCTGCCGGCCCGGGCGGCGATCTCCCCCGGCGTCCCCTCGGCCAGGACGCGGCCCCGGTCGAGGACCACCACCCGGTCCGCCAACGCCTCCGCCTCCTCCAGGTAGTGGGTGGTCAGGAGCACCGTGCGGCCCCGGGCCACCAGCTCCCGCACCCGTCGCCACAGGCCGCGCCGGGAGGCGACGTCGAGGCCGACGGTGGGCTCGTCCAGGAACAGCAGGTCGGGATCGCCGCACAGCGCCAGAGCGAACAGCAGGCGCTGCTTCTGGCCGCCCGAGAGCTTGCCGTAGGGGCGCTCCTCCAGCCCTTCCAGGCCGGCCAGGGCGAGGACCTCGGAGGCGGGTAGGGGACGCGGGTAGTAGCTGGAGAAGAGCTCCAGGTGCTCGCCGACGCGCAGCGTCTCGGGCACCTTGGAGATCTGCAGCATGGCCCCGGCGCGCTGGCGGGCGGCGATGGAGCGCGGGTCGAGGCCGAACATCCGCGCCTCACCCTCGTCCGGGGTCAGCAGGCCCATGAGCAGGCCGACGGCGGTGGTCTTGCCGGCGCCGTTGGGGCCGAGGAGCGCCAGGACTTCGCCGGGACGCACGGCCATGTCCAGGCCGTCCACGGCGAGGACGTCGCCGTAGCGCTTGCGGGCGCCGCGCAGCTCGGCGGCGGGGGTGGGGGATGGGGCGTTTTCGCGGCTGGATGGGCGTTGCATGGCGGTCGGTTTCCTCCGGTCGGTGGCGGTGGGGTGCCGGGCGCCTGCCCGCCATCCCTCTTCATCGCCCCCATGCTGGCCGCCGCCGGGCCACCGGGCCAGTGAGCCGTGTCAGGACTTGCGGGTGACAAATGTCACCCTTCCCGGGCGCTGGCTAGTAGACTTCCGATTCGACGACGGAGGAACCGAGGAACGCTTCGCGGCCCATGGCTACGGCGCCGCGCCCGATGGAGGAGAGACATGGTGAGCAACGGCTACGGTCAACAGTTCGAGTGGGCGCTGGAGCGCCTGCGCCAGGAGTTCGGCGAGGAGAGGGTGAGCATGGAGGTGAGCGACGGCGGGCGCTCCGTCGATGCCTACGTCGCACCGGCGGGGGGCGGCGAAGGGGAGGGGAGGGACCCGTACCGGATGATCCTGAAAGACCCGGTGCTGGGTGACGTCAACCGGGTGGCCGACCCCCAGGCATTCGTCGAGGCCGAGGTGGGCTACGCCCGGAGCTGGTGCGCGGGGGAGTCGAAGCGCGCCCGCACCTTCGGCTGACGCCCCAAGTAGCCGTACAAGTAGCTGTAAATAGAAAAAAGCGGCGAGGGGAAGCCCCCCGCCGCTTTCTTTGTCCCGCGGTCCCAACTCAGCCGCGGAGTGCCAGGCCCCGGAGGGACTGGCCCCGCCGGCCGATAGGCCGCGGAGGGGGCGCAAGAGCGCCCCTACCTGAGATCGCTTCAGGCCGCGTCGGTGTCGCTGTCGTCGTCGCTGTCACCGAGGTTGAGCTCGAACTCGTTGACCAGCTCGTTGTCGTACCAGACCTCACCGCGGTACTCGCCCACGGGCCAGCCGGTGGTGTCGACCTCGAAGTTGAGGTAGTGCATGTCGTCCTCGATGGCCTTGCTGGAGCTGGCGGCTTCCATGCCGTCGGGGCCGTACCAGACCAGTTCCACGTTGGCGCCGACAGTGGCGTCACCGACCTCCATGGCGACGTAGGCGGTGTCGCCCGGCGCGAAGTCGTCGTTGTTCTCACCCATGGCGATGCTGCCGTCCTCGGCCAGGGAGTTACCCATGGACACGTCGTCGATGGCCATGGTGGCGTCGAGGCCCAGGTCGTCGTCCTCGGTGGGGGTGGTGGCGGTGTCGGTCACGACCGTCTCGTCCTCTTCAGGCTCATCGGCGGTGTCCGTGGTGCAGGCGGCCAGGCCGGCGACCATGAACAGGGCGAGGGTCAGCATGCCCAGGGTCTTCATCAGGTTTTCAAGTTTCTGTCTCATATGGGGTCTCCTTGTTTTTCGGGGAATGTTGTTTCCACGTCTGAGAACCCGGGAGCCCTGCGGCGTTGGAGCCGCCGAACCGGCCGGTCTCTGCTTGCAGTGAATACCGTCTTTCAGAAGTCGTGGATCAGGCCGGTACGAATGAGCGCCGGCAACCTAGAAAGGCTGCAAGGCGAATGCCACGCTGACCCCTGTCCCTCGAAAGCGTCCCTTTGAGAGGACGATAAGGCGGTCCTGATCTTGTGGATGTGGTTTTGGCGGGTCGTGAAACACCTGCTGCGGTGGGCGAAAGCGGGGGTCGCCATGAACAATGGCACATCGTTTGAACCGTACGAAGGTGTCGCCCGCCCTTCCTGGGCCGGGCGGTACTTCCTCATAGAAAGAAGGAGAGCTCCACATGAACTTCCCAACTCTGAACCTCGCAACCCGATCCGCTGCCCCCCGGTCCACCCGGCGTGGCGGTTTCCCCGTAGCCGCCCTCGCCCTGTTCCTCGTCACCGCCCTGGTCGGCGGCTGTGCTACCTACCAGCCCCAGCCGCGGGAGACCAAGCGCGACAAGACCATGAAGGGCGCCGGCATCGGTGCCGCCGCCGGCGCCGTCGGCGCCGTCCTGAAGGGTGAGCGGGAGGCCGACGAGATCCTGGCCGGTGCCGCCATCGGCGCCGCCGTGGGTGCCGGCGTCGGCGTCTACATGGACCGCCAGGAGGAGAAGCTGGCGCGCATCCCGGGCACCACCGTGGAGCGGGTGAGCGAGGACACCCTGCTGGTCCACTTCGACTCGGACATCCTCTTCGACGTCGATTCGGCGATCCTCGATCCGGGCTCCCAGGGCGCCTTGAACGAGGTCGGCTCGGTGCTCCTGGAGTACCCGAAGACCGCCGTCGTCGTGCAGGGCCACACCGATTCCAGCGGTAGCGAGATGCACAACCAGCAGCTCTCCGAGCGCCGCGCCGACGCGGTCCACAACTACCTGGCGGCCCGCGGTGTCGATACCGGCCGGATGAGCGCCCTGGGGTACGGCGAGAGCTTCCCCGTAGCCAGCAACGACACGGACTACGGCCGGCAGCAGAACCGGCGCGTGGACATCCTGCTGAAGGCGAAGGCCAAGTAAGACAGGCTGAGGATTTGAATCGAGCCCGCCGTCTCTCCTCGGGGCGGCGGGTTTTTTCGTGGGCGAGGGGTGGAGCGGGAACGGGATGGCTGGGTGCCTCCGGCCCCGGGGCCGCTCGCTTTCGGTGGTGGACGGGCGGGGGCTCGCTGCTCTTCCGCGGCCGGCCACCGCCAGGGGCCTCCAGCGGACCTTGCCAGTGGCCGCTCCAGGGCACCCCGGGGCCGGAGGCACCCAGCCATCCCTCACCGGCGGCCGGGGTGAAGGCGTTCTCGTGGAGCCTGGTGAGAAATGCAGGGGGGAAAGACGCGGACAGGTTATTTTTTGCGACCTCGACAGGATTGCTTCCGCCTCCGGTCAGGGTCAGGGGCTCTTGGGACGTGCGGCGCGGGTGATGCGGTAGCGGGGGGTTTCTTTCACGACCTCCACGCGGCGGAAGGCGGCGCGGAGCGGGGTCAGGTAGTCGATGAAGGTGTTGGTCACCATCACCAGGCGGCCGTCCGGGGTGAGGTGACGGCCCGCTTCGGCGATCAACCGGTGGGTCATGGAGAAGTCGGTGTCGTGGCCGCTGTGGAACGGCGGGTTGGAGAGGATCAGGTCGTAGCGGCGGGAAACGTCGGAGAAGACGTCGCTGGGGAACACCCGGCCCCGGGCGGCGTCGCCGGCCCCGTCGCTCGCTGACACGCCGCTCTTCAAGACCGTGCGGCGGGTCGCCTCCAGCGCCTGAGCCTGGCGGTCCACGGCGTCCACCCGGGCCTGGGGCCAGGCCAGGCGGAGGGCGGCGGTGAGGACGCCGGAGCCGCAGCCGAAGTCGAGGGCGGGGCCGGGCTCGCCGAGCTCCGCCAACCCGGTCTCGTCGAGCAGGAAGCGGGTGCCGTCGTCCAGACGGCCGTGGCTGAACACCCCCGGCAGGGTGACCACCCGCACCTCCCGCCCCCAGGCGGTGGCCGTGTAGGTGCGCTGGCCGTCGAAGGCGGGGGGCTCGCCGGCGGTTTCATCGGCGCTGGCGGCGCGGGTGTAGGCGTACATCTTGGCGTGGCGGGCCGAGCGCGAGCCCGACTCGGCGCCGAGGTAGCGCCGTGCCAGCTTGCGGGAGGAGGCGATGCCGCTCTTCTTCGCCCCCACCACCAACACCCGGCCACCCGGGGCCAGGGCCCGGGCGACGCCGGAGTAGGCGGCCTCTATGCTGTCGTTGCCCTTGGGTAGGAAGAGGACGGCGAGGTCCGGCGCGGGCCGCGCCGCCGTGCCGAGCTCAGCGGCCTTGCCAGTCTCGCCGGCCTTGCCAGTCTCACCGGCCTCGCCGCTGGCGGCCAGCGCCTCGTCGGGCCGCCAGCCGAACAGGAGGCGTGGGCGCCCGCCGTCGCCGCCACCGGCCCGCTCCCGCTCCGCCCGCCACACCGAGTGGTCGTCGTAGAGGAAGGTCGCCGCCGGGAACGCCGGTGCCCAGATCGCCGCCAGCCCCGGCTCGGTGGGGAAGGCCACCAGGAGGTGGCGGGGGGTGGCGCCGGCGGAGCGCTCGAGGAGCGACCCCAGGACCATACCGGCGAGTTGGGCGGCGCCGGAGAAGTCGCGGGGGACTTCGACGGAAGGGGTTGCGTCACCCTGGACCCCGCCGGCCGCCTGCGGTCCGCCCTGCTTCGGTCCGCCCTGCTTCGGTCCGCCCTGCTTCGGTCCGCCCTGCTTCGGGCCGCCTTCGCTCATGCCAGCCTTGCCAGCCGCCGCAGCAGTTCGCTGACCTCCTGCGGCGAGGCCAGGGACCAGTCGGCGCGGGTCTCGAAGTCGGTGGAGCCGTCAACGACGTGGATGGTGACGCCGCCCCCCGGGCGCTCGTCTATGGCGCGGAAGGCGTCCTCGTCGGTCAGGTCGTCGCCGATGTAGAGGGGGAGGTCTTCGCCGTCCCCCTCTCCGTCCCCGCCCCCGTCGCGCCCCAGCAGCTCGGGTTGGCGCAGCAGGTAGAGCAGGGCGTCCCCCTTGTCCCAGTCCAGGGCCGGGCGCACCTCGTAGACCTTCTTCGCCGCCGACCGGGCCAGGCGGGGCTCCGCCGCCACCACCCGGGCGACGGCGTCGTCCACCCGTCCCAGGTCGTCGTCGGCGACCTGGCGGTAGTGGACGGAGACGGCGAACCGCTTGGCTTCGACCACCGCCCCGGGGACGCCGTCCAGGGCACGGCGCAACTCGTCGGCGGCGGCCTCGATCAAGGGGGCGAGCTCGGGTTGGGGCTCGTGGCGGTGCTGGGCGGAGCCGGCCCCGGCCGAGGCACTGTCATCCGGCCCGGCGATGTCGAAGCCGTGGCTGCCGGCGTACCAGAGGTGGGGGAGGCCGACCCGCCGGGCGACGTCCCGCCGGTCGCGGCCGGAGACGATGATCACCGGCAGCCGCCGCGCCAGCTCCTCCACGGCGCGCTTCGCCGCCGGCAGGATGACGGCGTCGCCGTGGTGCTCGACCACCGGCGACAGGGTGCCGTCGAAGTCGAGGAAGACCACCGGCCGGCGCCCCCGGAAGCGCTCCGCCAGCCGGGGCCAGTCTTCCAGCGCCGACGGCGGGGTCTCGGACGCTGCGGGCAAAGGTGCCCTCAAAGGTCCACCCAGGACTCGCCGGTGTCGATGTGCGGCACGAAATCCCGGGGGGCCACCAGGTGGTCGAAGTCGCCGCCCAGGTCGAGGGCGACGGAGAGGAAGCGCTCCACCCACCAGAAGATGTCCTGCTCTTCGATCACCTCCTGCAGGCGCTCCATCCGCTGCCGGCGCTCGTCGGCGGGCATCTCCAGCGCCTTGTACAGGGCGTCGGCGGTGCCCTCCACGTCGTGGGGGTTGACCAGCAGGGCGCCGTCTTCGAGCTGGGCGGCGGCGCCGGCGAACTCGGAGAGCACCAGGACGCCGTCCCGGTCCACCTGGCAGGCGCAGAACTCCTTGGACACCAGGTTCATGCCGTCCTTGATGGAAGTCACGAAGCCGACCCGGGCCATGCGGTACAGGGCCACCAGGTCGCGCCGGGGGATGCCCCGGAAGTGGTACTGGACCGGCGTCCAGCCGGCGGAGGAGAAGCGGCCGTTGATGCGCCCCACCAGGCGATCCAGGTCGGACTTGAGCTCCTTGTACTCGGTGACGTGCTGGCGGCTGGGGACGACGATCTGCACCAGGATCACCTTCTCCCGCATTTCGGGGTAGCGCTCCAGGGCGTTTTCAAAGGCGCGCAGCCGTTCCGGCAGGCCCTTGGTGTAGTCCTGGCGATCGACGCCGAGAATGATGTGGTGGTCACCCAGCCGCGCCCGCAGCTCCCGCGCCCGCTGCTCGGTCTTGTCGGAGGCGGCGGTGTCGTGGAACTCGGCGTAATCGATGCCGATGGGGAAGGCGCCGGCCTTGGGGCTGTGGCCGTTGACCTTGAGGCTCAAGACCCCCGGCCCCTCCTGGATGTTGACGTTGGGCAGCAGGTGCTCGACGCAGGAGCGGAAGTTGCGCAGGTCCCGGGGGGTCTGGAAGCCGATGAGGTCGTAGGCCAGCAGCGCCGCCAGGATCTGGCCGCGCCACGGCAGGCGCTGGAAGACGTCCAGGGGCGGGAACGGGATGTGGAGAAAGAACCCCAGGGTCCGCATCCCGGAGTGGCGCTCCTCCCGCTCCCGCACCAGCTCGGCGACGTGGATCAACTGGTAGTCCTGGACCCAGACGAAGTCGTTGGGGCCGGTGGACTCCACCACCCGTTGGGCGAAGATCTCGTTGACGTCCAGGTAGGCGTACCAGTACTCGGGGTTGAAGTCGCACAGCGCCGTCAGGTCGTGGAACAGTGGCCAGAGGACCGAGTTGGAGAAGCCGTAGTAGAAGCCCTCCACCTCCTCCTCGCTGAGGACCACGGGGATCAGCTCGTAGCCGCGCTCGCGGAAGCCGCTGTCCAGGACCTCCTCCCAAGAGCCGCCACTCTTCACCGCCTGGCCGGGCCAGCCGATCCACCGCCCGCCGCGGTGGGAGAGCACCGGCGCGAGGGCGGTGACCAGGCCGCCGGAGCCGGGCTTCAGCGACCAGGTGCCGTCGTCCCGCCGCTTGAGGACCACCGGCAGGCGGTTGGAGACGACGCTGAGGCGGCGATCCAAGGCTCCGGCGCCGCCATCGGGCGCGGAGTCGGGGGTGGGGCTGTGTTGCGAGTTGTCGGACACTGCGGTCTCTCCTCCTGGGCTCGTGCTCCCGGTGAAAGTCGTCACCGGGGAGGCGGGCTCGCTACGTTGAGAGTAGCAGTACGGGGAGCCCGCCATCGGGTCTAGGCCGGGTCAAGCCTAGGGAGCACGAACCATGCCGCCCGCGGGCCTGGAAGAGCCGGCGGGCGGCGCGGAGATCCCACTACGGGACCGCGGTGTTGCGGGGGTCAGGAAGGGGTCTTGTCCTTCTTGCCGGGCTTGGACGTCGTGTCGGTGGTGTCCGAGGAGGTCGTCGTCTCGGCGCTGGCGTCGGTGGCGTTGTCGGTGGTCGGCGGATCGGGGATTTCGATGACGATGACACCTGTCTTGCTCATGGTTGTTCCTCCCGTGATTGAGGCCCGCTCTGGGGGCCCGGATGCTCGATGTGTTCGCCTGGCACTGGCGACTCGGACAGTGAATCGTTACCTTCGGGGACGAAGTCGGGCCGGCCGATGACGATGAACGGCGCCCAGTGGTAGGGGTGGTGCCCTTCGGCCCGCAGCCGTCGCTTGGCGGCGGTGAGCGCCGCCCGGGGCCCCAGGCCGTCCAGCAGGCCGCGGTAGAACTCGACCATCAGGGTGGCGGTGGAGCGGTCGGCCACCCGCCACAGGCTGACCACCACGGTGGGTGCCCCGGCGGCGAAAAACGCCCGGCTGAGACCGATCAGCTCCTCGCCCCACACCTCCCGCCCGAGGCCGGTCTGGCAGGCCGAGAGCACCACCAGGTCGGCGGCCAGCCGCAGGTCGCGGATCTCCGGCGCCCGCAGCTCGTCCTGGGCCAGCATGAGGCCGGAGATGCCCGACTGGCGGGCGTCGAAGAAGCCGTGGACCGCGAAGTGGAGCCAGTTCGCGGTGGCCACCGCCGGGTCCCGCAGGTTGCGCATGGAGGCGGCCTCGCCGACGTAGACGGTGGAGCGCCCCGGCGCCAGCAGGCCGGCGATCTCCCGCACCTCGCGGCGGGCGGCGGGGAGGGGGCCGTAGGCGCCGTCGGTGGCGCGGCTCGCGGCAGAGGTGCCCGGTGCCGAGGCCGCGTCGCCGCCCCGGGAGTCGGCGAAGGCCACCAGGGTGCTGGCCGAGGGCGCCGCGCCGGGGGCGCCGCCCGCCGGGGGCCGGCGGCGCTGCCGCCGTAACTGGGCGAGCACCGTGGCGGCGGGGACGTAGCTCATCTCCCAGCGGTCGATGGCCCACTCCGGGGCCTTCCCCGGGCGCCGGGCCAGCGCCTCGAAGGGGAGGTAGAAAAGCTCCCGGTCGGGCACCACGATGAGGCGCTCGACGCCGACCAGGTCCGCCTCCGCCGGTTCCAGGAGCTGGTGGTAGAGGCGGTGGGCGACGACCGGCAGCAGGTGCATGCGGTGGGGCTGGACCTGCTCCAACTGCCGCCGCATCGCCTCGACGCCGGCGGCCAGCTCCGCCGCCGGAGGCAGGTCCGGGTGCACCGCCAGGCCGTCCCGGGTGACCACGAAGAGCACCGAGCGCTCCTCCCCGAGGGCGTACTCCAGAAGCGCCTCGCCGGGGCCGAGGAGGGCCTGGATCTCGGCCAGGGGGAGAGGCCCCGGGGCGAGGTCGTCGCCCGCCTCCGTCGCCGAGCCGGCGGCGGCCTGCTGGATGCGCCACTCCAGGTTCTGCAACTCATCCTGGAGGCCCTTGAGCTGCGCCAGCAGGCGCCGTTCCTCCGCCTCGCCGGGCCGGCCGCTGACCAGCCGGCTGACCAGGCGGCTCTCCCGTTCCTCGGCCCGCCGCCGGGCGCGGGTCAGCTCCGGTGCCGCGCTGGCGGCCCCGTCCCGGCGGCGCTCCAGGAGGAGCTCCTGCAGGGTGCGGGCGTGGGCCCGCTCGCTGGCCTCCAGCGCCTCCACCGCCGGCGCGCCGGTGCGCAGCAGGAGGTCGATGAGCAGCATGAAGTCCTCCCGCCAGCGCGAGAGGTAGGTCGCCCGCACCTCCGGCAGGCTGATGGTCGAGCGGGTCTCCTCCCGGATGCGCATGGCGCGGCGCAACTGGTCCAGCGCCTCGTCGGGGAGGCCCTCGGCGGCCAGCAGGCGGGCCATGCGGCTGCGCACGGAGCCCTCCATCTGGGCCTCGTCGAGACTCAGGTCGAGGGCGGCGGTGAGCGATTCCCGGGCCGCCGCCAGGTCGCCGAGCTCCAGGTGGGCGGTGCCGATCTTGCGCAACGCCTCCGCCTCGGTGCGCCGCACCGCCGCCCGGCGGCTGAGCTTCAGGGCCTGGCGCAGCGGCTCCAGGGCCTCCCGGGGCCGGCCCATGGCGAGCAGGGCGTCGCCCCGGCCGAGCCACGCGGTGCGGTTTTCCGGCTGGCGCTCCAGGGCGCGGCGGAAGCTCTCCAGCCCCTCCTCCGGGCGCCCTTCGAGGACCGCGATCCACCCCAGGTAGGTCTCGACGTCGACCTGCAGGTCGGCGTCTTCGGCCAGCAGGTCCCGGGCCTCCTCCAGGCGGCGGCGGCCGCTCTCGTAGTCGCCCAGCTCGGCGAGCAGGGAGCCGAGGTGGAACAAGGCCTGGCCGCGGGTGTCGTCGTCCCCCTGGCGGCGGGCCAGCTCCAGGGCGGCGGTGTAGGCGGAGTGGGCGGCGTCGCCGCGGCCGCGGGTGCGCTGACAGAGGCCGTAGTTGAGGTAGAGGGCGCTGCGCTCGAAGCGCAGTTCCCGGGCCAGCCGCATCGCCTCCTCGACCTTCAGGCAGCCGAGAGCCACGGCCTGGTCGTCGCCCTCCCCGGCGTCGGTGGCGGTCCCGGCGGTGGCGCTCCCGGCGGCCGCGCTCCCGGCGGTGGCCTCCGGCGTCGAGGTCACCGAGCCCAGCTTGCGCTCGATCATCCCCGTGCCCATCAGCGCAACGGCGTAGTTGCGCAGGTCTCCGGCGCGCTGGTAGCTCTCGGCGGCCAGCCGGTAGTGGGTCAGCGCCTCCTCCAACTCGCCCTGGTACTGGGCGACGGCGCCCAGCGTGTTCTCCACCATGGCCACCGGGCCGGGGCGGCCGCTGGCCAGGGCCCGCTCGGCGGCGCGGTCCAGGAGACGGCGGGCGGCGGCGAACTCGCCGGTGGTGAGGCGCAGCCGGGCCAGGTCGTCGAGGGCGTCGGCCTCCCCCGCGGCGTCCCCCGCCGCGGCCCACAGCGACCGGGCGCGACGGAAATCTTCCCGCGCGGCGGCCACGTCTTCCAGGCTCAGGGGGACGGCATCGAGGCGCGCCCAGCCCAGTTCCGACAGCGCCCGGGCCTGGCCCCTCGGGTGGCCGACCTCGGCAAAGCTCTCCGCCACCGAGGCCAGCTCGGCGACCTTGCGGTCCGCCTCGGTGATGGCCAGAGCGGCGGAGTAGCGGGACTCCAGCGCCACCCGCCGGTCGTCGCCGGGGGCCCGGGGGCGGCGCTCCAGAAGCACCACGGCGACGCCCGCCCGGCCGGTCTCGCCGGGCACCGCTTCGAGGCTCAGCCGGTAGGTGCCGGCCGTCTCCGGGGCGGCGGCCAGGTACTCCTCGGACCAGCGGCCCGCCTCGCCCCGGGCGGTGGCCACCACCCCGCCGTCGGGGCCGCGCAGGACCAGGGCCGCGTCCATCCCCAGGTTGTCGAGACGCAGGTGGAGGAAGCTGGGGCCGGGGAGGGTGAGGGGGAGATGGACCGGCTCCCCGTGGGCGACTTCCAGGCGCAGCGGCACCCCGACGGCAAGCTCTTCCGGGGTGGCCGCGGGCGGTACCGCCAGCGGTCCTTCCGAGGCGGTCGGAGATGTCGGTGCCGGGAGCGAGGCACAGCCCTGGGCCACTGTCAGGCAGGCCGCGAGGAGGGTCGCGGGCGCAAGGGCACAACAGACTCGGAGAAACGACACCTGGATCACCTGGCTTTCAAGCTACACGGGATTGAAGAGACGAGCCTAACATCGTTATGCCATCGGCATTTGACTCCCCGTCGGCTTTCGGACAGCATTTCAGGGATGCGAGAGACAGGGGTGGACTCGAAGGAGGGGGGTATCTCGGCAGAGGACCGGCAGATCATGCGAGATTTTCTGGCTGGCGACCTGGAAGCCGTCCGCGTGGTGGACGGCTGGCTGGAGCGCGCCGCCTCCTCCTACCGGCGCCGTCTCCGCAACCAGTGGGACGACGTGCTGCAGGACGTGCGCCTGGAGGTCACCCGGTTGCTCCGGGACGGGAAGTTTCGCGGCGACTCCAGCCTCAAGACCTACCTCTGGCGGGTCACCTGCCACACCTGCCTCGACCGCCTCCGCTCGCGCCAGCGCTGGACCATGGTGGAGCTCGACCCGCGGACCGTCGATGACGAGGTGGCCGCCATCTTCGAGCGCCCCCAGGAAAAGGTGTGGAGCGCCGAGCGGGACCTGATGATCCGCGTCCTGGCGCAGATGGGCGACGACTGCCGCCATCTCTGGAGCATGCTCATCGACGGTCACAGCTACCGCGAGATGAGCGAGGAGACGGGGGTCTCGGAAGGCGCCCTCCGGGTGCGGGTTCTGCGCTGCCGGCGCAAGGCGCTGGAAGTCCGGGACGATCTGTTGGCGAGTTGATGATGGGCATGAATCTCGAAGCTGCGCTGCGACCGTATAGCTGCAAGGCGTGGAAATGGAATCGGAGTTGCAACACCGATTGTTGTAACGCTACGAGGCCCGGCGGACACCTATAGAGGTAGGACCGCCCCCGCGGCCGACGGACCGACCGTCGCTACGACGAGTGAAAAGAGCCCATCGTGAACGAGACCACTACACCCACAGCCACCCCCACAGCCCCCACCGAGGCCCACGAGCGCACCCAGCAGCTCCTGCCCTGGCTGGTCAACGGCACCCTGGAGGACGCCGAGCGCCAGGCCGTGGAGGAGCATCTGGCCGCCTGCGCCGAGTGCCGTGGTGAGCTGGCCGCCACCCGCGAAGCCTTCGCGGCCTACTCGGCCCACCTGCCGCCGGAGGTCGTCATGGCCTACGCCGAGGACGGCGACGCCGCGGCCTACCCGGCGCCCGGCGAGGCGGGGCAGCCCCGCATGTTGGAGCGCCAGCTCGTCGAGCGCCACCTGGAGCAGTGCGCCGGCTGCCGCGACGACGTGGAGATGACGCGGGAGAGCCTGGGCGCCCTGGCCGGTGAGTCGGGTGCGGCGGACGGGGCTTCCAGTGCCGTGGCAACGGTGCCGTTGCAGCGTGGCGGTGGGGACTCGGCCGACGGCGATGAGCCCTGGCGCGCCGCCCCGGCGGGCCCCGTGGTGACGGCCGACTCGGCGTTCAGCCCGGCGGGCTCGCGGTGGTTGCCCTTCGCCATGGCCGCCTGCCTGCTTTTCGCCGTGGTCGCCGGAGGCGGCTGGTTCATGGACAACGAGCGCCTCGACCAGCGCCAAGCCGAGATCGAAGCTCTGCAAGATGAGTTGCTCGACGCCCGCGCCGCCGTCGAGACCGCCCGAGCGGCGGCGGGCACCGGCGGCGGCGAGGCCGCGGCGGAACTGGCCCGCTATCAGCGCGACCTGGAAGAGCTGACGGCCGAGATGGAGGGCCTGGCCGGCCAGTTGTCCACCGAGGAGGGCCGGGTCGCCGCGCTGCGCGACCAGCTCGCCAGCGCCGACACCCCGGCCATCCAGGCCGATCCCTCCTTCGCCAACTTCATGCTCGACACCACCCGCGGCGCCGGGGACGGCACCGAGGCCGCCGAGTTCGGCGGCGATGGCCCCCTGGTCGTCACCATCACCGACGACGGCTCGGGCCTGGTGGGGGAGGGCGAGCAGGTCACCTACCGCATCCTCGACGCCGCTGGTGACGCCGTGGCCGAGGACAGTGTCACGTTGAAGCGCGACGGAGCGGGCTTGCCCTACCTGGGCATTGTCATCAACCCGAGCCGTCTACCCAGCGGCGACCTGACCCTCCAGATCCTCGACGGCGAGGACGAGCTGAACCGCTACCCGCTGCGCCTGCGCTGAGCGGGTCTTCGGCGGGCCCCCCGGTGGCTCCTGGCCTGAGTTCGGCTAGATTCAGCCCTTGCCCTCCTCAATGGGAGTTCCAACCGGATCGGGCTCTTCCTCCTGTTGCTGACTCATGTAAATTGCTGCAGCCGTCGCTAGGCCGCCGAGGACGAGGTGGATCTCGTCGGCGCACTCCTGGCTGAGACCGAGGGCCAGGAGGGTGACCGCTAAGCCGGCGAGGAAGGCCGTCATCAGCTTGTTCAAGGCCTGTTGCTTCTTCACGCTGTCGGCAAGTTTGTTGTACTTCTCGATCACAGCATTGCATTGGGCCAGGATGGCTTCTTCGTTGGTCAGGTTTGGATCTGGCGGGTTTGTAGGTTCAGGCATCGCAGCCCTCCTTGATAGTTCCGTTAATCATGATTCGGATACGCGGTTGAGTGACCGACGTTCGTTGGCTTGCCTGAGGCCGCCGATCACGATAAATGGGGCCCAGGCACGCACGGGCCACCCTTCTTGGATCAAAGCTTTTTTGGTTTGGAAGAGTGCGGCTGCGGGCTCGTCGGAAGTTCGCAGCAGTTCGTAGAAGTGACGCATGAAGACCGCCGTGGAGTGGTCCGATACTGGCCACAGGCTTACCACTACGTTCTGGCTGCCGGCATAGAGGAAGGCGCGGGTGAAACCGACGATGCCCTCTCCCTTGACCTCTTTCCCGAGGCCGGTCTGGCAGGCTGACAGCACTACGGCCTCTGCCTTCAGCTCGAGTTCGAAGACTTCCGATATCTCCAGCAAGCGATCGCCTCGGGAGTCCGGGGAGAGCACAAGGGCGGAGCGTTCCGGCTCATCGTCGCGGACAATGCCGTGACTCGCGAAATGCAACCACTGGGCCTCTGCGACCGCCGGTTCTGTCGTCAGGTTGTCCTGGTTGGCCGTCGCACCAATGAACAGTCGGGCGCTGTCAGGAAATAGCTCGGCGATGCTGCGGACTTCCAACTCCACGCCAGGGATGGCCGGCAGTTCGTCTTTGCCGCTGGCAAAGCCCTCGGGGTTGGCGAAACCTACGAAATCTACGGCATGATCGATGGCTGGAGAGCTTTGCAAGTTGGCCAACACGGTCATCGAGGGGGTATAGCCGATCTCCACCTGTTCAATGGCATAGCGCCCTTCGCGGTCGAGAAGCAGCTCCATCGGCAGGGTGTGCAAGGGGCTGCCCCACACGACCCAGAGCCGTTGGGGCGGCTCTGACGGCTCTGACGGTCCAGAGGCGGGTTCTAGGGCCGGTGCCAGCAAGTCCTCCCACAGCGATTGGCTGGATTCCCGGAAGCTTCTTCGGGAGGAAATGTCGTGCTTTTCCAGAGCAGCCCGCAGCTTGGCCACACGTTCCCGGAGGACCGCCGCTTGCGGTAGCCGGTGGCCCGTTACCTCGCCGCCCCCGACAACGAAAAGGTAGCTGGCCGACTCGTGGACCGTATAGTGCAGAAGACGGGTACGGTGCGGGAGGAGATCGCTCATCTCCTCGTAGGTCAACGGCTCTGGGTACCGTAGGTTGGCATAGCTGGTGTGGTCCCGTCGGATCTCCTCTTCCACGGCTCGAAAGGCTGTGCGGGTCGAGTCCAGCGAGTCTTGCAAGGCGCCCTCACGCAGGACGTCTCCAGCCGCCCGAGTCTGCGCCACGTCGTTGCGCAGCAAAGCGAGGTGGTCGCCGAGGCGGAGTTCCAATTGGCTCAGCCTGTCCGGCACCTTGCGCCGAACCCGAATCCGCCCTTCGGCCAGAATCTCCACCAGGGTGCGGGAACGGGACCGCTCGCTGACCTCCAGCGCCCGTTCCACCCATCCTGCGCCGGGATCGCGTCGGTCCAACTCCATCAGGACTTCCACCAGGGCGCCGTAGTAGTTGTGCCACCGGGTCAAGAACTCGGCGCGGGATTCGGCAGCGGAGATGTGGCCCCGGATCTCCTCGTAAACCGTAAGAGCGCCTTCCAAGTGGGCCTTGGCCGAGTCCAGATCACCTTCCTGTTGGAAGGCCAGGCCGAGGAAGGCCCGGATCTGGGCATGGCTGAGGGGGTCGGCCTCTACAGAGGTCAGCGCCAGCGCCTCTTGGAGGGCTGCCCGAGCGACATCGGGACGGTTGGCCGCCAGCTCAATTTCCCCCAATGCCACGAGCGCCAGGTTTCGGCTGGTGGGTGCGTCGGCCGCGGCGGAAACCGCCCGCGACGCCCAGTCCCGCGCCTCGCCGTGGTTGCCCTGCCGGGACAGTAGGAGGCCGAGTTCGCTACACGCCAAGCTTGTTGTGGTCGGTGAGTCTCCTGTCTCGGCCAACTCCAAGCTCTCCCTGAAACGTTGGCCAGCCTCCTCCCAGCGTCCCTGGTCCGCCAGGGCTCGGCCTAGGTGTAGACCCGTGGTGACCCGGCGGAAGGAATCCTCCTGGAGGGAGGCCAACCGGAATGCCTGGGCATGGGCCTCGACGCTAGGTCCCGGGGAGCCCATGATTCGGTAGAGCCTTCCCAGGTGGTCGAGGATCGCGATCTCGTAGGCGGCGTCCTCTTTCTCCCGGGCCAGGGCCAAACCCTCTTCGAGCAGATCCCGGGCCTGGTCGAGTTGCCCGGTAGTGATGTAAAAGCTCCCCAGCGTGGATGCGAGGTGGAGTTGGGAGCCGATTCCCAGCCTGGCCACCTGTGGGCGTGCTTCCTCGAACCGCTCGAAGGCTTCCGGCGTGCTCCCCGCCTTGAGTTGGAGCGTCGCCAGGTTGAGCAGGACCGAGGCCTCCAGCCTACGGCGTGCGGTATCTCGGGCGATACCGAGCGCCGTCAGGAAATCAGCCTCGCCTTGCTCGAACCGCTCCAGGTCCAGGTAAGCGAGAGCGCGACTGTTCAGGAACAGCGCCTTGCTGAAAAGAGAGCTGGAGCCGCTCCAGCGGCCATAAATGTCGATCGCCTTGGTCAGCAACTCGATCGCCGTCTCGGTTCTGCCGTTGCTCTTGCTCACCCGGGCGAGGATCGAGTACGCCTCGGCCAACCAGCCCAATTCTCGGGCGCTCGGTTCGTCGATGCCTTCCAAGACCAGTTGAGCCCGCTGCGCCGCCTCTGAGGCAGCCGCGTAGTCATACAAGTAAAGATAGGAATTGGCTTCCTGGAGCAGGGCATAGGGAAAGGTGGGGTGGCCGATATCTCCCAGGCCTTTCGCCGCGTCTTGCAGGGTGGAGAGAATCCGACGATAGTCGCTAGCCGTCAGATCCTGTCGCAGGCTTCGCTGGGCAGTGTAGAAAGCGTTCAGGGCGGCCACCTGTTCGACGTCGCTCGACCGCGCCGGACGCCGAACGTCCACTTTCAGTTGCAGGGTGCCGCTGGCGGGCGCGGCGACTTCCAAGGTCACCGGTTCGTCGGCGGGCACGATGGCGAGGAGCCGCAGTGGGTATCGACTTTCGACCTCTCCGGTGGCTTCGGCGACAACCCCCGCTGCGCCACTCAAGGTCGCCCGGGTCACTGCTCCCGGGGGATCCAGGCGCAGCTCGAGGTATTGGCTCTTCTCCGGGGCTAGCCGCCAAGTGACCGCCTTGCCGCCTTCCACTCGGCGCTCGACTGCGGTCCCCTCCTTGGGCAAGGGAGGGATCTGTGGCGTTGGGCTGAGTGCAGTGCAGCCGATGCCGACCACCGCCATGAAGGCGAGCAAGAGGTACCACGGTGATACCCGCAGCCCGAGAGGCACATGAACCGCCTCTGGACAGGTGGATGTCCTGTTTGTGGCCGTGCTGGAACCTGGCACATCGACTCCCATTGTGGGTTGGTTCGCCCAGTATAGACCGGAGTGCTGAGAGAGTCGGCGATGGAGTCGGCGCGCATTATCTCAACATCGCTGTAACGAAGAGCCCCCCGCGACGCCTCTCAGTGCGACATGGAAGAGACCACTCACGCCCGTACCGTAGAGCTGCTCCCCTGGCTGATCAACGGCACCCTGGATTCCGGGGAGCGCCGGCAGGTGGAGGAGCACCTGGAATCCTGCGCCGACTGCCGCGGTGAGCTGGCCGTGACCCGGGGGGCTTTCGCCCTCTACGGGGCACACCTGCCGGCCACCGTCCTGGCGCAGCACGCTGAGATCCCGGAGGCCCATCTGTATGGCGCCGCCGGCCTGCCCATCGAGCGCCGGCTGGTGGAGGCCCACCTGGACCACTGCGTCGCCTGCCGCGACGACGTGGAGCTGACCCGGGAAAGCCTGCGGAGCTTGCGGGATGAAACCGCCGGCGACGGCGGCACCCTGGCCACCGTGACCCCCTTCGTCCGGCCCGGAACGGACGCCGGCGCGCCGGCGTCCGGGGACAGCGAAGCCCGCGGTGAAGCCTACGGTGCCTACGCCGCTCCCCGCTGGCTGCCCATGGCCCTGGCCGCGTCGTTGCTCCTGGCGGTGATCAGCGCCGGTGGCTGGAGCTTCACCGCCCAGCGGGCCGACGCACGCAACGAAGCGCAGCGCCAGGAGATCGCCAAGCTGGAGGAGCGGCTGGAGAGGCTGGACAAGCAGCAGGCTGCGCCGGACGACGTGGAGACCGCCGGCGGCGAGGACGGGCTGGCCTCGGCCGACCTCCAGCGGGAAATGGACCGCAAACTGCGCGACCTCGAGGAAAGGCGTGCCGAGGCTGAAGGCCGGGCCGACACCCTCGACCGCCAGGTCGCCGAGCTAAGTAACGGCGTTCCCGCCGCCGGGGTGGTCTATGTCCCCCTGGAGGGTGGTGACGTGCTCCGGTCCACCGCTTCCGCGGCGACTGGGGCGGTGCCCGAGATCGAGCTGGCCGGCGCCGGTGGCGTCCTCCTGCAGCCCGCGGTGCCGGCCGACCTGCTGGCCGCCGGCGGCCTGGCCTACCGGGTCCGCGGTGCCGACGCCGCCGTCGTGGCCGAAGGCCCCCTGCCGGTGATCGACGAGACCGCCCAGGGACTGGGCCGCTACGTCTCCCTCTACCTGCCCGCCGCCCACCTGCCCTCCGGCTCCCTGAGCCTGGAGATCCGGCGCGACGGCGAGGCGGTGGGGGAGTATGCCTTCCGCGTCCAGCGCTGACGCCCGGCTCGCCGGGGACTTGGCTCGAATGGGGGGCGAGGCCAGCGTCTTGATCCAGCCCGCCGGTCCGCCCCGCCGGTCCGCTATAGTCGGCCCGTGGCGAGGCGCAAAAGAGGCGGTAGGACCGCCACCGTCCACGGTCACGACCCGACGGTCCTGACCGCGACCACCCTGAACCCCCTGGTGGACGCCCTGTGCGACCACCCGAAGCTGGGCGAGGAGGTGGTGTACCGCACCCACCTGCCCGCCTCGCCGCAGCGCTTCGCCGAGATCGACCCGCCTCTGCCGCCGCCGCTGGCCGAGGCGCTGGCGGCCGGCGGCGTCACCCGCCTGTGGTCCCACCAGGCCGAGGCCCTGGCCGCCGCCCGGGCGCGCCGCGACGTCCTCATCACCACCCCCACGGCGTCGGGCAAGTCGCTGGTCTTCCAGGTGCCGGTGCTGGAGGAGGCGATGATCGGCGGCGTTGGCCGGGCGCTGTTCCTGTTCCCCTTGAAGGCGCTGGGCCAGGATCAGCGGGCGAAGTTCCAGGCGCTGGCCGCCGCCGCCGGTCTCTCCGACGACCCGGCGGACCCCTTGACCGCCGCCGGCCGCATCTACGACGGCTACACCCCCCGCGCCGAGCGCACCGCCATCCGCGCCCGGCCGCCCCGGGTGCTGGTCACCAACCCCGACATGCTGCACTTAGGCATCCTCGGCCACTGGACCTCCTGGGAGCCGTTCCTGCGCGACCTGCAGTGGATCGTCCTGGATGAGCTGCACACCTACCGCGGCATCTTCGGCAGCCACTTCCACCACGTTCTGCAGCGCCTGCTGCGGCTGGCCCGCCGCCTCGGCGCCGAGCCCACGGTCATCGCCAGCTCCGCCACCGCCGCCAACGCCGGCGAGTTCGCCGCCACCCTGACCGGGCGCGAGTTCACCTGGGTGGAGGAGTCCGGTGCCCCCCGGGAGGGGCGCCACCTGGTGCTGCTGCGCCCCGAGAAGAGCCCCTACTCGTCGACCCTGGAGCTTTTCGTCCAGCTCTTGGAGGCCGGCATGAAGACCATCGTCTTCACCAAGGCGCGGCGCATCACCGAGCTTCTGTATTCCTGGCTGCGCCGCCGCGACCCGGCGCTGGCCCGGCGGGTGGCCAGCTACCGCTCCGGCTTCCTGCCGGAAGAGCGGCGCAAGATCGAGGCGGATCTGTTCGCCGGCAAGCTCGACGGCGTCATCTCCACCTCGGCGCTGGAGATGGGGATCGACGTCGGCGGCCTGGACGCCTGCATCCTGGTGGGGTACCCGGGCAGCGTCATGGCCACCTGGCAGCGCTCCGGCCGGGTGGGCCGTGGGCAGCGGGAGTCGCTGACCGCCCTGGTGGCGTTGCCCGACGCCCTCGACCAGTACTTCCTCGACCACCCGGAGGAACTGCTGGGCCGCCCCTGCGAGCGGCTGGTGGTGGACCCCGCCAACGGCCCCATCGCCCGCGAGCACCTGGTCTGCGCCGCCGCCGAGGAACCGCTGGTGATGAACGGCGCCGACGCCCCCTGGCTCGCCCCCCACGGCGACTTGATCGGCGAGCTGGTGGCCGAGTCCCGCCTGCTGGAGGCGGCCGACGGCGCCGGCCTCTACTCCCTGGCCCGCCACCCCCACCGCAACGTCTCCCTGCGCGGCACCGGCGACACCTTCGCCATCGTCCGCGCCGACGGCGGCCGCACCATCGGCACGGTGGACGGCGTCCGCGTCCTCCACGAGTGCCACCCCGGCGCCGTCTACCTGCACCGGGGCCGCCAGTACCTGGTGGACGAGTTGGACATGAAAAACCGCCGCGCCGTCGCCGAGCAGTCCGACGTCGATTACTACACGCAGCCAATGACCGACAAGGAGACGGAGATCCTGGAGGTGCTGGAGGAGCGCCGGGAGGGGCCGCTGTCGGCCTGGCTGGGGCGGGTGCGGGTCACCGAGCGGGTGGTGGGCTACGAGCGCCGCCGCATCCAGAGCCGGGAGCTTCTCGGCCGCCACGACCTGGACCTGCCGCCGGTGCGCTTCGAGACGGTGGCGCTGTGGTGGGCCGCGCCGCGGCCGATCCAGGAGACCCTGCGCCGCGACGAGCAGCACTTCATGGGCGCCCTCCACGCCTCCGAGCACGCCGCCATCTCGCTGTTCCCGCTCTTGGCGCTGTGCGACCGGGGCGACATCGGCGGCATCTCCTACCCGCGCCACCCCCAGGTGGGTTGCGGCGCGGTGTTCATCTACGACGGCCACCCGGGGGGCGTGGGCATCGCCGCCAGCGGCTTCGCCGACCTGGAGCGGCTTTTAGGCGGCGTCGCCCGCATGATCGCCGGCTGCGAGTGCGAGGACGGCTGCCCGTCCTGTGTGCAAAGCCCGAAATGCGGCAACGGCAACCGCCCGCTGCACAAGGCCGGCGCGGTGCGGGTGCTGCGGCTGCTGCTGGGCGAGGAGGAGCCGGTCATCCCCTGGGGCGAGGCGGTGGAGCTGGATCTCGAGAAGAGCCCCGGCTGGGCACGCCAGCAGGCGGAGGCGGCGGAGGCTGAGACGACGGCGAAGATGGTGGGGAAGGGGACGGCTGAAGAGGCTGTGCCGGAGGCCGATCCGAAGGCCCCCGAGTCCGGCGAGGCCTCGGAGGAGACCTCCGTCGATGCCCCGGTCGAGGCGGTGGAGCTGGGTGTTTCCGCCCATCGCCGCCGGCGCCGAGAGCCCGCCCGGTCCGACCGGCCCGCCCCGGCCAGCAACGGCCACCAGCCCTCCGCGGCTCCCACCGCCGCCACGGAACCTCCCGCGCTGGCCTCCGACGCCGGCCCCCGCCAGGGCACCGTCCTGTTCGACCTGGAAACCCTGCGCTCCGCCGCCGACGTCGGCGGCTGGGGCAACGCCCACCGCATGGGGGTGGCGGTGGGGGTGGCCTGTTTCCTGGAGGAGGGGCGCTTCGAGATCTACCGCGAAGACCGGGTGGGCGAGCTGGCCGACGCCCTGAGCGCCGCCGAGCTGGTGGTCGGCTTCAACGTCAAGCGCTTCGACTACAAGGTGCTCTCCGGCTACACCGGCGTCGATTACGCCCGCATGCTGCCCACCCTGGATCTGCTGGAAGAGCTCCACCGCTGCCTCGGCTTCCGCCTCGGCCTGGGGCACTTGGCGCTGGAAACCCTGGGCGCCGGTAAGTCCGCCGATGGCCTGCAATCGCTGCGCTGGGTGGCGCAGGGGCGCTTCGACCTGGTGGAGGACTACTGCGTGCGCGACGTCGAGGTGCTGCGCGACCTCTACCTCCACGGCCGCCGCGAGGGGTGCGTCTTCTACCGCGACAAGAAGCGCAACGCCAAGCTGAAGATCCCGGTCGAGTGGTAGAGGGTCGAGGGGTAGCGGGGAGGGGCGCTCAGCCCTTCTTCTGGCCCATCGTCTTGTCCAGGTAGCGCCGGATGCGGTCCTGGGTGGTCTCGCTCGACCACTGGGTCAAGACCTCGGCGCTCCACGCCGGGCCGTGGCGGTCCATGGCATCCAGCGCCGGCGTCCAGAACTGGCGCTTGGTGAGGGCGAAGGCGTCCTCCGGGAGGTCGGACAGGCGCTCGGCCTCGGCGCAGGCCTCGCCCAGCAGGTCGTCGGCGTCAACCACCCGGTCCACCAGGCCGAGCTCCATCGCCTCCTCCGGCGCCACCGTGCGGCCGCTGTAAACCAGGTCCCGGAAGGTGGCCGAAGAGACCGCGGTGCGCAGCACCTCCAGCGGCATGGTGGGGAAGGGGACGCCCACCGCCAGCTCCGGCACGCCGATGCGCCCGGCCTTGCCGTCGGCGCCGGCGCCGGCCATCAGCCGCCGGTCGCAGCCGCAAGCCAGCACGCAGCCGCCGGCCACGGCGTGGCCGTTGACCGCCGCCACCAGCGGGTGGGGAAACTCGATCACCGCCCGCAGCATGGCGTCCAGGGCGGGCAGGAACTCCCGCAGGTACTCCTCACCGCCGTCCAGCACCTGGAAGAGATCGACGCCGGCGGAGAAGATCCGCCCGGTGCCGGTGAGGACCACCGCCGGTGTGCCCTCCCGCAGCATCTCGTCCAGGGCCGCCACCAGGCCGCGGCACAGTTCCGTGTCGACGGCGTTGGCCTTGCCGTGATCAAGGGTGAGGACGGTGACGGGGCCGCGCTGTTCTCCGGAGATCATGGGGCCCAGTATGACATTGGCCGGAGGGAAGGCTGGCTAGTGATCGACGTACCCCAGGGCCTTCAGTTTCTCGATGTCCTCCTCGCTGAGCTTCACCGCCGGCACCTCGGCGCTGGAAAGCGCTGTCTCGACGTGCTCGATCCATCCCCGCAGGGCGTCGGACGGCTGGTAGCCGGCGCCGTTTAAGTTCTGAAGCTCCCGCGGGTCGTCCTCCAGGTCGTAGACCTTGTGCTCCTTGCGGTTGATCTGGGCGATCTCCTTGGTGCCACCCTGCATCCGGGCCAGCGCCATCAGGCCCTCGCGGCGGGCCTGGGGCGACTCGTTGATGTCCAGCACCGCCCCCTTGTGGGCCTGGAACCAGAGTGTCCGCCCCTCGTCGGCGGCGGCCTCGCCGCGCAGCACCGGGGTCCAGTCGAAGCCGCGGAAGGACGACGGCACCTCGTGGCCCAGCAGGCCCAGCACCGTCGGCGCCACGTCCAGGTTCGAGGCCGGGGCGCTGATCCGCTGCCGGCCCACCTTCCCCGGCCAGTAGAGGACCATGGGGATGTGGAGGCCCGGGTCGTGGAGGCGCCGGCCGTGGCCCCAGTAGCCGTGCTCGCCCAGCGCCTCGCCGTGGTCGGAGAGGAACAGGACCATGGTGTTGCCCGCCAGTTGGGGGTCGTCCTCAATGCGGTCCAGCAGCACGCCGACGTGGTGATCGACGAAGGCGATCTCGGTGTCGTACCGGTCCGCCTTGGT
>Ga0102947_1000108_pt1 | contig 29666 bp, 25 predicted proteins | sample SalPon2A_A_D2_MG_FD_78210 | JGI IMG/M metagenome (GOLD analysis project Ga0102947, IMG submission 78210) | Soil microbial communities from South San Francisco under conditions of wetland restoration - Salt Pond MetaG R2A_A_D2_MG | ecosystem: Environmental > Terrestrial > Soil > Wetlands | place... | reverse complement strand
TAAATATCTGATTTATAAAGTTGGGGAAATTGTACTTGTTCACATTGGGATTTTGATAACGTTACAAGTGAACTATTTAAAATACCACTTGGATATAGATTTTCTTCGTATTTTTAGGCTAGTAAAAAAGCATAAAATTTACGTTCTTTAGCTACTTCTTGACTGTTGGTGTCCATAAAGGGATTATATTCAGGATTTCAACGTTCAACTAATTGAAAATAAGGTATTTGACCGAACTCAGCGAGTTCTGTCATCCCGACGAACCACTTTTTAAGTGGCATCAAAACACTGTTAGCTGACTGGTTGACAGTGTTTTTATTTAATTTGGTTTCAAATGAATCCATCTAAAACCATATGAAATAGGTCCTTTACGAGAACATTATACTACTGTATTTGTTGTAACTTTAAGTAGCTTTTGAAGGTGATTTGACTTTCGTCTTTACCAACCTTATTTACTAACTTAAAGACGTACAACATGCACTCTAACAAAAGATTAGCCATTTATTTCTTCAATCGAAAATGCAGAAGGGAATCTGTAAATTTAATCCTTTACGCCCGTGTCACTCACGACAAATACAGAATGGAATTCAGTTTAAATCAAGAGCTATCTGCTACTTTATGGGATCAAAATTGAAAAAGAAGTAAGGGATTGCCCATTTTCTTCCTCACGTGATAATAATCATAAAAATGCTCCTTTGAAGTCTCTAATTTTGGACGCATCTATTAATTACGACTAAAACTTTTATGGTATGGACGTTATGGGAGACACTCGGACAAGGGTTTATAGTTTTGGTAACAAGACTGCCGATGGGAACAGTTCTATGAAAGACCTCCTTGGTGGTAAAGGGGCCAATTTGGCGGAAATGAGTGCTATAGGCATACCGGTTCCCCCTGGTTTTACCATCACTACAGAGGTCTGCACTGAATACAACGAACTGGGCGAGGAAGCAGTTTTGGCCCTGATCAGGGAAGAAGTTGAAAAAGCCGTGGAAAATATTGAAAGTAGTATGGGTACGTCCTTCGGGAACAAAGAAAACCCACTGTTGATTTCGGTGCGTTCGGGCGCTAGGGTATCAATGCCCGGTATGATGGATACAGTACTGAATCTTGGTCTAAATGATGAGGTTGTCAAAGGATTGGCCACCAGGACCAAAAATGATCGTTTTGCATGGGATTCATATCGCCGTTTTATTCAAATGTACGGGGGGGTCGTTTTTGGAATGAAACCCGAATCGAAAGACCACATCGACCCCTTTGAGGAAATTATGGAACACCTCAAGGAAAAAAGGGGAATTGAACTTGACACCCAATTTACCGTACAGGATCTTCAGGATCTGGTCTATGATTTTAAGGATGCCGTCAAAAAACGTACCGGGCAAGTTTTTCCTTCTGATCCCTGGGAGCAACTTTGGGGTGCAGTCATCGCCGTTTTCAACAGCTGGAACGGCGATCGGGCCATATACTACAGAAAAATGAATGGGTACCCCTCTGACTGGGGAACGGCAGTCAACGTTCAGGCCATGGTGTATGGCAATATGGGAGAAAGCTCAGGCACGGGAGTCTGTTTTACCCGGGATGCGGGTACGGGCGAGAACGTTTTTAATGGGGAATATTTGATCAATGCGCAGGGCGAGGATGTAGTGGCAGGCGTTCGTACGCCCCGGCAGATTACCAAACTGGGATCTGTGCGATGGGCCAAACTGGCCCAGATCGAAGAAGCGGATCGCGCTGAAAATTATCCTTCGTTGGAAGAATTGATACCCTCCATTTATAAGGAACTTTTTGAATATCAAAATATATTGGAGAACCATTATCGCGATTTGCAGGATATGGAATTTACCATCCAGGAGGGAAAACTTTGGATTTTACAGACCCGTACCGGTAAACGGACGGGTGCGGCAATGGTCAATATTGCCATGGACTTGCTAAAAGAAGGATTGATAACCGATAAGGAGGCCCTGCTCCGCATCGAACCCAATAAGTTGGATGAATTGCTTCATCCTGTTTTTGACCCAAAGGCTATCAAAAGAGCTCACATTATTGCACAAGGACTTCCGGCCTCTCCTGGTGCCGCGACCGGGCAGATCGTATTCTTCGCAGATGAGGCCAAAAAATTCAGGAATACCATTCTAACCCGTATCGAAACATCCCCCGAGGATCTGGAGGGGATGAACCTGGCCAAAGGGATCTTGACGGCAAGGGGCGGGATGACTTCCCATGCGGCTGTAGTGGCAAGGGGTATGGGCAAATGTTGCATTACAGGTGCGGGCGCCCTGAAAATCGATTATAAAAATCGCACGGTTACGGTAGATGATAAAAAATACCATGAGGGAGACTGGATCTCATTGAACGGTTCCACCGGGAACATTATCGAGGGAAAAGTAGCCACGATCGAACCTACCTTAAGTGGTGAATTCGTCGAACTGATGAAATTGGCCGACAAATATGCCAATGTGGAGGTACGCACCAATGCCGATACTCCGAAGGATGCAAGAATTGCCAGAAATTTTGGAGCAAAAGGTATCGGACTGACCCGTACCGAACATATGTTCTTTGAGGTGGATCGCATAAAGGCAATGCGGGAAATGATTCTGGCAGATACCGTCAAAGGACGGAAACATGCGCTTGAAGAACTTTTACCCATGCAACGGGAAGATTTTGAGGGTATTTTTGAGGCGATGGAAGGATTGCCTGTAACAATTCGTTTGCTTGATCCACCTTTGCATGAATTCGTGCCCCACCAATTGGCAACACAAAAGGAATTGGCCGACGATATGCATATCTCGCTGTCTGCCGTAAAAAATAAGGTGGCCGAACTCCAGGAGTTCAACCCTATGTTGGGCCATCGGGGTTGTAGACTTGGAAATACGTATCCGGAGATTACCGAGATGCAGACGCGGGCCATTATAGAGGCAGCCTTGAACCTGAAAGAGAAAGGTGTTGTCTCAAGACCTGAAATCATGGTACCTCTGGTAGGAACGATGAACGAGTTTATCGCACAGGAAACCATCATAAGAGCCACTGCAAAAGAGGTGTTCGAAGAAGATAATGATACTATCGAGTATTTGGTAGGCACCATGATTGAGATTCCACGGGCCGCCCTAATGGCAGATAAAATTGCCGAACGCGCAGATTTCTTTTCCTTTGGAACGAACGATCTTACCCAGATGGCCTTCGGATACTCAAGGGATGATGCAGGTAAATTTCTTCCTGTCTATTTGGAAAAAGGTATTCTTACCGCAGATCCCTTTGAGGTTTTGGACCAGGAGGGAGTCGGGCAATTGGTAAAAATGGGAATAGAGCGGGGCAGGAATACCAAACCGAATTTGAAAGTTGGCATTTGCGGCGAACACGGGGGCGAACCAAGCTCTGTGGAGTTTTGTTGTAATATGGGAATGAACTATGTAAGTTGTTCACCTTTTAGGGTTCCCATAGCACGGGTTGCTTCCGCCCAAGCAGCGATAAAGGCACAAAGCAGTAATTAAGAATTGCCATCTCGAGGGTATTAAAACGATCCGCGCAACCTTGTATATAGGCGCTGCTTCATTGAATTTTGGTTATTTAACCGTTTCGTTGTTTCATGATAGAAATCATTTGTCGCTGAACGGTCGAAATTTAGTTTTATCCAACGCCATGAGTTTGCTATTGTTCTTGGCCGACCTCCCTTTTATGGTATCCGCAACTGTTTATCTTATGGAAAGGAGGGATATACCTGATGGGACATTCCGAAGGAACTCCAATGTTTTACATCGGGGATTTTGGAGTAAAAAACAGTAATCAATTAACTTATGGAAACAACAATTCAAAAAGTTGGCTTTCTTGCGGGAATTTTAGCGTTTAGTGCAAATGTATCGTTTGTAATAGCTCAGGTTTTACAGCTTTTGGGCATATTGAACTATCCCTACGATGAAATTTTCATCTATGGATTTTCCCTTTGTATTGTCATTCCTTTTTTATTGGAAATTCTAGCCCTGCATTATGTGACAGAGGGTGATAAAAAAATCTGGAGTCATGCAGCACTGATTTTTACGATTATCTATGCCGTCTTCGTATCCGCCAATTATGTGGTTCAATTGGCAACCGTAATACCCATGTCACTAAAAGGGTCAGTTGACCAAATTGAAGTCCTTCGGCAAACACCTCATTCCATGTTCTGGGATTTTGATGCCATTGGCTATATCTGCATGGGATTGGCATCTGTTTTTGTATTGCAATTATTTAAAAAACAGGGATTTGAAAAATGGGTAAGGATCTCATTTTTGGCAAACGCCCTGGTTACCCCTTTGATAGCATTTGTTTATTTCTATCCCGAGTTTTCAGAAAAGCTGTTGCTTTTGGCCATTCCCTGGACGATTACAGCTCCGTTAATGATGTTGTTATTGGCGTTGTGGTTTAAGATGAACAATAATTAATGACGTTAAAGATGAAACTACCATTTACACAAAAAGAGTTCTTGACCGTATTTGAAAATTACAATGAGGCCATTTTCCCAATGCAAATAATTTTATATCTGCTTGCCCTTTTTATAATTTATTTATTGATAAAGAAAAAGCCCTGGTCAAATAAGGTTATTAGTGCTATTCTTTCATTCTTTTGGATATGGATGGGCATCGTATACCACATTTTGTTTTTTGCGACAATCAATAAAGCCGCATATTTTTTCGGAACGCTTTTTATCTTACATGGAGGTATCTTTTTATGGAAGGGAGTACACCAAAAAAAACTTAGGTTTTCGATTGTGAAAAACACCTATGGTTTTGTCGGCCTTATTTTAATGGTATTTGCCCTTATTATTTATCCGACAATTAGTTATTCCCTGGGTCACGTTTATCCGACAAGTCCAACTTTCGGACTCCCATGCCCTACAACGATATTTACTTTTGGGATGTTTCTGATATTGGATGGAAAATATCCCAAAGCAATTTTGATTATTCCTTTCATATGGGCAATCATAGGATTTTCGGCCGCATTTTCTCTTGGAATTACGGAAGATGTGAGTTTATTGGTTGCAGCAATTGTAACCTTGTGGCTTGTTCTTGTGAAACATAAAAATCTAAGTAATTAATAATAACACAGATACTGATCTGGAAGTTAAAAAAGGTAACAAAGCATGGGTTGTAATGGAAAGCTTTGTTTCGCATATAATACATGTGGTCGTATTTTCCTTTATCCGGCCTTGGCCCCCAAGGTTAGCGATTTTGCCATTTTGCATTTTTTGTTTTGATCCAGTGGGTACGCATGGGAAACACTCTTGGACGTGGCATACAAAGTCAAAATCAGCAGATTTTGGACCCAACGGATTCAGGAACTTTATTTTTATACAATGGAAAACGGAAATCCCATTAAACCAATGTTTTATACAACACCACCAATAAGTAAAGCAACAACACTCTAATAGTAACAGTGCACATGCGCTCCAAACATGTAGAAATGCTTATTACTATTATGGATATGCCCACCGTGAGCATGAATTCCTCACGATCTGCAATCCCTTTATTTCGGAAGCTTCACTTAAAATAAAATTTTGGGCACCGGCCTCAGCAGGTTCATCCCGCGATTCCCCCTCTGATCTTGGTTGATGAAGCCAACCGCGCAGTCTAAAATTTATTTTCATATTTCGTTAACGTTCACAACAAATAATTAAATTACAATGGCCTAATCACCAAACCCTGTTTTTAAAATGTGTAAAACGAAAAAAGAACACAGTGGGCGTTAAAGGATCATAAAAAGCGTACAAATTGAACTATTTATCCCGCTCTGCGCCTGCTGTTTTGTATATCCTCAGAAGAATACCGGAAATCCGATTCTAAGGATGAGATTTGTCAAACGTTTAAAAAGTATTAATTTCTGCAGGAATACAATGTTCATTTAATTAACAAGTAATATCCATATCACTCTTTATAAATCATGCGAATAGATTTTAACCTTGCTCCTGAAGACCTGACAGAGAAAACAAATCGGCTATGGTCCTTATCGGGAGATAAAATTAAAAGTATATCCTCACAATTAAATGGTGCTTCGGGCTCACCTGTTGTGACGGTCCGTGGTCGTTATGAGGCAAGAAGCTGGACAGATTGGACGCAGGGGTTTCAGTATGGGTCTGCACTATTGCAATTTGATGCAACGGATGATCCCTATTTCCTGGAGTTGGCCATTCAAAAAATCAAGGCAAATATGACACCTCACATTAGCCATTTTGGGGTGCATGATCACGGTTTTAATAATTTAAGTACCTATGGGAATTTACTCCGGCTTCTGGGCGAAGGAAGAATTGCCCACAAGGACTGGATCAGAGAGTATTGCGTTTTAGCCCTGAAATTGTCTGCCTCCGTACAGGCACAGCGATGGACCGCAATCCCTGAAGGGGGCTTTATCTACTCCTTTAACGGACCCCACTCCCTGTTTGTCGATACCATCCGGACGATCAGGATTCTTGTAGCCGGACATCTGCTAAAACATTATTCATCGGGAGAAAATGATTCCAGAATCAGTTTATTGAAAAGGGCATATCAACATGCCCTGGCCACAGCTGAATACTCCATCTATTACGGCGAAGGACGCGACATTTATGATGTACGCGGGCGTACTGCCCATGAATCCATCTTTAACGTGAATGATGGTAATTTTCGTTCATCTTCAACACAGCAGGGGTACAGCGGGTTTTCTACATGGACCCGTGGCCTGAGCTGGGCTATGCTGGGCTTTGCTGAACAGCTGGAATTCCTGGATACGCTGAAGGAAATACCGGAACTGGATGATTTGGGAAGCAGGGATTATCTTGAAGCCATTTTCCTGAAAGCCGCCAGGGCAACCTGTGATTTTTATCTGGAAAACAGTGCGCTCGATGGAATCCCGTATTGGGATACCGGAGCCCCGGGATTGAACCATCTATCGGATTGGCGTAATACAATTTCTGACCCATTCAACAACTGGGAACCTGTAGATAGCTCAGCCGCGGCTATAGCGGCCCAGGCCTTGTTAAGGTTAGGGAATTACCTAAGGTTAAAAAAAGACGGCGATTCAGATAAATATTGGTCGGCCGGGCTAACGGTAACAAATAATTTATTTGCCAGTCAGTACCTTAGTGCCAATTCCGATCACCAGGGATTGATCCTGCATGCCATCTATCATCGCCCAAATGGATGGGACCACATTCCCGATGGCAGCAAGATACCCAATGGGGAGTCCTGTATGTGGGGCGATTATCACGCCCGGGAATTAGCCCTCTATGTCAGGAGAATTATTGAGGAGAAACCCTATTATACATTTTTTAATAACATTTCGCTTTAAATGGCAAAATCAAAACCTAAATTCACGCGAATCGCACAATTAAAGTCTGCCGGGGATTTTCGCAAACACCTTTCTTTTCTTAAAGTGGATTTGCCTTTTAAGCCAAATCTCGATGCCCCGGAAGAATCATCTTTGAGCCGATCACTTCAATTAAGGTCTGGCCCGACCATCGGGAATCGGTTTTGTATCCTTCCCATGGAAGGGTGGGATGGCACTGCACAGGGTTTGCCCTCCGAACTGACCAGAAGAAGGTGGCATAATTTTGCTACCAGCGGGGCCAAATTGCTGTGGGGATGCGAAGCTGTTGCAGTTCGCCCGGATGGCAGGGCTAATCCCCATCAACTGATAATCAACAGAAAAAACCTGGGTGCATTTAAGCGTTTATACCAGGACATGCACGTTGTACATGAACAGAAATATGGGAAATCATCGGACTTATTGATCGGCTTACAACTGACAGATTCCGGCAGGTTTTCGGTACCTGATGAGGACCGCTTAAGAAAACCTAAGACCTTATATAAACATTCGGTGTTGGACAACAAATTCGGAATACCCAAAGATCATAAGGTAATGACCGATGCCGAAATTGATGTGTTGGTGGCGGATTTTATCCGGGCAGCAGCACTTGCCAAAGAGGCAGGATTTCAATTTGTAGACATAAAACACTGCCATGGGTATTTGGGTCATGAATTCCTGAGTGCCTTCAATCGCGGGGGCAGGTATGGGGGGACATTGGAAAATCGCCTGCGATTTTTAACATCCATTATTGAAGGAATCAAAACAACCAGCAACATTCCTGTGGCGGTTCGGCTAAGTGCCTTTGATTGGATTCCGTTTACCAAGGGAGAGGAAAATCAGGGCGTGCCTGAGGTCCTGGACCACCCATATACAGAAGCATTTGGGGGAGATGGAAGTGGAACAGGGATAGATTTGACCGAAGTTTTTCAAATGTTGCACCATTTGGAGGAACTGGGGATTGAACTGGTATGCATCACGGCCGGAAGTCCGTACTATGTTCCCCATATCATAAGGCCGGCACTTTTTCCCCCTTCTGACGGGTATCTCCCGCCTGAAGACCCGCTTCTTGGCGTAGCAAGACAAATAAAAGTAACCCGTGAAATAAAAGAAAAATTTCCCCACCTAACCATTGTGGGATCGGCTTATTCCTACCTCCAGGAATGGCTTCCACATATTGCCGAAAAAGTCATAGATGACCATATGGCCGATTTTATAGGCCTGGGTAGAATGGTGCTCAGTTATCCGGAGATGCCCGATGATATCCTGAACGGCCGCCCACTGACCAGAAATAGAATTTGCAGAACCTTTTCGGACTGTACCTCGGGACCCAGGATGGGGATGATTTCGGGATGTTACCCATTAGATCCCTTTTATAAGGAAAAACCGGAGGCTGCGCAACTCAAAGAATTCAAAAAAACTTTTAGGTTATGACAAAAAACGTATTGATTACCGGTGGAACAAGGGGCATTGGTCTCGGAATTGCCAAAGCGCTGGCCAAAGCCGGATGTAACCTGGCTGTTAATGGAAGAAGATCAGCAGAGCTTGTGGAACACACAATCGGGGAACTTGCACAATTGGGATCAAAAGTGGTGTATTGCCAGGGGGATATTTCATCGCCAAAAGACAGGGACACTATTATCAGGACCGCGCTTGCTACTTTTGGCCAAATTCACGTTTTGGTAAATAATGCCGGAGTTGCCCCACTGCAAAGAAACGACCTTCTTCAGTGCAGCGAAGAAAGTTATGAAAGGGTGATGAATATTAATTTGCAGGGCCCCTTCTTTCTTACCCAAAAAATAGCCCTGCATATGATCGAGAATAATTTGAATTCTGACGGTTGTATTGTCAACATTTCTTCCATTAGTGCAACCATGGCCTCGCTTAACAGGGCGGAATATTGCCTTTCTAAGGCAGGGATGACCATGATGACCCGTTTATTTGCTACCAGACTGGGAGCACATAATATCCCAGTATATGAAATCAGGCCCGGAATCATTGAGACAGACATGACTGCAAAAAATCTTAAGAAATATCAAAAACTAATACAAAACGGATTAAATATCCAATCCAGATTGGGCCAGCCCGAAGACGTTGGCAAGGTGGTTGCTACCCTTGTAGGTGGCCATCTTCCTTATTCCACGGGACAGGTAATCATGGTCGACGGTGGATTGACGGTACCCAGAATATAAAATGAACTCATGAAAAAAAGACAGAAAAATACAATGAAGCTTTTAGACTTCCTGGCCATATGTACGTTTATTGTCTCCTTTACCCCCCTGGTCATTCCTAAAGGACAATCCCAGCCTTTTTTCATAGGAATCCCCTATACGATGTGGATGGGATTTTTAGTAAGCATTTTCTTCGTGTTACTGACCCTGCTCGTATCGTTAACCCAAAAAGGAGAAAAGGATGCTGACTAATTTTATTATTGCAGGATTGGTTTATTTGACGGTCCTGATCTTCCTTATCAGGAGGACCCGTTTAAAAGAGAAAACAACTTCAAGTTATTTGTTGGCAGGGGGGAACATTGGATTCGTCATTGGATTATTTACTACCGCTGCCACCCTGTTCAGTGCTTTTACGGTTGTTGGAATGCCCGACTTCTTCAGAACCCATGGCATAGGTGCGTGGATCTTCCTTGCCGTTTCAGACGCGATGATGGTCTATGCCCTTATAAGGGTGGGGGAAATACTTCGAAGAAAAGCGCGGAAGTTGGAGTTTAAAGGTATGGCTGGTTTAATGGTAACCACCTATGGTTCCAAATTAGCCGGTTATGTGGCCTTTGGGGGGGCGGTAATTTTCCTTGTTCCCTACATTTCTGTCCAGATCAGTGGAATTTCCATATTTCTGAATGCGGCATTTCCGGAAGCCATTCCCGTGTGGGGATGGAGCCTTATGATTGTGGCGATCATGATCCTTTATAGTGAAACAGGAGGACTACGGGCCATTATGTACAATGACACCTTGCAGGGAGTCCTGCTATTTGTAACCTTATGGGTCATTGGTTATAGCTGTATAGATCATTTTGGAAGCATCTCTTCCATGTTTGAACAGGTACGGTCCGTTAAGGAGGAGCTACTTTCGGTTCCCGGTCCCAAAGGACTGTTTACGCCCCAGTTTTTAATCATTTCAGCCCTCGCAATCATCTTGCTTCCGTTCACACAACCGCAGATTTCTACCAGGGTGATTATTATGAAAAGTAATTCGGCCTTGCGCAATATGGCCATTGGCCTGGGTATAGTTGCTATATTGGTCATTCTCCCGACCTTATTTATGGGTATGTATGGTGCCGTTCTATATCCAAATGCATCTACGCAGGAGTTTATCGGGCATGTATTATTATATGACCAGGCATCGGGAATAGCTGCCATGGGATTGATCGGGTTAATAGCGGCGGCCATTTCCACATCCGACTCGCAGATATTTGCCCTGGGAACGGAGCTGCGTTCACTTCTGACAATGGAGGATAAAAAAGCCCTTTTTATCACCCGTATTTTCATAGCGGTTTTCGGAGCAATGGCCCTTATTTTTTCAATTATAAGTTCGGAACATTTAGTGCTGTTAGCCCGCACCAGTTTTGCCGGAACGGCGATGATGGGGCCTATGATCCTGCTAGGGATGTTAAGTTCAAAAAAACCATCCATTTTAATGCCCGTAGCAACCATTTTTGCACTACTCACTTATATTCTTTCCATTGCAGGGGTTTTAACAGCCAGTATCTGGGTCCTGGAAATGGAGCTGTTTTTATTTTTGTGTTTAGTGGCTACAGCGATCATTGAGGTTGGTATTATTCATCGGTTAAAACAAGCTGATTTACATGAATAGCCCGGTCAGGATCTGGATATCTTACCGGGTAAATTGCCCGGGTATACATTTTACTAAACGAAGGATGAAAAGTGATTTCTCTATATTCACCAGGCAACAGTAGTACCGGTATGGCATAAAAATGTTACCAGATGCTCTACGCCCTGTGTCTGAAGAAAACCTGCACCAATTCTTTAAAGAAAATGGCTGTGATCCGGTGATATCGGATGTTGCCATTCTTTTGGCTACATTTGAAAAAAAGGGGAGGTCTTGGCATGGGACGAACAGCGTTTTAAAGACCGACCTTACTACCTTGTTTCGTATAAAAAAAAAATTAAACTGAACCTGCCCGGTATGTCACCTGCACTACTCGCAATACTAGCTGTCCTGCCCATCCTTTTGGCTGCTATCCTCCTTATAGGGCTCAGAATTCCCGCCAAAATAGCGATGCCGATCTCATTTTTAGCCACGGTGGCCGTTGCTTTCGCAGTCTGGAACATTTCTATGATCGATATTGCAGCCTCCACTATTCAGGGCTTGTTCATTACTTTCGATATTTTGTTCATTGTTTTTGGTGCCATTGTGTTGCTGAACTTGCTGAAGTATTCCAAGGCACTCGGGACCATCCGCGAAGGTTTTGCCGATATATCAGAAGACCGCAGGATACAGGTGGTCTTAATTGCGTGGCTTTTTGGATCCTTTATCGAAGGGGCCGCCGGGTTTGGGACACCTGCGGCCATCGTTGCCCCCCTGCTGGTAGGGATGGGATTTCCCGCCTTTTGTGCGGTGATGCTCGGAATGATGGTGCAAAGTACGGCTGTATCCTTTGGAGCAGTAGGCACTCCTATTCTGGTCGGTGTAAGCGGAGGCATTCAAAGTCCCGAATTTTCGTTGGAGCTTGCACGATCCGGCCTGGAATTTTCAGATTATATCCAATTGGTGACCTCTGAAGTAGTCATCATGCACGGATTAACCGGAACACTTATGCCTACGCTCATGGTCTGTATGATGACCCGTTTTTTTGGTAAGAAAAAATCGTGGAAGGAAGGATTACAGGTACTGCCCTTTACCGTATTCGGGGGGCTTGCGTTTACGGTACCTTACGTACTTACCGGAATATTCCTGGGACCTGAGTTTCCCTCGATACTCGGCGCGTTGGCCGCCATCCCGATCGTCGTGTTTGCGGCAAAACGCGGTTTTTTAGTTCCGAAGCAAGCTTGGGACTTTGAAGATGAAAAAAACTGGCCTTCCACCTGGTTCGGTACCCTGAACGTAAAATTAGGCGCAGACTACCCACGGAAAAAAATGTCCCTGGCCAGGGCGTGGATGCCGTACATTATAATGGCCGCTTTACTGGTAATGTCGAGGTTACCACAGTTACCCTTTAAGGGATGGCTTACCGGCATTGAGATCACATGGACCGAAATATGGGGTACGCCTGTATCCGCATCGAGCAGCCCGCTTTATCTTCCGGGCACCATTTTATTGGTGGCCGGGATCATTACCATAGGACTCCATAATATCAAAGCTGACAAGGTCCGGATTGCTTTTAAGGATAGCGCAAAAATGTTATTGGGTGCCGGATTCGTTCTTGTTTTTACGGTCCCGATGGTCCGTATCTACATCAATTCAGGGGCAAATGTAGCCGGTATTCCCGCCATGCCCATTGCCATGGCAGAATGGGTTGCCGGTACCGTTGGCGGCATATACCCTATGTTCGCCCCCGCCATTGGTGGTTTGGGGGCCTTTATTGCCGGGAGCAATACGGTAAGTAACCTTATGTTCGGGTTGTTCCAGTTCGGAGTTGCAGTGAAATTGGCAATGCCGTCCTCGACCATCGTGGCACTACAGGCAGTGGGCGCGGCTGCGGGAAACATGATTGCCATTCATAATGTAGTGGCAGCGTCCGCCACCGTTGGCTTTCTTGGCAGGGAAGGGATGGTCCTCCGAAAGACGATATTGCCAACCATTTATTATTTACTGGTCGTTGGAATTCTGGGACTTATTTTTATTTTCGGATGAAAAAGGGGATATGAAAGAGGTGTTTAACAGGTTGCGGAATACAATGAAGGGCGAGGTGTTGCTGGACGACTATTCCCTCGGCATGTATTCCACAGATGCCAGCATCTATCAGATCAGGCCTCTCGCCATTGTATTGCCAAAGGATGCGGATGATGTTAAAATGGCCACCACCGTTGCCTTTGAGAACAGGATTTCCATACTTCCAAGGGGAGCAGGAACCAGCCTGGCCGGGCAATCGGTCGGAAGATCGATGATTTTGGATTTTTCCAAATACATGAATTCCATTTTGGAAATTAATGCATCGGAAAAATGGGTTCGTGTACAGCCTGGAATAGTCAGGGACGACCTGAATGCGGCATTGTTGCCTTATGGACTTCATTTCGCTCCTGATCCTGCAACGGGCAGCAGGGCCAATGTAGGGGGCATGGTCGGAAATAATTCTTCGGGGACCAAAAGCATTTTGTACGGAAAGACGGTAGACCACATCCTGGAAGCTTCTGTATTACTGGCAGATGGCACCGATCTGTTTTTAAAGAACTGCTCACCGGAAGAATATCGGGAAAAGGCATTGCAAAAAAACAGGGAAGGTGAAATTTATGCTGCTTTTAAAAAACTGGTAAAGAGGAATGCCGAAGAGATCAAGGTGCGATTTCCAAAGGTGATGCGAAGAGTGGGCGGCTACAACCTGGACGAATTTGTGTACACGGATCTGTGGAACCTGTGCAAACTGGTCTGTGGCAGCGAAGGAACCCTGGCAACGACCCTGGAACTAAAACTGAACCTGGTGGATCTGCCCAGGCACAAATCGGTTTGCGTTGTACATTTTGCGGCCGTCCCGGAAGCTATTTCTACCGTAGCATCCATATTACCCTTTAAGCCGTCCGCGGTTGAAATACTGGACAGGACCATTGTGGATTTGAGCAGGGAAAACCTCACCACAAGACATCATTGCCATTTTATAAACGGGGATCCGGAAGCCATTTTGATTGTCGAATTTTATGGGGACACTGAAGAAGATGTTAAGCTTAGGCCCCAAAAGATGATTGCTCAATTGAAGGCCGACAAAAAGGGGTATGCTTATCCGCTGTTCCCTGAGGGGGAAACATATGAAGATGTTTGGGTGATCCGCAAAAAGGGCCTGGGACTGATGCTGGGACTCAAGGGAAATAAAAAGCCCCTGGCATTTATCGAAGATGCATGCATACCCTCCGGGCATTTACCGGAATACATAGACCGGGTTTTGAACGTATGCAAAAAGCACGGCACAAAGGCAGCCATGTACGCCCATGCGAGTGTTGGGGTAATTCATGTTCGCCCGATACTTGACTTACGCCTTGCAGAAGACATTGAACGATTGAAGGCCATTACCGAAGAAACCTTTGAGCTGGTCGTAAAATACAAGGGATCCTGGAGCGGGGAACACGGTGACGGCCTTGTGCGAAGCGCTTACAACAAACGCTTTTTCGGGGAAGTCCTCTACAACGCTTTTTTGGAAGTAAAGAAACTTTTCGACCCTGATGGTTTGATGAACCCGGGCAAAATTGTGGAAGCTCAGACCATTGATAACAACCTGCGTTACGGCACGGCCTATAAGGACCAGCCGGTAATTACCGAATACAAGTATAAAGCGGAGGAAGGTTTTGAAGCTTCGGTACACATGTGCACCGGGGTAGGGGAATGCCGGAAAATAATCGGCGGGACCATGTGCCCAAGCTTTAAAGCGACCAGGGACGAGGAACATTCCACCCGGGGCAGGGCAAATGCACTTAGATTGGCAATGTCGGATCAATTTGGCAAAGAAGGGTTATCGAGCAAGCGCCTCCACGAGGTTATGGATCTGTGCCTCTCTTGTAAGGCCTGTAAATCTGAATGTCCCAGTAATGTGGATATGGCAAAGATGAAAAGCGACACCCTGCAAATGTATTATGATGAACATGGGTTTACTTTCAGGGACAAACTGATCCGAGATTCATCAAAGGCTTCCTCCAAAATATCGGGTTGGAAGGCCGGTATGGTGAACACCATACAAAAGACGGTATTGTTTAAGGAATTATTGCAGCGCACGGCTAAATTAGATAAGAGAAGGACCTTACCCGGGTTTGCCAGGGAACCGTTTTACCGATGGTTTGCAAAAAATGCCCATAAAACGAATCAGGGGGACAGGAAGGTGGTATTGTTCGCAGATACCTATCTCAATTATCACGAACCGCAGGTGGGAATTTCAGCGCTGCACCTTTTAAATTCCTGTGGGTATGAGGTTCTCCTGGCAAATGTTGGGTGTTGCCAGAGGCCGAAAATTTCCCATGGCTTTCTTCGGGAGGCCAAAAAAGAAGGGGCCCGAACCATTGAAAACCTGAAAAAATATTTGGACGAAGATCTGACCATAGTGGTCTGCGAGCCCAGTTGCGCCTCTGCCCTTAACGAAGATCTCCCCGATATGATTGCCGACACCGATACTTCGGAACAATTAAAAAACGGGGTGATGATGATCGATGTATTTTTGGCGGATGAATTGAACAAGGGTCACCTGCATGTTCATTTTGAACCCCTCGCCAATAGCGTGGCAATACACGGGCACTGCCATCAAAAAGCACTGTACGGGACAAAAGCGATGAAAAACCTCTTAAGGCATTCAGGAAAGGAAGTCAGGGAGATTCCTTCGGGCTGCTGCGGTATGGCTGGTTCCTTCGGATATGAGAAGGAGCACTACGACCTGTCAAAGAAAATAGGTGAGCAAATCTTATTCCCTGCTATTCAGAAATTGCAAATAGGTGAAGAGCTTGTTGCCTGCGGATTCAGCTGCCGCCACCAGATAGCACATTTTACAAACGCAAAACCGAAACACTTTGTAGAAGCGATAAAAGTCGTAATTAATCAGTGAACTATATTTAGAATACGTAAAGAGATATATCTGTAAAGAACCTAAAAAGAGACCATGCGAAAATTTGGAGAAATGAAAACAAGTACACGGGTGTTAATGGGTCCCGGGCCGAGCGATGTGCATCCAAGAGTATTAAAGGCCATGGCCACGCCGTTGGTGGGCCACCTGGACCCTGAGTTTTTAAACGTCATGGATGACATCAAGGCCATGACACAGGATACTTTGAAAACACGTAATGAACTGACGTTTGTAGTCTCTGCCCCGGGAAGTGCCGGAATGGAGACCTGCCTTGTCAACCTCCTTGAACCTGGCGATGAAGCGGTCATCTGTATCCATGGCGTATTTGGGAACCGCATGGCGGATATTGCGGAACGCTGTGGTGCTAGAGTAATTAAGGTTGAAGCGGAATGGGGAACCCCCATAAAAATAGAAGACGTTAAGCAGGCGTTGGAGAACAGCTCCCCAAAACTTCTGGCGATTGTCCATGCCGAAACCTCAACCGGCGTGTTACAGCCCCTGAAGGAGATAAGCAGCCTGACCAGGGCGGCGGGGGCATTGCTTGTCGTGGATGCCGTGACCTCCTATTGCGGTACCGATCTGAGGGTGGATGAATGGGGCATTGATGCCCTGTATTCCGGCAGCCAAAAATGTTTGAGCGCACCCCCCGGGTTGTCTCCGGTAACTTTCAGCCAAGCGGCGGTCACTGCATTGAACCATCGAAAAACCAAAGTGCAGAGCTGGTTCCTGGATCTGTCCCTGGTCAAAAATTATTGGGCCGGGGCCAAAAGGGCCTACCACCATACGGCACCCGTATCTGCCATGTACGCTATGCGTGAGGCGCTACGCATCGTCCTGGAAGAAGGCCTGGAAAATCGGTTTGAAAGACATCGGAAAAACCATGAATTGTTACGCACGGGCCTCGAAGCTATGGGATTGCAATTTTTGGTGGAACAACAGTACCGCTTACCAATGTTGAATGCGGTACGGATCCCAAACGGGGTGGATGATGCGGAGGTTAGGAAGCGCCTGTTGGATGAATATAACATCGAGATTGGCGGTGGTCTGGGCCCCTATGCGGGAAAAATATGGAGAATAGGCCTGATGGGCGAAAGTTCGGACGCCAACCATGTTAACATGTTGTTGGCAGCATTAAAGGAGGTGATGTGACCAAGGCGAATTTTAACTTATCCGGTTTTTCACGGGTAACGATTTGTTGATCATCAATACAATCACAGGGATAGGGATGTTTATCCAGCTTTCAAAAAGACAGTAAGAACTATGAACTACTTTATAATCATATCCGGATTGGTGTTTTTGGCCGCAATTTTCGGATACATTAATGTTCGTTTATTCAAGCTCCCAACGGCCATCGGCTTAATGCTGATCACCATTTTGTACACTTTAGGGGTCCTGGGCCTGAGCTATTTTGATGACACCCTCCTAAAGGCCGAAGCAGAGTTGATTCAGCAAATCGACTTCGAAATGGTGTTGATGGATTATATGCTGAGTTTTTTATTGTTCGCCGGCGCTTTACACACCAATTTTCAGGATCTAAAAACACTACGGTGGCCCATTATAGCGTTTGCCACAATTGGCGTAGTGACTTCCACCTTCCTGATAGGAACATTGACCTTTTATGTATTGCAGCTACTGGGGTTACAGATACCCTATACCTATTGCCTGCTTTTTGGCGCCTTAATTTCCCCTACTGATCCGATTGCCGTTCTGGGGATTCTCAAAAAAGCGAAGGCACCCCGGAAGCTGGAGATAAAGATCGTAGGAGAATCATTGTTTAATGACGGGGTGGGCGTAGTGCTGTTTTTGACATTATTTGAAATTGCCTCATCTGGGACCGCATCCATAGAACCTATGGATATTGTAAAACTGTTCGGCCAGGAAGTTTTTGGTGGAATACTGCTGGGCTTGTTTATTGGATGGGTTTGCTACAGGATGCTCAAGTCCATTGACGATTTTAGCATAGAGGTCATAATTACATTGGCGGCGGTAATGGTTGGAACGGTGGTGGCACATAAACTGCATTTGTCAGCACCTCTGGCGATGGTTATGGCCGGATTGCTGGTTGGGCATGACAGGGTACGGGGTACCGCAATGTCTGAAACAACAGAGCTCTATCTCGATAAATTTTGGGAACTGGTCGATATTTTACTGAATGCCATCCTATTTGTTTTAATAGGTATGGAAATGTTGGTATTGACCTATGAAGCGAATTATATTCTGGCCGGGTTGTTGGTTATACCCATTGCACTGCTGTGCCGGTTTGGCTCCTTATGGTTGCCCGTAAAAGTCTTTGAAAAGAAATTGGATTTTGTTCCGCATACCAATTTAATTATGACCTGGGGCGGGTTACGGGGAGGAATTTCGATCGCACTGGCACTTAGCTTGTCAAATGATATGAACAGGGAGATGTTTTTGGTGATGACCTACATGGTCGTTGTGTTCTCCATTTTAGTTCAGGGGCTCACCATAGAAAAGGTCATTGGGAATTTACTCCCCAGATCAACCTGATTTAATTGGTTTTATTGAAGAGAGTTATCAGTTGACGAATTTTCTAAATGACCAATGTCATAGTAAAATAAAGGCAGTCCGCTTACCTTGGAGGCATTAATTCTTAAACGTGCGGTACCCGATATTAATCAACAACCGTAAATGGGTAAAATTGAATACGTGTGGACCATTATTCTTCTTCTTGCATACATTACATTAGCCTTATCCATTGTAATGAGCATCCTTTTGCACGGTGCTAAACCGTCTAAAACCTTATCCTGGATGTTAGCGATATTTACAATTCCCGTAGGCGGGATGCTACTGTATTTGCTTTTGGGAAGGAATCGCAGAAAGAACAAATTGCTCAGGCAGGTGAAACCCACTTTTTTGCAACGCTCCAAACCTGCGGCAGAACATGTCTCTTTTCTGGGTGGAAAATATCAAAAATTAATGTCGCTCGCATACAGGAATTCCCATTTTCCTCCTACTGCAAATAACCGATTACAATTACTGAAAGATGGGAAGACGACCTTCGAGTCGATCTTTACTGCCCTGGAGCAGGCCCAATCCGAAATCCATTTGCAATACTATATATTTGAGGAAGGGGAGCTCGCAGACCGGCTCTTACTCCTGTTTAAAGGCAAATTGGCCCAAGGGGTTAAAATACGGATGATTTATGACGGCATTGGCAGTTTTTCGCTGAGTAAATCCTATCTGAAAAAATTAGTGGCCATCGGGGTGGAAGTGTACCCATTTCTTCCCTTTAAATTTGGCCGCTTTCTTTCTTCTCTGAATTACAGGAATCACCGGAAGATAATTGTGATCGACCGTAAAATTGCTTTTACAGGGGGTATCAACATTTCAGATAAGTACCTGAAAGGCGATCCTGCCCTTGGAAACTGGCACGACATGCATCTTAAAATAGAAGGCCAGGCTGTTTTGCATTTAAATCAGGTCTTTGCATTTGATTGGTATCTGGTAAGTCAGGAAGTAATCAAACCGTCACCCCTTAAGGAGCCCTCCCCTGATGATACCTCTGGTACGCTGGTACAGATTGTATCCGGTGGCCCCGATGATGATTTTGCCTCCCTGGAGCAGACGTATTTTACAATTATCAATAAGGCGCGCGACTATCTATACATCACGAATCCTTATGTGATCCCCGGTCCGGCTATCATGCAGTCCTTGCAGACAGCCGCCTTAAGCGGGGTGGATGTGCGGTTGCTGCTTTCGGAAAAAGCGGATAGCAAAATCGTGGGTTGGTGTGTGCGTTCTTATTTTGAATCGCTTTTAAAATCGGGCATTGGGATCTATTTGTTTCCGGAAGGCTTTTTACACAGTAAGATTATGGTGAGTGATGATGCGGTTTCTACCATAGGAACTGCCAATCTGGATGACCGCAGTTTTGAGCAGAATTATGAAGTCAATGCCATTGTTTATGACGAGCATTTTGCAAAATTATTAAAGCAGGACTTTTTAAAGGACAGCAATGTGAGCAGGATGCTTTCCCATCAGGAATATTTGAAGAGGCCGTGGACCGATAAATTAAAGGAAGGATTTGGAAAAGTGTTCAGTCCGGTATTATGAACTAATGGCCTCATACCCCAATTCATTCTTACAAACAATGTCCCTGGTCCAGCAGTCCAAATTGTAAAATGTTGTTGCAGCTATATTGGTCAGTGCTTCTTTGGTAACAAACCCCTGGTGCGGAGTCAGCAGCACATTTGGGTAGGAGAGTAATTTCACCAAATGGGGATCTTTGATTCCATCCTTTGAATGATCCTGAAAGAAAGAGCCCCTTTCCTTTTCATAGACATCGGTACCATAAGCTCCGATCATGTCCTTCTCCAGGGCAAGGAGCAATGCCTTCGTATCTACCACGGCACCCCTTGCCGTATTGACCAGGATTACATTTTTTTTCATTTTCCTGAACTGAATATCACGGATCATATAATGTGTTTCCCCGGTAAGCGGTACGTGTAAACTAATCATATCCGATCCGGTACAAAGTTCTTCAAGGTTCACATAATTGACATTGTATTTTTGAACCAGTACATTGTTGGGGTTGATGTCACAAGCCAAAATTTTACAGCCGAATCCGTGCATGATTTTGACCATTACAGATCCAATTTTACCGGTACCGATGATCCCTGCAGTTTTGTTGTTCAGGTCGAAACCCACAAGGCCATCCTGTAAAAAATTATAGCTGTGTACCCTGTCATTGGCGGGAATAATTTTACGGTTCAGCGCAAGTAAGAGGCCAATGGCAAGCTCTGCAATGGCATTGGGAGAATACTCCGGAGTATTGGCGACCTTAAGACCCAGTTGTTTCGCGGCCTTTATGTAGATGTTGTTGTATCCGGCTGAACGCAGTGTAATATAACGTACCCCCAGTTCACGAAGTTTTTCGAGGACCAACAGAGATGCATCGTCACCTGAGAATATAGAGATGGCATCAAAGCCTACGGCTTTTATGGCCGTATTTGTATCCAAAGCTTCCTGCAGATAAGAAACCCGGTATTTGTTGTTGTTTGCCGCAGCCAAAAATGGAATTTCGTATTCCTTTGCACTATATACCAGTAATTTCATCGTCCGGATCTTTTCTGAATATGAGATCCTGCTCTTCCATAGCCAGCACGACCAAATCGATATAGTCATCAATAGTTTTCTCGATGTTCCTTGGATCAACGATGTCAATGGCTCCACGCCAGATCAACGAACGTTCTTTTCCGACACAAATACAATAAAGGGAAGTCTCGGCATGGTATACCTTATAATTTTGATAGTAGTCCTCTTCGTAATATATGTCCTGATGCTGCCTGTAGTCTTCTTTAAAACCTTCCATACTGTTATAGAGCTCGTTTACGGATCTCATTAAGGTTTTCCTGTTTTCCGATCCCGTAATTTTGGTAAGCAGAATTGCGTCGAAACCCTTATCCAAAAGGCTTTCCTCAACCTCATCAAGTTCTTTTTCGCTTCTCTTTGAATTTGTAAAATCCACATCAAAAACATCGATACTCCGCATGGCCTCAACGTTTCTTTTATTAAACTCCTTTTTTAGTTTACGTTCAAATTTGTCACGTGCATTTTCATTATCGGTCATTCCAATAACCAATACCTTAGAGGCATCGAAGATTACGATATCGGGATTCTTCCAGTTTTCGACCAGCTCGGCCGAAGAGCACCCCATCAGGATAATGACTAAAAAAAGGATCAATTTTTTCATTAGAATATGTTTTTAGTTCAGCAATCGCTTTTGTTTCCCCTTCTTTATAACTTCAGAAACCACTATGAACAAGCTATCCTTGATCTCCCTGTAGGTTTCCAAATAAGCCTGCATGGCAATCAATAGCTCTTTATGGGTGGCTATATAGGCCCTTTCCATTTTTGGTTGTTCAACATCGTCAAGCATAATTTCCAATTGATTTTCATGGGCCTGTACTTTTTTAAACAGGGGTACAATATCTTTTTCTGCCTTTTGCAGTTGGGCAATGACCTTCTTACTTTCATCAAATATCCGGGAATCCACCAGCTGAAGTGTATAGGATGTCACAAGATTATTGAGAAACATCTGTTCGTCACGCATGAACTTAAGCTCGGAGAACCAACGTAGGCTGGCTTCGTGCATTTCTTCTGTACTTAACCATTCCAAATAAGTATATTTTATTGTTTTAGGATGCATTTTTATTATTTCTACAGATGACACACTTGTATACGACCTAAGGTAAAGGAAGCCGCAAAGAATCAAAATGACAATGGTCAGTTTATGTCAGAAAATTGCGATGCTTGTAATCGTTCCCGTAGTTTGTTGTTACGCTAATTACATTTTTGATGAATGGCCTTTCCGGGATGTGTTTCAGGATCCCTGTAAAACAAGGGCAGCAACGTCCCCTAATTTAGGAATATCTATGTGCCAGCCATAGAGATCCCTTAGTTTAACCCTGAAGGCATTCAATGCGGAAGGCTCGCCGTGGATAAGGAAAACTTTTTCGGGAATGTTTTTAATGTCTTTCATCCAATGTAATAATTCTTGCTGGTCAGCATGGGCCGACAAACTTTCCAGATGTTGGATTTCTGCCCTGACAGGATGGTATTTTCCGAATAACTTGAGCTCGTGTGTACCCTCCAAAAGCAGCCTTCCACGGGTTCCTTCGGCCTGGTAGCCAACAAGGAGTACCGTTGTTGAAGGGATATCGATGAGTTGTTTCAGATATGTAAGCACCCTTCCCCCCGTGACCATTCCGCTGCCGGCAATGACAATTTTCGGTCTTGGATCGTCTATGGTCTTCCAGGTGTCCGCATACGAGCTTATGATATTGAAATGACTGCACATGGCGTGGTATTCTTTCATAGGGAGCTGGTGCCATTCGGGAAATTTTTCAAAAACAGAAAGGACATTATTGCCCATCGGACTGTCGACAAATACGGGAATATTGGGAATTTTGTTCTTCTTGTATAACTGCCATAATAGATACATCAGTGATTGCAGACGCTCTACGGCAAATGACGGAATGATAAGAATACCCTTCTCACTTATGGTTCTGCTGACCAGTGAAATCACTTTATTTTCTACATCCTCTTTTGGATGAAGTTTGTTCCCATAGGTGCTCTCTACAAAAAGAAAATCGGCCCATTCAGGGCGTTCAGGAGGTGGCAGGAGTGAATCCTCTTCCCTTCCTACATCGCCTGAAAACACGAACATTTTTCCAAATATTTCCAGTTCAATAAAGGTGGCGCCGATAATATGGCCATTATATCGGAATCTGAATCGAATGCGTTCCGACAGCGAAATCCATTTTTCTTTTTCTTCGCAACAAAACAATGCAATGGCCTGTTCTGCCTCCCGTACCGTGTAAAAGGGTAGTGCGGGATGGTGTTTGCCGTACCCTTCCTCGTTAGCCTGTACTGCCTCCTCCTCGTGAATTTTGGCACTATCCAGCAAAATGATCCGGGTGATTGCAAGGGTTGGGGAAGTGCCTATGATTTTCCCTTTGAATCCTTCTTTCACCAATCTTGGGAGGTATCCGGTATGGTCCAGATGGCCGTGGGTCAAAAGTACATAGTCGATCCCGGAGGCGTCTACTGCCAATGGTTTCCAGTTGAGTTCCCGAAGTTGCTTTAAACCCTGGAACATACCGCAATCTACCATAAGATTCCCATCGGGCGTTTCAAGATAGAATTTGGAACCGGTTACCGTACCAGAGGCGCCCAGGAAATGGATTTTCATTGTATTCATCACCTAAGCATTACAAAGTTGGCTGATTTCGTTAAGGATTTTATCCTTTCGCACCTGGGAAATCCCCAAATGGTCCAAAAAGAATTTGTCCTTCCACAGTTGCCGGCAAAGTACCACATCCCGACTTAACAAAAATTGTTTTTCACGTTTGGTCAAGAGGTTAGATACGGTAATGGGGTAAAGTCCCAACCGGTCAATGCGGTCTTTGAGGCCATCCTCCCTTGGATGGTCCCAGCTCAACAGGTACAATCCCGCGCATTTTCCATACTGGATAGCATCTGCTGTAAAACGTGTATTTGTGACAACCCATCCCCTGTCCAATATTCTGGGGAAGCTATTTTTGGTTTCCCAGTGGGCTTCTATATCCTTGTACCGGGAATGAATGTAGAGCGGCACTCTTACATTACAATTGCGGCCTTCCTCCCCGTGGAACTTGCATTCAACAATGGTAGTCTGCCCGTTTTTTTCGGCTACCACATCTACTTCATGGGTTACGCATATACCGTCCATATTGATACCTACATTGGTGACATAACCTGAATACTGCAAAATTGCGGCGATAAATCGTTCAAAGGGGAATCCGGTGGGTCCTAACTCGTAAATCGCTTTTTTTAGTTTGTACTTTGAAGCAAAAACGGATTCTTTCTTTTTAAGCAGGGCATAGATCCTGTTGTAGATTTCTTTGGTAGAGATGCCTGCATAGAGTTCCTCCTGTACTTTTCCCAGGATCTGGTCTATCAAATCATGATCAGCCCCGCTGTGTTTCAGCGAATTCCGAAGTTTATCCAGGGAAAATTTTACCTTTTCTCCGGAGGATTTGATAATATCGATATCCCCTTCTTTATGCATTTTGACCTTTTATATGGATATCCACTTCCGGGATTTTCAGCAATTGCAACGTTGCGGAAGCAAGGGTAACGGCGCTATTGGTGTCTGAGACGGATTTTTCTATATGTTCGAACAGTTGATGCCTGGTATGCCTTCTCCGTTTATAATCGGTAATATATCTTAGATTGATTTCGATCCAATTATCAGTAAGTCTTACGGCAATGGTAGGTTTCAATGTGGCATCTTCAATATAATAACGCGCAACCATTTCCTTCCATTTAGCCAGGGAATTTTTTGTGTATTCTGAAAGCAGTTGTGACGCATTGTCCATTACAATTTGCTTCGCCAGTTCTAGCTCAGAATCATAGGTGATAAGGATATTTAATTCGTCCCAGACAAAAGGAAAGTCCATAGAGTAGTTTTTTATGGGCCCTTTGAAGACGAAGGCGTTGCTTATTTTTACAATTCTGCCGGAATAGTTATCGCTACTGACCCATTCGCCCATTTCCATAAGTGTTGTATATATACTGTCAATGTCGATAACATCGCCTTTGATACCGTTGATCTCAATCCTGTCTCCCGGTTTGTAAACGCGTACAAAAAAGATGTAAAAAGAACCTGCAATGCTCAAGATCAATTCTTGCAAAGTAAATGTGATTCCTGCTGTAAAAAGTCCTATAATGATGGTATAATCCTCAATACGTTCAACAGTAAACGAAATTAAAACGATCAAACAGATCAGGAAATACCCTACGATCTCAATACCTTTTTGCGCCCTGTAACGGATGGTTATATCACTTATTCGCTTTTTTATCTGCTTGCGAAAAAAACCGATCACGATCGCGATAAAAAGTATCCACAGGATAATTTTTGTCGTCTTTACAACCACGGGATTATCCAATAAATTCAGTAGTTCGTCCATTGACATTCTATTCAATACCGGTTATACAATCATTGTTACTGCCGTCGGCGATTTAGAAGCCAACCATTTAGCTTTTAGGCCTGAAATAATCCCGGACAAGGGCTTTGAACTGGTTTTCGGTCATGCTATCCGTTTTGGTGACCGTTTTTAACCTGGCTGCCAGGGCTTTGTGAGATTTATGCAACTCCCTCGCAAACTTTTTGTTTGTTGCCGCAGGGCCAAAAAGGGCGATGGCATCGGCATCACCAATGGCATCCGCCAGGGTATTGAAATAGGTCTTCAACTGATTTTTCTCCCTTTCCAAAAATTTACTGTCCTGAACCACATCCTGAGGTCCCCCCTGAGTAGCGCGAGTCCCTGATCCACCTCTGGGCCTAAAGAATTCCAACCCGGAATAAATGGTTTCTAATTCCTCCTGTTCTCCGGTGAGGCTCACGATATGGGCCTTCTCCTTATCTAACCAAATCCCTTTTTTGTTCAATATGTGTAATTTTTTTAATGTAAGGCCAGTATAGGCACCGTTGCGTCGTAGCCTATCTCCTTGACCAATGGTTTATAAAATACGCTGCCAAAGAAAAAGTGTTTGCGGTTGATAAAAGCGATCATATCACTGCCTCTGCTTTCAACAAATGTGGTTAACCCTTCGGCTACGTCTTTTACAGGCAGGATATGGAAATCATGATCCACAGGCTCCAATATTTCGTCCAGTAACTGCCTGTTGGTTTCCTGGGATGCATCTAACTCCTGTTTTTTACGGACGTATAAAACCTGTATGGATGCCATGTGCATTTTGGCTATTTCTATGAGGTAACGCAGTTCTTTGCGTTTAAATGCCGTCTTGTAGTTGGTAGGGAATACAATTTCCTGCAAAGCGGAAAACGCAACGTTTTCAGGTATAGCCAGAACCGGACATTCAGTTATTTTTTCCATGGCGTTTACGGTATTGCTTCCAAAAATCACCCCTCTTGTACCAGAGGCCCCCTGTGTTCCCATAACCATCAGTTCAATATCTTTTGTGTCGATCGTCTGCTTCAGGGCTTCCGACAAGAAATTAATGGTAGCGAGGGTATGATAGGTATGCCTGGGATTGTCATGATGCAATTTGAGCACGTCCAACAGTTTTACAAATCCCTCCTCGGATTTTGCCCTGGCGGCCTCGTATTCTGCACTTCCGGGCTCTGGAATAATCAGACTACGGGTTGTATAGCTCTCCAATTGAAAAACATTCAGAAAATAGAATTCACAATTAATTTTAGAATACAAATCAAGCGCATATCGCGCGGCATTCAGGGCATTTTTAGAAAAATCCGTAGGCACTAATATTCGTTTGTGCATCATCCTCTTTTTTAATTATGCCTTAAATGTAAATGCCCCTTTTGTTTTTGCCTATGACAATTATCAGTCCCGGCATGGCAGGATTAAGAATGGAGTTTCTGTGTACATGCTGACATCCCTGATCACCGGTTCTCGCATCAACCGGTCAAAAAAACTGTGCTTGTGGTAAACCATTGCGAACATGTCCAGGTGGAGTTTATCCAAAAAAGTATCAATGACCCTGGCTTTATCATCAAAATCATGTATCCGGTGAAAGGTTTGGTTTACATCTTTAAGGGATAGCTCCAATAATTTCCGGTATGATTCCTGGTCCTTGTCCAAAATCTCTTCTTCGGTTATGTGCATGACATGGACCGTAGCTCTATGCAGGGATGCCAGAAATAAAAGGGGTGCAAGGGTTTTCTTTTCGCACCCTTTTTTAAAATCAGTGACAAAGGCAATTTCTTTAGGTGTTTTGAAGTCGATTTGCCTGGGAACAGCCAGGACAGGACAATGTTTTACAGTATTCACTACCTGCATGGTGTTGCTGCCCAGGAAAATTTCCTTAGCCCCGGTTTGGCCTTTAACACCCATCACAACCAGGTCGATATCATATTCCGGGATCAACTTATTGACAGTTTTTGTCAGTATCCCTTTTTTTGAGATCGTTCGAAACCGGTGTTGGGGATGAGCACTATCCAACACGATCTTATGAAAAGTTCTGGTCAGCTGTTCCTCGGATGCTATCTGAATTTCTTTCAGTCTTTTTTTACTTCCGAACATCATCGTCCTTTTTCCATCCAAGGGAGTATACTCGTCAAAAACATGGAGGATATGAAAGGTAGCTGGTCTCGAAGAAAATAGTTTAGCCGCATAGAATAGTGCACAATACGCATCGTGGGAAAAATCTGTGGCAACCAATATGTTTTTCATCGATTTTATGCTATAACTGAGGTATGACCATAAACGGAGTGGTTACATGAAATCCTATTTTCTTGATGACAGGTTCGATAAACAGCCGCTCCAGAAATGTATGTTTGTTCTGTACCATTACTAAGAGGTTAATCACCGTATTGCGTTGAAATTCATTGACGGCCGCAATGATTTCGTTATCGGGCACTTCATGGAAAATGCCTCGCTGGCCCAATAGCTTGTTCAGTTGTGCCTTGTGCCTGTCCTGGGCTTCGTTCAGGTCATATCCTGTTCGGACGTGCATTACATTAATTCTGGAGTTGTGCTGTGTGGCAATTGCCAGAAGTGGGTCTATTTTTTCCTTTGTGTATGCTATTTCGTAGTCCGTAGGGAACAATATTTCCCTGGGAGCCTCAAACGCATATTTCGGCGGTACGGCGATCACCGGGCATTTCGCTTTTTTTATTACGTGTACTGTGTTGGTGCCGAAAAGGATTTCCTGGGCGCCGGTTGCACCTTTGGTACCCATTACAATCAGGTCTATATTTTGGGTTTCCACAGTTTTCGAAATTTCATCCAAAAGCGTATTAAAAACCGAATGAACCGTGATCTTATGGTTTGGATTTCTATATTGGTTTTCCAAACGCCGTTTTAATTTGTCCAGCTGGTCCATTGAATTTTGCTGATACAGGTCACCTAGACCGTATTGTGCGGGATGTGACAGAAGATATTCGGTGTGATACACGGGGGGTGTAAATGTATTCAACAAATAGAGCGTACATTCCACATCCTTAAAGACCAGCATGGCATATCGGATGGCTTCAAAGGCATTATCGGAAAAATCGGTGGGCACTAAAATTCGGGTCATTGCCAGGGATTTAGGTTTCACGGTAAAACTAACATGCAAAAAGTTCACATACCATGATATTGGTCAGTTTGACCGGGTTTGATTTTTAGTAATTTCATGGTATCAAAATCAAAGGAATGAAGCGTAGTTTCAAAAAGGTCATCGATTCGGATACCCTGGTTTTAGTGGATTTTTATGCGGATTGGTGCGGTCCCTGCAAGATGTTGGCTCCAATCCTGAAACAGGTCAAGGACGAACTGGGCGAAACCGTTAAAATAATAAAGATCGATGTGGATAAAAACCAAAAGATTGCTGCAAAATATCAAATTCGCGGGGTGCCAACGATGCTGTTGTTTAAAAATGGGAAGGCACTCTGGAGGCAATCCGGAGTTTTGCCGAAAAATGATATCGTCGGGGTGGTGAAGTCTTTTCAGTAATTGGGGAAATGTGGTGGTATCCTTCAAATAATACATTTTATGAATTATTCATGCAATACCAGGAAAGGTATTTTGGTATAGTAACTAATCTTTTCCACGCTGGGTCTGAAAAGTATCCGTTGTAAAAAATTCAGGTTTTTGGCCACCATCACAATCATATCAATCTCCCTGCTTTCGGTAAAACACTGTACTGCCGCTTCAAGTTTCTGTCCGGTTATTTTGTGCAGCGTATGTTCCAAATCAACAAAATAATCACTTAGAAATCTTTGGTTCCTAAGCTGCCCGGTGCTATATTCTTCCCCCTTTTGCGAAATGTATACGAAGCGAAGGGCTGAGGCATGCATGATCGCGAGGTCCCTTAGATCGTCCAGGACTTTAACATTGTAGTTCAAATGGTAGTCGGTAGGGAAGGCAATTTCCCTGGGGTGATGGTATTCCGCATCTTCAGGAACGGCCAAAATCGGGCACTTCACCTTTGTCATCACATTCCCTGTATTGCTACCGATGGTTACTTTTTTGAGTCCGGTCGCACCCTTGGTACCCATAACAATGAGATCAATCTTGTTTTCTTCAATTAGGTTTTTTATCGAATCGGTAAAGAGGCCATAAATTGCCCTGGTGACGAATGTGTGTTTTGAATTTAAGGGTAG
>Ga0102947_1000107_pt1 | contig 29682 bp, 16 predicted proteins | sample SalPon2A_A_D2_MG_FD_78210 | JGI IMG/M metagenome (GOLD analysis project Ga0102947, IMG submission 78210) | Soil microbial communities from South San Francisco under conditions of wetland restoration - Salt Pond MetaG R2A_A_D2_MG | ecosystem: Environmental > Terrestrial > Soil > Wetlands | place... | reverse complement strand
CCCGCCTGGCGAGTTCCTCGAAGGCTTCCTGGGACGGCCGGAGCAACGGGGGGCCTCTCTCGAGAGGGCGCGGGACCGGCTGGTGGAGGAAGCGCGGCCCCAATCGGGTTGGGGTTCGAGTTCGGGCGCGAAGCGTGCAAAACGCAAAAAGTCGCGACGATCCGGAGGCTTACCAAAGGGGTTCGAGGCCGTCAAGCAAGCCGGGGCGCGTCCCCGGCGGGTCGCCGCCGAGACCCACGAGCCGCACCACGAACTTCGCATCGACGCCGCGCGTACGGTCCTGGGCGATCTCCACCGCCGCCGCCGGCACGCCGCGGCGGTTCATCTCGCGGCGCACCGCCCGGGCGGCGCGGCGGGCGTTGGCGCCCTCGGCGACACCGACCCGCACCCGGTTGGTCCGCTCGTCGACGTCCAGCAGCACGACGCCGGCGACGGCGAGGACGGGGCGGGCGCGGTTGCGCCAGGCGGCGAGCTGGGCGAAGTCGTAGTCGCCCCGGTGCAGGCGGACAGCCTCGCCGAAGTACCGCTTCAGGGTGCCCATGGGCGCCGTGCCCGGGTCGCGCACCCAGACGTTGACCACCCCCGCCTCATCGACGTACATGCCGCCGAAGCCGGGCACCGCCCGGTTGACCTCGGCCAGCGCCGCGTCCGCCGACAGCGGGCCCGGGCCGGGAGCCGCCGACCGCGCCAGCGCCGGCGTGGTGAGCGCCAGGGTGAGCAGAAGAACCACGATCCAGGGGAAACGAAGGGAATTCCGCATCGTCCTACCTCCTTGTGAGACGTTCCGGCGCACGGGGCCCGCTACGCTCATGGGCGCGCACGCATTTTTAGAGATGTAAAGAAATTAACCCTTTATAAATAACGTGTCAACCATGTTGCCGCTTCCTTTCGAATACGGCGTGCTAACGTTCACCCTGATCGACGTGTGAACGTTTCACTTCTAGGATGATCCTGATGCGGTCTCTTCGCTGGCGCTTTCTGTGCCTCTCTCTGCTTTCCTGCCTTTTGCTGACTCCGGTCCTCGCCGCTGGCCCACCGCCTGACGAGGTGGTCCGGCTCCAGTTGGAGGAGTCCCTCACCCAGCTCGAATCGGACTTGGCCGCGGAGCCTCCGGCGGCGAAGGAGATCCGCCGGGGACTGACCGAGCTGCGGTACCTGTCCAGCCTCGCCGCCGTTCCCGTGGACGACCTGCTGACCCGCCTCGAGGGCCAGCTAGGCCGGCTGGCCGGCGGTGCTGAGCCCGCGGATCGGCTGCCCGAGTTGCGCCGCCGGGTGGAGCCCACCGTCTCCGCGCTACGGGCCAAGCTGGCCGCCACCGGAGAGGCCGGGCGGCCCGCCGCACCCACCGCGGACAGCCTTGCCGCGCCACCGGACAACGACTCCTGCGCCAGCGCCACGGCGGTGACCGCCGGTACCGTGTTCGGCGACACCACCGGCGCCGGCAATGACGGCTCTGCCTCCTGCGGCAACTCCGCCTCGTCCCCCGACGCCTGGTACTCCTACACCGCCACCAGCGACGGCCTGGTCACCTTTGACACCGCCGGGTCCGACCTCGACACGGTGCTCTCCCTCCACTCCTCCTGCCCCGACGCCGATGGCGGCCACGAGCTGACGTGCAACGACGACTTCGAGGGCGGTTTCGACTCCCTGGTGGGACGCCAGATGAGCAGCGGCGACACGGTGCTCATCCGGGTGAGCGGTGCCGGTGGCGCCACCGGCGGCTTCCAGATCAACATCGATGACTCGGCCGGAGGCATCGGTGGCGTCGTGACCAAGGACGGCACCGGCGAGCCCTTGGCGGGGGCCTCGATCCGGGTGTGGGACGCTTACGGGTGGCTGGAGGGACAAACCACCACCGCGAACGACGGCACCTACCTGGTGCCCGGCCTCGAAACCCAGGATCACCAGGTCGAGGCCTACCACGGCGAGTACGTGCGGGAGATCTGGGACGACGTCCAGTGCATCCGCCAGTGCTATCCCCTGCAGGAGGCCGACTTCATTCCGGTGGCCGGGGACCTGGTGGACGGAATCGACTTCGCCCTGTCGCCCGGCGGCACGATCACCGGCGTCCTCACCGACGCCAGGACGGGCGAGCCCCTGACCGCCTACCTCACCCAGGTCCAGGCTTACGACACGTCCGGAAAGTACCTGCGGACCGCCGGCACCGACCAGGCTGGACACTACGCCCTGGGGGGACTGCCGGACGAGCCTGTGTTCATCGTCGCGAGCTCCACCACCCACCAGAACGAGGCGTGGGAGGACATTCCGTGCGAGAGGTCCTGCGACCCCACCACCGGGACCGCCCTCCAGATCGACGGGGGCGCCAGCCTCGACGGCATCGACTTCGGACTGACCCGCCTGGGGTCCATCGTGGGGACTCTCACCGGGACCGACGGCACCCCTCTTCCCTACCAGATCGTGACGGCCGTCCATGCCGAGGACCAGACCGTCGTCGAAAGCCGTACCTCAGGCGAGAGTGAGATCGTTTTCCAGGGCCTGCCCTCCGGGGACTACTTTCTCTACTCCGACCTGCCCGGCAATTTCATCAACGAGGTTTATCCCGACGTCCTCTGCCTCCCCGACTGTCCCGTCCTCTCGGGCGTCAAGATACCGGTGAGCCTCGACACCACCACCGCGGGGATCGACCTGGAGCTGTCCCGGCTGGGCTACGTCACGGGCACCGTCGTCACCCAGGACGGGGGCCTCTTCGACGGGTACATCGAGTTTTACGACTCCGCCGGTCGACTGGTCTGGGACAAGCCCATCTTCACGGACTGGGGCTACTCCCAGTTGTACCCGGGGACCTACTACGTCCGCGCCAGGTCCTACTGGGAACCGCGCTACGAGACGACGGTCTTCGAAGACCTGGGCTGCCAGCCCACCTGCGACGTCACCCAGGGAACGCCCATCCAGGTGGGTCCCGACGTCAGGGTGACGGGCCTCACCATCTCCATCGACGTCTGCACCGCCGACTCCTACGAGGATCTAACCGACTTGACGGTAGGCGACGCCGAGGCCTACGAGGCTTGCCGCACGATTCGGGTCGGCGAAGGGGTGACGGTGGGCAACGGCGGCCACCTCAGCCTTACCGCCGGACGCAAGGTGAGCTTCGGAGACGGGTTCCGGGTCGAGCCGGGGGGCTCCCTGGCGGTGACCATCGACCCCGACGTGGCCTCCAACTGAGCTAGCCGGCAACGGCGCCCTGCGCCGCCGAGCCTGCGACGGAGACCCCGCAGGGGCAGGTCGGGGAGAATCGTGCCGGGTCGGTCCGGCCGCCGTCTCCAATGGACGCCCACGGAGTCCTCACCGAGGCCGGGGCGAGCCAGCCGCCCGGCGGCGGTAGACCACGGCGTCGGGGCGGCCTTCGGCGGCCAGCAGGCGGGCGGCGGTGGCCTGGTCCTCGGCGCGGTGGGGGAAGGCTTCGGCCAAGATGGCGGCGACGCGGGCCGCCTCGGCGGTGGCGCCGGCCCGGCGGTGGTGGTCCAGCAGCCGGCGCATGGCGTCGGGCCAGTCCAGGGCGCCCCGCCGGTAGCCGTCGGCGATGCGCTCCACCGCCCCCTCGGGCCGCGGCGGGCGGTAGGGCTGGGGCTCGTCGGGGAACGGCCAGTCCGACGTCAACCGGCCGATCCGCCACTCGCCGTACAGGCGGTCGACCTCGGTGACCGGCATCTCGCGGCGCGCCCGCCGCAGCGCAACCACCTGGGGCCCCGCCCCGCTCACCACCCCGATTCCCGGCGGCCCCTCCCCCATCAGGGCGCGGTAGAAGGCGTCCGCCAGAAGCAGATACCCCTCCAGGTTGGGGTGCAGGTGCTCCAACATCAGGTCGTCACCGATCAGGCCGTGGGGGGCGGCGGCCTCCAGCGCCGCCTCCACGTCCACCACCCGGGCACCCTCCTCCGCCGCCACCCGGCGGATCACCCGGTTGACCTCCGACGGCGCCCGGAAGCGCAGCTCGTCGCGGTCGCGGGCAGCGGCGTAGGCGCTGCGCGCCTCGGCGAATCGGCCCAGCTCTTCTAGGGCGCGGCCGCGGCCGAAGTGGCCCCGGGCGTGGAGGTCGTCCGTGGCCACCGCCGCGTCGAAAGCCACCAGCGCCGCCGCCGCGTCGCCCTGGGCCAGGGCCAGGTCCCCGGTAGCGTGGTTGCGGCGCCAGGCGGCGCGCTCGGCAGCGCTGGCACCGGGGCCGTGGCCGGCGACGAAGGGGGGGTGGTCCCGCAGGTTGGAGGCCACGGTGGCGATCCACACCGGCACCCCGGCGCGGCGGTAGCGCGCCAGCAGTGCCCGCAGGTTGGTGCGCAGTTGCCCCAGGCCGCGGTGGTAGAGGGGCGACCCCAAGGGGATGTGCTTCTCGCCGACGATGCGGGCCATCAGCGTGCGACCCCGCCCCCCTCCCGCTTCCCCGGACGACCCGGTCCTGGAGGTCGCGGTCCCGGGAGTCAATGCTGCCCAGCCCCGCCCGGCGAGTTGCACCAGGCGCACGTCCCGGACCGCCAGGGAGGCCAACACCACCGGGCGCCGCCGGCCGGGGCTGTACCCGGAACCGACGCCCAGCAGGCCCAGGTACTCGTTGTGGCCGGCGTAGATCAGCACGCCGTCGGGCCGCTGCTCCAGGATCTCGCCGCTGAAGTCGAGAAGGGCGTAGCTGTTGACCGCCGACACGGCGGTGGTCACCACCTCGACATCGAGGTCCGGGTAGGTGCGCTGCAGGCGCTGGTCGAGGAGGCCCGCCAGGGAGGCGCCGTGGCCGTAGGGATACCCCGCGGCGGTGGAGCCCCCCTGGACGAAAAGGCGGAGGGTCCCCGGCGCCTTGTCGCGGCGGAAGGGGACCGGGTGGATCCACAGGCTGGGGGCCTCGCCGCCGGGCAGCAAGCGCTCCACCGCCCGGCGGTGGGCGTGGAGATACCGCGGCGCATCCTCCACCGGCGCGAACAGCGGCGGGGTGCCGCCTACGCCGGCGGCGCGCAACGCCCCCTCCGCCACCGCGAGCAGGGCGAAGGGGGCGAGGATGGTGAGACCGGCGAGCAACCAGCGCCGGCCCCCGGCGGGGCCGCCCAGGCTACCTCCCGGCTTCGCCCTCGGCACCGACGTCGCCACCGTGGCTGTCATGGCTGTCATGGCTGCCGTGGGCCATGCCGGCCCCACCCTGGTCGGCGTCGCCGCCACCGTGCCCACCGTGGGCGGCGTGGTCCGGGCCGGGTCCATCGCCCCCGGCCGCGGCAGCCTGCCCGTGAGCACCGTGGCCGCCGTGGCCGGCGTGGCCGTCCGCGCCGCCGTTGACGCCACGCACCCGGTCCACCCGACGGCTCTCGCGGTCGATGTAACCCAGGAGCTGGGTGACCTCCCGGTCGCTGAGCCGGAAGTTGGGCATCGGCACACCGTTGAAGTCGGCCATCATGGCGACGGCCGTCGGATCCCCCTCCTCCAGCATGACGTCGGGCTCGAGCAGCCAGCGCCGCAGCCAGTCAGCGTCCCGCTTGCCGGCGACGTGGTAGAGGTCCGGGCCGACCTGCCGGCGGGCGGTGTCCCGAAGGTCGCCGTCACCGATGGTGTGGCACGCCTGGCAGCGGGTGCGGAACAGATCCTCGCCGGTGGAGATCTGGCGCAGCTCCGGGGCGTCGGCGAAGTCCCGGTCCCCCGGCCCCGGCCGGTCCCAGTTGTGGAGCCAGCGGCCGAGCTGGTCCGCCAGCACGTAGGAGTTCTCGAACGGCGAGCGCTTCATCCAGCGGCCCGTGGCCTGGTTGCCCAGCACCAGGTGGAGGTCGTGATCCGCCAGGTCCAGGCTATCGACGTCGTCGGTGGAGACCCCCAGCTTCTTCCGCAGCAGGGTGATCTCATCGTAATCGCCGGTGAGGAACAGCCAGCCCTCCGGGATGTCCCAGGAATCGGCAAACTCCGCCAGCACCGGCTGGGTGTCGTTGTCCGGGTCGATGGAGATGGAGTAGAAGAAGACGTCCTCCCCCATCCGGTCCCCGAGCAATTGCTGGACCTCCAGCAGGCGGGCCGTCTCGAGCGGGCAGGTGTCGGGGCAACTGGTGTAGATGAAGTTGATGAGGACGACCCGGTCCTCAATCATGTCCTCGAAGAAGCGCAGCCGCCGCCCGTCGTGGGCGGTCAAGGTGACGTCGGGGAAGTAGTCGGCCCCCCACACCGTGCCCCCCAGGCCGGGGTCGTCGGCGGTGGGGACCGTGTCGCCACGGTTCATCCACGCCGCCGCCACCAGCGCCGCGAGGACGGTGAGGAGGCCGAGGCCGACGGGAATCAGGTTGCGCATCAGTTCCGACCCCCTCCGCCACCGCTCCAACCGCCGCCGTCGTCGCAGTCACTGCCCCAGCCGCCGCTGTCGTCACAGCCGGTGCGGAAGGTGGGCAGCGCCGCCGAGTCGGTGTACTCGACCCCGTCCCAGGTGGGGATGGGCGCCGGCATCAGCTTGACCTGGCCCGGGTGCTCCAGATCCCAGCGCAGCAGCATGGCGTGGTCCTCGTGCTGGGTGTTGTGGCAGTGCTCCATGTAGGTGCCGGCGAACTCGCGGAAGCGGATGGCGAACTCGACGCTGCCACCGCTGTCGTTGCGTGGGCCGATGCGGTAGACGTCCTTGCGCGCCCACTCCTCCCACTCCGGCGGGTCCTGGCCGTCCCGTTTCAGGATCACCCCCTCCTCGAAGTGGACGTGCACCGGGTGGCTCCAGCGGGAACTGCCCTCGACGCGCCAGACCTCGAGGGTGCCGAACTCGTCGTCACCGGTCACCCCGGTGCCGTTGAAGCCCCCCTGGGTCGGTCCGGTGGCGAGTTGCGGTGCCGCCGAGACGCGCCGCGGGTCCATGCCGAGGTCCGGGCCGCCGTCGGTGGCGATGGTCCACGGCCGGTCGTCCGAGCGCCGGTTGTCGAATTCGAAGGTGCGGCGGATGGCGGTGTCGATCTGCGGGTCGTTGCGGTCGATGGGCAGGGGGATCATCTTCAGGCCGCCGGGCTCGTAGGCCGCCGGGTCCATGGACAGGTCGGTGCCGGCGTAGGGCTCCACCCGGAGCTCCAGGAAGCGGCCCACCACCGGGTCGTGGCCCGGATCGTCGCCGCCCCCTCCCCAGCCGCCGCCACCCCAGCCGCCTCCGCCGCCGCCCGACTCGTAGCTGCCGTCCAGCACGTTGGCCAGGGACACCGAGCCGCCGGCCTCCTGGCCGTCGCGGTGCTCCAGCAGGTTGACCATGTAGAGCTTGTCGCCGGGCTGGATGCCCTGGGAGGCGAAGTCCACCACGATGTCGTAGCGCTCCGCCACCCCGAGGGTGGGCAGCACGCCGTCGTGGTCGCCGGTGGAGCCGTCACCGTCGAGGTCCATGGAGCCGTCGAAGGGCACCGTGTGCTCCATCAGGTTGCCGTCGTTGGCCACCATGTGGAAGCCCACCCGGTCGTAGGAGACCCCGGAGCCGGACGGGCCCGCGAACTGGCCGCCGGAGCCGGCCACCTCCTTGACCAGGGCGATCTCGAAGTAGCGCGACACCGAGCCGTTGAGGATGCGGAAGCGGTAGCGCCGGGCCCGCACCTCGAGGTACGGCTTGTACAGCCAGTTGGTCAGTAGCCGGTCACCGACGAAACCGTCGAGGTTGAAAATGTTGAACCAGAGCTGCCCCGTGTCGTCCCAGGCCTTGTCGGCGAGCATCAGGTTGACGTCGTAGTCCCGGTTGCCCCAGGGCAGGGCCGAACCGCTGGGCAGGCGCAGGTTGACGCCGTCGGCGTGGGCCTCGTTGCCGCGATCGACGGCGCTGTAGAGGTTGAACATCACGGCGTTGCCCTTGTAGACGTTCTGCGCCGTGAAGTCGAGCATGTGGTCATGGAACCAGTGGGTGCTCATGGTCTCGCGCCAGTCGCCCCGCAACTGGATGCGGCCGTCAGCGTCGCAATTCTTCACACCCTCGTTGTCGTCGTGCACGAAGAGGGTCTCGCCGGCGGCGCAGGGGAAGGCGGCGCGGGGATCGTCGGCGGTGGTGTTGACCGTGTCGTAGCCGGCGAGCTGCATCGGCCAGCGGTAATCGTAGAACTGGCCCGGGAAGTAGAAGGCGTTGGTGAAGCCGTCGCTCTCCGCCGGGTTGTGGCCGTTGTGCTCGTGGGTGGTCAGGGTGTGGAGGCCGAAGCCGCGGTTGGCCGCCGGATCGACGGGCAGGGCGTTGTAGTGGCGCAGCAGGATGGCCTCGCCGTAGCGGGCGGCGGCCAGCTTCGGCGGGAAGGTGCCGTCGAAGGTCCACAACGCCTTGTGGTTCTGGATCGGCAACGCGGGATGGAAGCGCGGCGCGAGGCCGGCGGTGGTGCCGAGGATCTCGTTGCCGTTGGTGTGGTCACCGTCGGGATCGTAGACCCGATGGTAGAGACCGCCGGGGCCGAATTCCGAGGTGCCGACGTAGCCGTGGAGCTGGCGGTCGTCGCGGCTGCCGTCGTTCACCCTGGCGCCGGCCTGCGCGGTGGTGAAGAAGACCTCCGGCGCGAACTCGTTCCAGCGCTGGTGGGACCAACCCTCCCCCGGTGGCCGGCCCTCCGCCGGCGGAGTGTCCAGGGTGCGGTTGAGGAAGGTCTCGATCTCCGTCTGCCACGGGTTCGAGTCGATGGTGTTGGACAGCCGGGTCGGGAACGGCGAGATTCCCGGCTGGTCGAGGAAGGCGCCCAGGGAGGCGGGGGACGGACCGCTGGCCGCCACCGCGGATGGGTCCTGCTCCGGCGCCGGGCCGGTGGAAGGCGACGGGAACGGCACCGTCAGCGCCGGCGCGCCGGCCAGCGCCTCGCGGCCGAACTCCTCGAAGCGCAACATCTGCTGCTCGAACTCACCAGCCCCGAAGAGCGGGCTCGGGGGACCGCCGGTGGGGATGTCGAACTCGCGGTCCGAATCGACCTCGTTCTCCCCCAGGGCGTTGTTCTCGCCGGGATCCTCAGAGGTGCCGGTGGCACCACCCTCGAAGGCGCCGAGGTTGGCGTCGGCCAGGGTGGCCAGGAAGTCCACCGCCCACTCGAAACCGATGAGCGGACCCGTGTGCTCCGACGGGTCGCCGGCGGGGGGCGGCCCGAAGTTGTCCATGACGTGGCCGACGGCGACGACCCCAGTGCCGGCCACGGCGACGGTGATGACGAATATCCAAATGCTCCGGACCACGGAACGACGGTTTCCAAACTTCATACCAGTCTCCCATCTCCCAGCCCCGCAACGGGGGCCATCAACCGAATGGCCTGCAAACCGGCCACGGAGTGGGCGGCTTGTAGGCACGAACCTAAATTTTTTGAAAGCCCGGAAACCGTATCATGATTATGTAATTATTCTGTAACCATCGTTCAGCTACACATCCTTCGTGATCACGACGCTTCCGGCCGGCCGGGTTGGTACCATGCTTGCTCATCTGGAGGAGCCAGCCGTATGAGCGACAGCGCCAACCCCGCCGCCGAGACCGCGCCCGAGAGTGCGCCCGAAACCCTGCAGGAGCAGGTCGAGGAGCACGAGGAGACGCGGCGCAAGAAGTTCGGCACTTTCGGCGGCGTCTTCACGCCGACGCTGCTGACCATCCTGGGCGTCATCATGTACCTGCGCCTGGGCTGGGTGATGGGCAACGCGGGCCTGGTGGGCGGCCTGCTGATCATCCTCGGCGCCTTCGCCATCACCACCTTCACGGCGCTGTCGATGTCGTCCATCACGACGAACATCCGCATCGGCGCCGGCGGCGCCTACGCCATCGTCTCCCAGTCGCTGGGGCTGGAGATCGGCGGCGCGGTGGGCATCCCGCGCTACATCTCCCAGGCGCTGGCGGTGACCATGTACATCTTCGGCTTCCGCGAGGGCTGGCTGTGGGTGTTCCCCGACCACAACGCCCTGCTCGTGGACCTGGCGGCCTTCGTCCTGCTGTGGGCCATCGCCTACAAGAGCGCCGACCTCGCCATCCGCGTGCAGTACCTGATCATGGTGGTGATCATCGGCTCGCTCATCTCCATCGCCATCGCCGCCTTCCAGGGCTCCATGACCGAGCCGCTGACCAACGCCGGCCTGTGGGGCGAGTTCCCCGGCTCGCCGGAGCACGGCTTCGAGGGGGCCGGCTTCTGGATCGTCTTCGCCGTCTTCTTCCCCGCCTCCACCGGCATCATGGCCGGCGCCAACATGTCCGGGGACTTGAAGAACCCGCGGCACTCCATCCCCAAGGGCACCCTGGCCGCCATCGCTGTCAGCCTGGTGGTCTACGTCGCCCTGGCCATCTGGATCGTCCGCTCGGCGACGCCGGAGGAGCTGGTCTCCAACTACACGGTGATGATCGACAAGGCGTTCTGGGGGCCGGCGGTGCTGGCCGGCCTGCTGGGGGCCACCCTGTCGTCGGCCCTGGCTTCCATCGTCGGCTCGGCCCGCATCCTCCAGGCCATGGGGGAGCACAAGGTGGTGCCGGCGGCGGGCTGGCTGGGCAAGCTCAACAAGGCCGGTGAGCCCAGGAACTCCATGCTGGTCACCGGGGGGCTGATCTTCGGCACCCTGATGCTGCGCGACCTGAACGCCGTGGCGCCCCTCATCACCATGTTCTTCCTCCTGACCTACGCCATGCTCAACGCGGTGATGCTGATCGAGCAGCACCTGGACCTGGTCAGCTTCCGGCCGCTGCTCCGCCTGCCCAAGTGGGTTCCCATGCTGGGCCTGGCCGGGTCGCTGGTGGCGATGTTCGTCATCCACCCGATCTTCAGCCTCATCGCCGTCGCCATCACCGTCTTCTTCTACTACCTGCTGGCCCACCGCCGCCTGCCGGCCCCCTTCGGCGACGTCCGCAGCGGCCTCTTCGTCAGCCTGGCGGAGTGGGCGGCGCAGCGGGTCAGCGAGATGCCGGCGGCCACCGAGCGGGCCTGGAAGCCGAACCTGCTGGTGCCGGTGGAAGACCCCACCGAGCTGCGCGGCACCTTCCACTTCCTGCGCAACCTGACCTACCCCCAGGGCACCATCAAGCTCCTCGGCCTGGCCAGCGGCGGTGAGCTGGACCGGCTGCGGGGGCGCCTGCCCCGCCTCGACCGGGCGTTCCGCACCGAGGGGGTCTTCTCCGCCTGGACCCTGGTGGAGGCGGCGGACTTCGGGACCGGCCTTCTAGCCGGAGTGCAGACCCTCCGGGGCACCGTCTTCCGCCCCAACATCCTCTTCCTGCCGGTCCCCACAGCCCCCGACCCGGAGCGCGAGGAGGACCTGGGGATGATCATCCGGCGCACCGCCGACCACGGCCTGGGCGTTCTCCTGTTCTGCGAGCACCCCAAGGCCCGCCTCGGCCGGCGCCAGGTGATCAACGTCTGGGTGCGCGACCAGAGCCCGGACTGGGAGCTGTCCATGGAGCTGGGCGATCTGGACCTGTCGCTGCTCACCGGCCACAAGCTGCGGGAGAACTGGGACGGCAGCCTGCGGATCATCACCTGCGTCGAGGACGAGGCCTCGGTGGAGGAGGCGGAGGAGTACCTGGAGAGCCTGGTCGATCTGGCCCGCATGCCCCACGTCCGGGTCCACGTCCACAACGGCGACTTCATGACCTTCGCCGGCCGCGCCCCGGTGGCCGACCTCAACTTCTTCGGCCTGCCCGACCCGGTGGACTTCGCCTTCGTCCGCCGCATGGTCGAAACCACCCACTCCACCTGCGTCTTCGTCCGCGACTCCGGCGAGGAGAACGTGCTGGCCTGAGCCCACCTTTCAGGCACGAAATCCTCCCCTTCCTGCCCCGTTTCACCCCCTTCGAAGCACTCCACTTAATAGAACTCGCCTAATTAGTGGAATAGGGAAGAAGCGATGCCATTGGGTCCGCGTGACGCTTTCGCCCGGTGGCCGCTCCCGCCCGGCTGTCCCTGACGCCGGCCGCGAGCCGCCCGTGGCTTTGCCGTCGCCGCCCTGGCGTCCCCACCCGGCCGTCCCGGCAATGGTGCGGGGGCGGCACTTCGAGGAGGATGTGACGATGCGACACCTGACGAATCTCACCAGCCGGAGGGCCGCCATCCTGGCCCTCCTCCTCTCGCTGACCGTGGCCTTCACGGGCCTGGCCATCGAGCCCAAGGAACCCTCCGCCGACCTGGACGGCAAGGAGTTCTTCAAGCCGGAGCTCTACATCAGCAGCTCCCACGCACCGCTGGACACGGTCCTGGACCAGCTCCCCAACCGCGCCGCCTGGCAGGCGCTGCTGGCCGACCGGGCGTCCCGGGGCAAGGCCGCGCCCCGGGCCTTCGTCGACCCGCGCTCCGGCGCCGCCACCAGCATCATCGAAGCCCACCCCCTCATCCCCGGCCGCGGCGTCGGCAACCGGATGAACCTGGAGAACCTGGGGGTCCGCCTGGGCCGCAACGTCGAGCGGGTGGACCGCCCCGCGGTGGCGGAAGCGGTGCTCGCCTTCGTGGCTGAGAACCGCACCGTCCTCGGCATCGACACCGGCCAGCTCGGCGAGGTCCGGGCGGAGCCGGTGCGCGACGACCTGTGGCAGGTCAGCATCCCCCAGACCTACAAGGGGATCCCGGTGCGCCACGGCCGCCTGGCGGCCTCCATCAGCCAGGGCAACCTGGTGGTGGTGGGCACCGAGACCTGGGGCGACGTGCGCGGCCTGTCGACGAAGCCCCGGGTCACCGCCGCGGAAGCGCTGGCCGCCGGCTACGCCCACGCCGGGGGTGAGTCCGCCGCCGACGTGATGATCCAGGAACCGACCCTGGAGATCGTCCCCGTCGCTCCCCAGGAGCACCAGCGGGGCGAGGGCTTCGGCGGCCCGCTGGGCGCCGGCTACGACCACCGCCTGGTCTGGACCTTCACCTTCAACCGGCCGCCGGAGCAGCCCACCTGGGAGGTGATGGTGGACGCCCACGACGGCGAGGTGCTGGCCTTCCAGGACGCCAACCACTACGCCGAGCACCAGGTCAAGGGCGGCGTCTACCCGGTGACCTCCACCGAGACCTGCCCCACCCCCGGCACCTGCGGCACCATGCAGGACGGCTGGCCCATGCCCTTCGCCGACACCGGCCTGGCCTCGCCCAACGCCTACACCAACTCCGCCGGCATCTTCGACTGGACCTCCGGCACGGTGACCACCACCCTGAGCGGCCTCTTCGTCGATATCTCCGACAACTGCGGCTCCGTCGTCAACAGCTCCGGCTCCGGCACCCTGGACTTAGGCGGCGCCAACGGCGACCACGACTGCGCCACCGGCGGCGGCTCCTCGGGCAACACCGCCTCGTCGCGCTCGGCCTTCTACGAGCTGAACAAGCTGGTGGAGCAGGCCCAGGGCTGGCTGCCTGGGAACTCCTGGCTGCAGAACCAACTGCGCGCCAACGTCAACCTCAACAACACCTGCAACGCCTTCTGGAACGGCTCGTCGGTGAACTTCTACCGCTCCGGCGGCGGCTGCCGCAACACCGGTGAGCTGGCCGGCGTCTTCGACCACGAGTGGGGCCACGGCATGGACGACTTCGACGCCATCGGCTCCCTGTCCAACTCCAGCGAGGCCTACGCCGACATCGCCGCCATCTTCCGGCTGCAGGACTCCTGCATCGGCCACGGCTTCTTCTGGACCTCGAACAAGGGCTGCGGCCAGACCGCCGACGGCACAGGCTACAACGCCAACGAGGCCCAGACCGGAGCCGCCCACTGCAACACGAACTGCTCCGGCGTGCGCGACGCCGACTGGGCGCGCCACGCGGACAACACGCCGGACACCGCCTTGGGCTTCGTCTGCAACTCGTGCCTCAGCGGGCCCGGCCCCTGCGGCCGGCAGGTCCACTGCTCCGCGGCGCCGACCCGGCAGGCGGCCTGGGACCTGGTGGCCCGGGACCTCCAGGCGGCACCCTTCAACTACGACAGCCAGACGGCGTTCATGGTCGGCAACAAGATCTTCTACCAGGGCAGCGGTAACGTCGGGAGCTGGCACGCCTGCACCTGCGGCTCGTCGTCCTCCGGCTGCGGCTCCACCAACGGCTACATCCAGTGGCTGACCGCCGACGACGACAACGGCAACATCAACGACGGCACGCCCCACATGACGGCGATCCACGCCGCCTTCGACCGCCACGGCATCGCCTGCTCGACGCCGACGCCGACCAACAGCGGCTGCAGCGGCGGCCCGACGGCGGCGCCCAGCCTGAGCGTGACGGCGGGCGACCACTCCGCCAGCCTCTCCTGGGGCTCGGTCACCGGCGCCAGCAGCTACTGGGTGTTCCGCAGCGAGGGGCACGCCGGCTGCGACTTCGGCAAGAGCCTGATCGCCGAGACCACCTCCACCTCGTACCTGGACACGGAGGTGGCCAACGGGCGGGACTACCACTACAACGTGGTGGCGGTGGGATCGTCGGACGCCTGCTACAGCCCCATGAGCAGTTGCCAGACGGTGACCCCGGCGGCCTCCACGACGCCCGACTACAGCGTCTCGTGCAGCCCGTCGAGCCTGTCGATCCAGCAGGGCGGCAGCGACACCAGCACCTGCACCGTGAGCTCCATCAACGGCTTCAACAGCTCGGTGAACCTGTCGTGCAGCGGCCTGCCCTCCGGGGCGAGCTGCGGCTTCAGCCCGGACCCGGTCACCCCGCCGTCCGGCGGCAGCGCCGGCAGCACCCTGACGGTGAGCGTCACCGCCTCCGCCGGCACCGGCTCCTTCGGCTTCGACGTGGTCGGCACCGACGGCACGGTGAACCGCACCGCCCCCGTGTCGCTGAGCATCACCGGTCCCACCGGCGGCGCCCAGACGGCGGTGTTCGACGCCGCTCTGCAGGCCCCCAAGTGCGGCACCGTCGGCAACTCCTGCGACACGGTGAGCCTGGTGGTGGGCCGCGACAACATCAGCGGCGGAGCCGAGTCGAACCAGCCCAACACCATCGCCGACTCCTGCGCCGACGGCACTTCCGGCACCTACCAGGGCGACGAGTCCATCGAGCGCCTGGTGGTATCGACGGTGAGCGGCAACGACTTCGCCCCGGGGGAGACGGTGCGCATCGACGCCACGGTGTGGGTGTGGAGCGGCGGTCCGACCTCGGACTCGCTGGACCTCTACTACGCGGCGGACGCCACCAACCCGAGCTGGACCTACGTCACCACCATCGGGGCGACCAGCGGTGGCTCCAACACCTTCAGCGCCACCTACACGCTGCCCTCCGGCGGCTCCCTCCAGGCGGTGCGGGCCAACTTCCGCTACCAGGGGAGCGCCTCGTCGTGCAGCACCGGCTCCTACGATGACCACGACGACGTCGTGTTCGCCGTTGACGTGCCGCCGGTGACGACGGTGTTCTCCGACGACTTCGAGACCGATCAGGGGTGGACCACCAACCCGAACGGCACCGACACGGCCACCACCGGCATGTGGGCCCGGGCCAACCCGGAGCAGGTGGACTACAACGGTCCGAAGCAGCTCGGCACCACGGTGAGCGGCAGCAACGACCTGGTGACCGGCCCCCTGGCGGGCTCGTCGGCGGGCAGCCACGACATCGACAGCGGTGTCACCTCGATCCGCTCGCCGGCCATCACCCTGCCATCGAGCGGCACGCTGACGCTGTCCTTCAGCCAGTACTTCGCCCACGCCAGCAACTCGTCCAGCGCCGACTTCCTGCGCGTCAAGGTGGTGGGCTCGACCACCAGCACGGTGTTCCAGGACCTGGGCGCGGCAACCGACGTGGACGCAGCCTGGAGCAGCGAGTCGGTGGACGTCAGCGGCTTCGCCGGCCAGACGGTGCGCATCCTCATCGAGGCCGCCGACGCCTCCGGCGGCAGCCTGGTGGAGGCCGGCGTCGACGACCTGGAGATCACCCAGCAGTAAGGTACGAAAGGCAGTAACGGTAGGACATTGAGGGGCGTGGCCGGACCCACACCGGCCGCGCAGCACGGCGGGAGCGTCGCCACGGCGGCGCCCCCGCTTTTTCGTCTCCCGGCCCGGCGGCGGACCACTCCCCGGCAGGCGCGTCTATGAGCGTCGGAAAACGTCCTGGCCTGAGCGCTGCGGGCCCAACCCCCGAGCCACGCCGACCGCCGCCCTTCACGAAACGCCCCAACGACGATAAACTAGCTCTTCGCAAGTCAGTTTCACATTCTGGTCCCAGGTGGTGGCGGGCTCCAGGTGTTCATTTGAGGCGTGGATCATCCGGCCGGGGCTACCCCGCAGGCCACCGCAGGCCGGTCGCCCGGGCACGTCGTCGTAGGAGGCAAGTGATGAGAGGTCGCGAGGAATTCGGTAAGTATTTACTGCTCAAGAAGTTGAGCGAGGATCCTCTCGGGGAGACCTTCCGCGCCGGCCGGGTCGCCGGTGGCAGCGTAGATCAGGTGGTGTTGCTGCGCGTCTTCAACGGCCGCGCCCTCGACGGGGGCAAGCTGTGGCAGCGCATTTCCGGGCGCTCCTCGGTGCAGGACGCGCTGAAGAACCCCAACATCGGCAGCGGCGTCGATCTGGGCGAGGAGCGCGGCGTGCCCTACGTCGCCTATGACTACGTCTCCGGGCGCAACCTGGAGAACCTGCTGATCCAGGCCTCCAACACCAACACCCCGGTGCCGGTGGACCACGCCCTGCTGGTGGCCGAGCGCATGTCCCTCGGCCTGGCGGCGGCGGCGGAGACCCGGGGGCCGGAGGGGCGCATCCTCCACGGCTTCGCCATCCCCCACCTGGTGATGGTCTCCAACGAGGGCGAGACCCGGGTGCTGGGCTTCGCCGCCGCCCCGGGCCTGGCCGAGCAGGCCGGCTCGCTGAGCGGCGAGATCACCCGCTACCTGGCGCCGGAGCTGGTCGCCGGCCAGGGGGTCGAGCCCTCCGACGACGTCTACACCCTCGGCGCGGTGCTGTGGGAGCTTTTGGCCTGCAAGCCGCTGCCCAAGGCCGCCGCCTCGGACCCGGCAGCGGTCATCGACGGCACCCAGGTGGCCTACGACGGCACCCCCCTGGCGCCGGACGTCGCGGCGCTCTTGAAGCGCAGCCTGGCCCCCCGCGGCCAGCGCGTCGCCAACGTCGCCGACTGGCACAAGGCGCTGACCCAACTGATGGCCAACGCCGGCCACACCGCCACCACCTTCAACCTCGCCTTCTTCATGCACAACCTCTTCCGCGACGAGATCGAGGAGGAGAACCGGGAGATCGAGGAGGAGAAGAACATCTCCGTCGATGAGCCGGCGGCGGCGGCGGCGACGGTTGTCGCGACGGATGCCGCGGCCGACCTCGGCGAGCCCGGGGAGTCCACCGCCGACCGCTACGCCGACCAGGAGACAAAGGGCTCCAACAAAGGGCTGCTCATCGGCCTGGCGGCGGTGCTCCTCATCGCGCTCCTGGGCGGCGGCTGGTTCTTCATGAACCAGCAGAAGGCCGCCGAGGAGGAGGCGGCGGCCACCGCCGCGGCGGAGCAGCAGGCCGCCGAGGCGGAGCCAGAGGAGCCAGCGGGGCCGACGCCGGAGGAGATCCAGGCCCAGATCTCGGCCATGCTGGATGAGCGCAGCGAGGAGATGGAGGAGAAGCTGGGCAGCCAGTACGACGAGCAGCTCCAGTCGCTCCAGGCCCAGCTCGCCGAGGCCAAGTCGGCGGCCAACGCCGCCGAGGAGGAGCGCCAGCGGAAACTGGCGGAGGAGAGGGCCCGCGCCGAGGCCGAGGCCGAGCGCCTGGCGGCGGAGGAGGCCGCCCGCATCGCCGCCGAGGAGGACGCGGCGGCCCAGGCCGAGCAGGAGCGCAAGGCGAAGGAGGCCGAGCGCCTGGCCGCGCAGCAGGAGGCCGAGAAGGAGGAGGAGCAGCAGGCCGCGGCCGCGGCCGTCAAACCCAAGACCAAGGAGGGCGACCTGGTGGGCATGGGCTCCGGGGTCACGCCGCCGGAGCTGCTGTCGCCGCCCCAGGCCCGCTACCCGGCCATGGCCCGCAAGCTGGCCAAGGAAGCCAACGTCGAAGTGCGGGTGCTGGTGGACGAGCGGGGCAACGTGCGCGACGTCGAGCCGCTGGGCAAGAAGGCCGGCTTCGGCTTCGACTCCGCCGCCGTCGAGGCGGCGCGGAGCGCCAAGTACCGGCCGGCGATGAAGGACGGCGTGCGGGTCAAGATGTACGTCAACCTGACCATCCGCTTCAACCTGTAGCTCGACAACACGTCGCGCGACAACACGTCACTTCCCGCCTCGCGGCGGAAGACAAAAAAAGGCCCGGCGCGATGCCGGGCCTTTTTCTTGCCGACCGTGTCCTACCTGCTGACACGGCCGGGCGCTGACGGTTCAGAGACTCACAGGTCGGCGGCCTTGAGGCTGGCCACCAGGTCCTGGATCGCCGGGCGCATCACCTTGTCGAACATGCGGCGGTCGCTCTTGCCACCGCCGTAGCCGCCCACCTTGACCTTCACCGAGGAGTCCTCGTGGCGGGCCGAGTCGGCCCAGATGATCTCGCCGGTGGAGACGTTGAACAGGCGGGCGTCGATGGCCGCGGTGAAGTTCTTCTTGCCCATGCGGAAGCCGGGCAGGCGGCGGATGCCGGGGGCGCTAGCCTCGGTGGAGTCCTCGCCGTACTCGGTCACCGAGCCGGCCAGCATGTAGTCGGCGCCGAGCAGCTTGCCGATCTGCATGGCGGAGGAGGGGTCGATGTCACCGGACATATTGAGGCCCTTCTCCTGCATGATGGCGTTGATCCGCTCGCGCTCGATGACGCTGAACTTGCCACTCTTGACCAACTCGGTGACGAAGACGTCCTGGGCGGCCTCGCCGCCGCCGTGCCACCAGTACTGGTTGTCGGCCTTGTTCTTGATCTCGAGCACGGCAATGCGGGGCTTGTCCGCCGCGTCCGCCGGCAGGGCGGCGAAGACCGCGGCCACCAGGGCGAGGATGATGCTGAATGCGTAGAGCTTCTTGAGCATGGAGACTGCCTCCTTGAGGTACCGGTTTGGGGATCGCCGCACGCGGCGGCGGAAGACTTCATGGCTGTCGTCGCATCATGAGAAGTACTGCGACTTCGAGGGTTGACGCTGGCCACCATTCTAGGGCCAGGGCCGGGGATCTTCCAAGCAACGTTGTCGAGAACGCCGGTGGAGGGCGCCCAGCGATGGGCGCACCGCTACCCTACCCTTACCTTCTCCGGCGCCCGCCGCGGCCGAACGTTACAGCCGCCTCAACCGCTCCCGGCCCGGCGACCCTCCTCCGCCGCCAGCTCCTGCACGTCGACCACCGCCAGGGCGGCCATGTTGACCACCTCGGAGACCTCCGAGCCGCGCTGCAACAGGTGGACCGGCTTGCCCGCGCCCAGCAGCACCGGGCCGATGGCCTCGGCCTCGGCCAGGCGCCAGATCAGCTTGTAGGCGGCGTTGGCGCTCTGCAGCTCGGGGAAGATCAGGACGTTGGCCGGCCCGGACAGATTGCTCCACGGGTAGATCTCGTCCAGCAGCCGCGGCAGGACGGCGGTGTCGGCCTGCATCTCGCCGTCCACCTCCAGGTCGGGGCAGCGCTCGTGGAGCAGCTCGACGGCGCGGCGGGCCTTGCGCGCCGCCGGGTGGTGGTTGGAGCCGAAGTTCGAGAACGACAGCATGGCCACCCGCGGCTCGACGCCGAAGCGGCGGGCGAACTCGGCGGTGAGCTGGGCGATCTCCGCCAGCTCCTCGGCGTCGGGGTCGATGTTGACCGTGGTGTCGGCGAGGAAGAACATCCGGTCCTTGAGGATCAGGATGTAGCAGCCGCAGACCCGCGACACCCCGGGCCGGGTGCCGACGATCTGCAGCGCCGGGCGGATGGTCTCCGGGTAGTGCTGGCTGACGCCGGAGATCAGGGCGTCGGCGTCTCCCTGCTCCACCATCATGGTGCCGAAGTAGTTGTGGGAGCGCATCAGGTGGTGGGCGTCCTCCAGGGTAATGCCGTGGCGCCGGCGCAGCTCGTGAAGGCGGCGGGCGTAAGGCTCCAGGTGCGGCGAGTCCTTGACGTGGACCAGGCTGACGTCGTCCTCCTCCAGGTCGAGGTCGGCCAGCTTCTCCCGGATCACCTCCGGCCGGCCCAGCAGCACCGGGTGGGCGATGCCCCGGTCCACCAGCAGCTTGGCGGCGCGCAGGATCTTGTCCTCCTCGCCTTCCGGGAAGACGATGCGCTTGGGGTCCCGGCAGGCGCGGTCGATGACGTCCCGCATCACCTCCAGGCGGCGGGAGATGAAGGTCTCCAGCTTGCGCTCGTAAGCGTCGAAGTCCTGGATGGGCATCTGGGCCACACCGCTCTCCTCCGCCGCCCGGGCCACCGCCGGCGGCACCTTGAGGAGCACCCGGTGGTCGAACGGCTTGGGGATCAGGTACTCGCGGCCGAAGCGCAGGGTCTCCAGGCCGTAGGCCGCCAGCACCGGGTCCGGCACGTCCTCCTTGGCGAGCTCCGCCAGGGCGCGGACGGCGCCGAGCATCATCGGCACGTTGATGTCCGTGGCGCGGACGTCCAGCGCGCCCCGGAAGATGAACGGGAAGCCGAGGACGTTGTTGACCTGGTTCGGGAAGTCGCTGCGGCCGGTGGCCATGATGACGTCGTCTCTGGCCGCCGTGGCGTCGTCCCAGGAGATCTCCGGGTCCGGGTTGGCCATGGCGAAGACGATGGGGTCGTCGGCCATGGAGCGCACCATGTCGGCGTCCACCAGGCCGCCCACCGAGAGGCCGACGAAGACGTCGGCGCCGCGCATGGCGTCGGCCAGGGTGCGTCGGTCGGTGTCGACGGCGTACTCCTCCTTGTCCGCCGTCATGTTCCCCTCGCGCCCGCGGTAGACCACGCCTTTGGAGTCCACCAGCATGAAGTTCTCCTTCTTCGCCCCCAGCTCCATGTAGAGCCGCAGGCAGCCGAAGGCGGCGGCGCCGGCGCCGGAGAAGACGATGCGCACGTCGGCCATCTCCTTGCCGGCCAGCTCCAGGGCGTTCAAGAGTGCCGCGCCGGAGATGATGGCGGTGCCGTGCTGGTCGTCGTGGAAGACCGGGATCGACATCTCCTCTTTCAGGCGGCGTTCGATCTCGAAGCACTCCGGCGCCTTGATGTCCTCCAGGTTGATGCCGCCGAAGGTCGGCTCCAGCAGCCGGACGGTGCGGATGACCTCCTCCGGGTCGGTGGTGTCGAGCTCCAGGTCGAAGACATCGACGTCGGCGAAGCGCTTGAACAGCACCGCCTTGCCCTCCATCACCGGCTTGCCGGCCAGCGCCCCGATATTGCCCAGGCCGAGGACCGCGGTGCCGTTGGAGACCACCGCCACCAGGTTGCCCCGGGCGGTGTAGTCGAAGCCGGCGAGCGGCTCCTCCTCGATGGCGCGGCAGGCGTGGGCGACGCCGGGGGTGTAGGCCAGCGACAGGTCGCGCTGGCTGGAGGTGGGCTTGGTGGGCACCACCTCCACCTTCCCCTGGGGCTCCCGGGAGTGGTACTCCAGCGCCTCCTCCCGGGTGACCTCGCCGCGCCGACGCCGGGGGCGGGCCGCAAGCTGGGCGGGGGAGCGGGCGCCGGCGGGCTCCTGCTGGGCGGGCTCCCCCGGGCCGGGGGCGGGGTCGGCTTGGCGGCTCTTGTCGTCGTGGGGTTGGCTCAAGGGTTCCTCAGATCTCTTCGAATCGGCAGGTGAAGTGGCGCAGCACGGGCGCCTCCTCGACGATCTTCAAGCCCCGCAGTTGGTCCCGCTTTTCGCCGATCTCCACCAGCACGTCGGCGACGTAGCGCAGGTGAGAGTTGGTGTAGACGCGGCGCGGGATGGCCAGGCGCACCAGTTCCAGCGGCGCGTAGATGGCGTCGCCGGTCTCCGGGTCGGTGCGCCCGAACATGACGCTGCCGATCTCGACGCCGCGCACCCCGCCGAAGCGGTACAGGGCGACGGTCAGCGCCTGGGCGGGGTACTGGGACTGGGGGATGTCGGGCAGGAAGCTCCTGGCGTCAACGTAGACGGCGTGGCCCCCGGTGGGCTGGATGATGGGCACGCCGTGGTCGGTGAGGCGTTCGCCGAGCTCGGCGACCTGGGACACCCGGAAGCGCAGGTACTCGTGGGAGAGCACCTCGCGCAGGCCCCGGGACACCGCCTCCAGGTCGCGGCCGGCCAGGCCGCCGTAAGTGGGGAAGCCCTCGATGAGCACCAGGCGCTGCTTGATCTCCTCGACCAGCGGGCGGTTGCGGCTGGCGAAGAAGCCACCCATGTTGGCCAGCCCGTCCTTCTTGGCGGACATGGTGGCGCCGTCCACCAGGGAGAAGATCTCGCGCACGATCTCCGCCACCGTGCGCTCCCCTTGGCCCTCCTCCCGCTGGCGGATGAACCAGGCGTTCTCGGCGAAGCGGCAGGCATCGACGTAGAGCGGCACCTCGAACTCCCGGCAAAGCTCCGAGTAGGCGCGGATGTTGGCCAAAGACACCGGCTGACCGCCGCCGGAGTTGTTGGTCAGGGTGATCATCGCCAGCGGCACGTCGTCGCGCCGGGTCTCGAAGAGCTGGCGCACCCGGTCGAGATCGATGTTGCCCTTGAACGGGTGTTGCTCGGAGGGGTTGTGGGCCGCCGCGATGACGAGATCCAACGCCTGGCCGCCGTTCATCTCGACGTTGGCCCGGGTGGTGTCGAAGTGGGAGTTGTTGGGCACCACGTCGCCCGGCTTGAGGAGGGTGGAGAACAGCAGGTTCTCCGCCACCCGGCCCTGGTGCACCGGCACCACGAAGGGCAGGCCGAAGACCTCCTGCACCGTCTGCTCGAAGTTGTAGAAGTTGCGGCCCCCGGCGTAGGACTCGTCGCCGAGCATCATGCCGGCCCACTGGTTGTCGGACATGGCGGAGGTGCCGGAGTCGGTCAGCAGGTCGATGAAGATGGCGTCGGCGGCCACCTCGAACAGGTTGTAGCCGGCGGCGACCAGCCGGTCCTCGCGCTCCTCCCGGTTCGCCAGTTGGATCGGTTCGACGACTTTGACGCGCCAGGGTTCGGGTTGAAAGGCCATGGGGGATCCTCGTGTCTTGTCGCGGCCACTCCCGGCCCGCGGCGGTAGGCGCGGCGGAGCGTGGCTCTGCGCTCAGTATGGGGGAAAGTCAGTATCTGGGAAAGGGCGGGCCGGGGCAGCGCACGCATACGGATGGCGCAGGCGCCCGGTGGAGTCGGCCCGGAGTCGGCCCGGACGCGGCCCGCGGCGGCGGCCGGTGACTCCGGTTGGAGACCCGATTGTAACGGAAGGGTGACCGAGGCCGCGGTCCGAGGCTGCGGACCGGCGCCGGGCGGCGCGGTAGGCTTTCGCCCATGATCGTCACCGACGTCCCCCCCGAGGAGAGCCCCAGCGGCGAGCCGACCTGGCGCATCGTCACCCAGCCGGACCACGCCCGCCTGGCCTTCGAGCTGTTGCGGCTCTGGCACCGGCCCGAACTGGCCAACCACCCGCGGCGGGAGGAGATCCTGTTCGCCGCCCGGGAGCACGACAACGGCTGGCGGGAGCTCGACGCGGCGCCGCTGTGGAACGCCGCCGAGGACCGCGCCGGCGACGACGCCGAGGGGGTGGGCGGGCGGCCCCACGACTTCCGCTCCATGCCCGCCCGCCATCGCATCGACCTCTGGCTCCGGGGCACGGAGCGCTTCAGCGAAAACCGCCCGTACGCCAGCCTGCTCATCACCCTTCACGCCCTGGCCCTCAACCAGCGCGGCGAGGAGGACGGCAACGAGCCGGCCATCTCCGAGCGCTGGGACGAGATGATCGGCCGCCTGGAGGAGCGCCGGGACGACCTCCTGGAGGAAACCGGGGCGAAACTGGACCAGGCCCTGGACGACTACCGCTTCGTGCGCTTCGCCGACACCGCCAGCCTCACCGCCCTGGCGGCCTGGGGAGGCTTCGAGGTCGATGTGCCGGGGCCGGACGGCGCCGGAGACCTGACCCTGGGCGGCGAGCTGGAGCCGGCCCGGGACGCCGCCAAGCCCCCCACGCTCCACCTCACCCCCCTCCCCCTGGCCGGCGCCACCACCTTCCGGCTGCCGGCCCGGCACCTGCCCCGCCGCGACTACGGCGACGACGTCAGCCTGGCCGTGGCCCTGGCGACGGCCCGGTGGGGGGAGTACCGGGTGAGGGTTGCCGGGGCCGGCTGATTCGACGCCACCCTTAGTGACACCACCCTCAGTGACACCACCCTCAGTGACCCTACCCTCAGTGCAGCACCCGCAGCCCGGAGATCCGTTCCTCCGATACCGGCAACGGCAACCCGCGGTCCGGTAGCGGGAACCGGCGTAACGGCATCTCCTTCGGCTCTTCGGCCACCGGCGACTCAAACTCCACGAGAGCCCACTTCCCAAGGTGGCGCAGGTAACCTACAAGGCGTTCGCGCAGTTCCTCCGGATAGGCCTTGAGCAAGGTGCCGAGGGGCAGTTGGGAGTCGCAACCCACTTTGAGCAGACGGTAGACCAGCTTCTCCACCTGGGTCACCCGCTCACCGCAGCGCAGCCAGTAGGTGGGACCATCGGGGTTGGCCTCCAGCGGATCCCGGTCCTCGCTCCACGCTAGGTACTTGGGCAAAGTCGGCTCTTCGGGGACCCGGGTCAGCCCCTTCAAGTGATCGACGAACTCCGCCCGCTCATCAACGATGTGGCTGAGGTCGAAGCGCGAGTCCCGCAACTCGCCGGGCAGGCGCAGGGTGCAGGCCAGGAAGTCCTCCCGCTCCTCCGGCCCCGGCGAGGGGTCCACCTGGATGGTGTGGATGCGGAAAAAGGTGCGGTCGTAAACCTCGTAATAGATCATCGTGTGCAGACAGTCAGTGCTCCCCGCCCACGGCCGGCCCAGGACCCCCGGGAAAACACCACCGCTGTCCTCGAAGGACTCGTCTGAGTCCTCGCTGGAGACGGTGGTCAAATTGTCCTCCTCGGGGCTATCGTCCAGTTCGAAGGCCAGCGCCCGGGCGATGTCGGCGTCCTTGGTATCGACGATCTTTACGCCGAAGCGGCCCGGATCCTTGGCCACGATGGCGGTGCCGGTCAAGAGGAAGGTGCCCATGCCGCCACCTGACCACCAGGCTTCGTTACGGCGAATGAAGTCCTTGCTCTCTTCTTTCTCTTCCTCGGTCTCGGTGGGGAAACCGGTGAACGTGAACAAGTGGACCGCGACCCCGGCTTCGGCGAAGTTCTTCATGGTCTCGCCCATGTACTCCACCTTGGTGCCCTTGTCGATCAGGTCCAGGACGCGCTGGTTGCCTGACTCCATCCCGAAGGAAACATGGACACACCCGCTGGACTGGATCTTGCGGCAGCGCTCCGGGGAGAAAACCCGTTCGAGGCGGATCTCCGCCCCCCAGCGCAGGCCCAGGCCGGCGTCATTGAGAGCGTCTGACAAACGATCCAGGTAGGACGGCGACATGACATCGACGGCAAAGTAGACGAAACGCACGCCGCTGTCGTCCACCGCGTGGCGCAGATCGTCGATCACCTGGTCGATGCGCCGCTCGCGCCAGGGCGAGGTGGGCTTGCCAGTGTTCAAACCGTAGTCGCAGAAGGTGCACTTGTTCCAGTAGCACCCCCGGGTCGGCGAGTAGTTGATACCCCGCTCCGGCGAGAGGTACAGGTCCCAGTCGTGGTCAAAGATGGGGCGGCCCAGGGCCGGCACATCCTCGTACTCAATGACCCGGGGTAGGTGAACCTCGTCCCGTGCGGCGTCGTAGGTGATGAGGTTGCGCACCGCCATGCCCGGCTCCACCCGGCCGGCGTCGGCGATCTCGCAGATGGCGGTCTCCCCTTCGCCGGCCACGATGCCATCGACGAAGGCGAAGAAGCGACCCATGTCGTCCTGGTCCTTGAGGTACTTGTAGAGTTGGCTGACCTGGGTGCCGCCGAACAGGATCTGGGTGTCGGGCCAACGCTCCTTGATGCAGCGTGCAAGGAGGATCGAGTGGAACATCTGGTGCTCGTACACGATGCTGACGCCGACCAGGTCGGCGGCGGCGAAGCCGGAATCGTCGCCCATCTCCTCCTCCATGTAGCGCACAAAGGGGTGGCAGATGCGGCGCGCCAGATCATCATCCAGCAGGTCGTCCAGGTTGCACTGGGAGAAGCGGCCGCGGCTGGCCTGGCGGAAGTTGCCCAGGTCCGCCGGGTAGGAGAGGGCCGCGAGGACGGCGTAGTAGTCCTGGATCGCCCGGACCGCCTTCTTGTAGACCTCAAAGTCGAAGAAGCGGTCCCGGGTACGAAGGATCTGGACCGCCTCGGCCAGAGTCTCGTACTTCAGCTCGGGCAGGAACCACAGCCCCATGTACTCCTCCTGCTCGGCGAAGCTCAGGCTGGAGCGCCCCCGGAGGTCGCGGAAGCGGCGCCGGGATTCGTCGATGAAGCTGTCGAAGACCTCCTCCTTCAGGCACCAGTTGAAGAACTCCACGTTGGTGTCGCGTAGGGTCACGTCCTCGAACCCGGAGTGGACCAGGTGGCCCTTCAGATAGGGGTTGGAGTGGTACGGGATGGTGGGGTCGTCCATGGGCGAATGGGTCAGCACGATCTGCACGTCAACCTCCTTACGGGCTTACGAGGGAACCTTGATGGGGCGCCGGGTGAAGCGCGCGGCCAGCCAACGGCCGGCCCGGAGCAGCAACAGGCCGACGCCGAAGACGGCGGTGGCGGGGAAAGCGAGCATGAAGAACAGGGACACGAGTTGAATGGCAGCCTGGGCCGGGTCACCGGCCCGCAACGCCTCGGCGGTCAGCTCCAGCGCCTGGGGGACGACGCTGGGCAGGCGCAGCAGGGTAGAGCTCAGGTAGCGGTAGATGAGCCAGATCATGGCGGCCAGGAAGACGCCCGCGAGGGTCGAGTAGGAGACGTAGACCCAGGAGGCGAGGCGCCCCATGGGCGGCAGGGCGGGCGCGTCCGTGGGCCGGCCGAGGAGGCGCCGGAAGCGCGCCCGGAGGCTCTGGAACGCGGTCTTCTGAAGCTTGGGGATAGCCAGGTAGTCGGCCAGAAACCAGTAGCCGTCGAAATGGAACAGGGGGTTGAGGGCGGTGAGCACCATGAGGTCGATGAGGTGGCAGACGGCCAGCCACTCGGCGCCACCCGTCGATACCGCCGGCACGGCGAAGGCGACGAAGGCAATCTGCTGGAAGTAGGCGCCTCCCATGTCCACCACCATGCGCTGGCGGCGCGGGAAACGCCACAGTTGGGAGACGTCGGCGAAAAAGGTGGGGAGCAGCAGGTAGAGGCCAAAGCCCACCGCCCCGGGCTCGCCGCCGTAGCGGGCCACCGCTGCAGCGTGGCCCAACTCGTGGACGACGATGCTGAGCAGGCTCCAGCAGATGATCCACAGGTAGCTCTCGGAGGTCAGCAGCGAGACGTCCAGCTCAGCGCCGTAGACACCGACGTGGGCAGCCACCACCAGGGCCAGCAGCGGCGCCACCAGCCAGGGAGAGTAGAGGGCCTGGAGGACGCGGCTCACCGCCGCCACAAGGCGCTGGGGCAGCAGGTGGACCGTGAACAGCATGGGGAAGCCGATGCGGTGGCGGGTCACCCGGGTGGGCAAAGACTCCGCCGGCGGGACGTTGCCGTCCTCAATCACCCCGAGGTGGCCGTATTTGGTTTCCAGTAGCACCCGCAAATGCTCTTCCCGAATCGGGGTGCCCTCGGCCTGGAGCTGGGCGGCCACCTCGCTGAGGCGGGTCTTGCCGTCGAGGCGGCGGAAGATACGGCGGACCACGCCGGGGACGCGGAACTGTCGCCCATCGCCGGTGGCGAGGACGAACTCCTCGCCGCCGCCGCCGTTGTCGTAAGGGTGGAAGGTGCAACCTGCCGCCAGGCGGGGAAAGTCGGTGACCAGGCCCGCGGGCGGGTCGGCGTCCGGTGTACGGCCGGCGGACAGGGTGGACACGTCAGACCTCCACGGGCCTTGCGGGCCGCCGGGGGTGACGCGGATCAGCCACGGAACCGAAGGGGACGGAGTAAATCACGTCAGAACTTCGTCGAAGAGTCCTGCTGTTGCTGTTGTTGCTGCTGCTGTTGTTGCTGCTGCTGGTCCGTCGCGGCGGTACCCAGCGAGGTCAACGGGTCCAGGAAGAGCTGCAGCTCCAAGCGGGGCTCCAGCTCCTCCGGGGAGAGCTCGGCGAGTAGTTCGTGGAGAACGGCGTCTTCTTGCTTCACGGGTTTGTCCATACATCACTCCTTTCTGCGGGAGCGTCCCGCAGCGTAAGACGGGCTCCGAAGGATCCCGCTCCGCCACACCTACGATTCGGTGGTCCAAACACGCTTGCAAATTTTCGTAAGTATTGCGCGGCAGAATTTACGAATCCGGCGGTGATTTCTGCTGACCCTGGCGTACCGGCGACCGCCGGGCCCTGGCTCCAAGGCGCCTCAACTCACTGGCGGTGCAGCCCGCCAGCGCCTTGAAAACGCGTTGGAATTGCCGCAGGTCGGAGAACCCGGCACGCAGTGCCACCCGGGTGACGGTGAGGTCGGTGCGGGCTAACAGCAGGCGCCGGGCGTGGTCCACCCGCAGGCGGTTGACGAAGGAGACGAAGGTGGTGCCCAGCTCTTGCTGGAAGAGGTGGCAGAGATGGGACTCGCTGACGTGGGCGTGGCTAGCCACCCGGGCGAGGCGCAGCGGGGTCCGGTAGCGGCACAAGATGAAGCGCACGGCCCGAGCCAAGGCTGGGTGACCCACCTCAACCTCGAAGCTCTCCTCCCGCCGGCCAACTCCCAGCCGGTCGAGCTCCCGGGCCAGGGCCTCGGCCAAGGCGGCGCAATCCCGGGCCCGGTGCTCCGCCGCCTCGCCGTCGCCATGGAACAGCTCCAGGCAACCGAGAGGGCCGCCACGGCCGTCGAGGAGAAAGGTCCAGCGAGGTTCCTCACCCGCCCCGATGTGCCCGGCGCTCCACGCCAGACGCTCGTCGTTGCCGGGATTCTCTACACGGACCCGCACACCGCGGCCGCCGCAGATCGCCCGGGCCGCTAGCGCGTAGCGGCGAATAAGCTCGGTCACGTCCAAGGCCGGCCGTCGCGGCGAATCCGACACAAGTGCCGGCCCCTCGAGGGAAGAAGGCGCCATTTCAGTATATGTGCGTTATCGTTACACTTGCTATTGACAACGTGCTTCATCAGCGCGAAACTGGGACATCATGGTCCATTCCCCGTGGGTCACCGAGCTGAAGCGCGCCGCCCGGGCGCTGCTGCAGAGGCCGGGGTTCAGCCTCGCCGCTGTCACCACCCTGGCCCTCGGCATCGGCGCCAGCGTCGCCATCTTCAGCGTCGCCGACAGCGCCCTGCTGCGCCCCCTGCCCTACCCCGACGCCGACCGGCTGGTGCGGGTGCTGATGGACCACCGCGGCATCGGCGTGATGGGAGCCGGCGTCGCCCTGGGCGACTTCCGCGACTACCGGAAGGAGAGCCGCACCCTGGAAGGCCTCGCCGCCTACACCCGCCGCGACCTCGACCTCACCCGCGGCGACGATCCCATGACGGTGGCGGCGGCCCGGGTCAGCCCCGGCCTGTTCCCGGTCCTCGGCGTGGAGGCGGTCCTGGGACGCACCTTCCTGCCCTCCGAGGAAGGCCCCGCCGCCACGCCGGCCGTGATCCTGAGCGACGCCCTGTGGCGGGAGCGCTTCGCCGCCTCACCCCAGGTTCAGGGCCGCACCGTTGAGCTCGACGGCGTCGATCACGTCGTCGTGGGGGTGATGGGTCCGGGATTCCGCTTCCCCTCCCCGGAGACGCGGCTCTGGGTGCCCCTCACCCTGCCCGCCGCCGACGCCGACCGCATGAGCCACTACCTGGGCGCCGTTGGCCGGCTAGCCCCCGGTGCTACGGTCGAGCAGGCTGACGGCGAGTTAGCCGCCGTGGCCCGCCGCCTGGCCGAT
>Ga0102947_1000105_pt1 | contig 29898 bp, 17 predicted proteins | sample SalPon2A_A_D2_MG_FD_78210 | JGI IMG/M metagenome (GOLD analysis project Ga0102947, IMG submission 78210) | Soil microbial communities from South San Francisco under conditions of wetland restoration - Salt Pond MetaG R2A_A_D2_MG | ecosystem: Environmental > Terrestrial > Soil > Wetlands | place... | reverse complement strand
GGCGGTGGGCGGGGCGTTGCGGCGCTCATCGCTCCACGGGGCGAGGCCAGCCATGCCCGCCTGGAAGGCGTCCAAGCGGCTTTCGATGACCGCCGGGTCGGCGCCGGCCGATCCCTCCAGCGCGGCCCGCCGGCTCCTGAGGAGTTGGCGGTCGCTGGCGTCGAGGCGGCCGAGGCGCCGGAGGAGCTCGACCACCGCCCCGAGGACGGCATCGCCCCGGTCGGCCGCCGACGTCCGGTTCGGGCTCACAAGATCCAGGCTCCAGAGGTCCAGGTCGTCCCTGGAAGGAAGCGGATGGGGCCCCGCCCCCGGTGAGGAGTTCCCGAGATTGGGACCGCCACGCCCGGGTTCGGGCGCGGCGGCCAGGAGCAGAGCCCCACCCTTGTCCAGATTCCCGAGGCGGTGATCATCCCGCGCCGGGAAAGAGCCGCCACCGATCCGGACGGCGAGGTCGAGGGAAACTTCGTCGCCCGGATCGGCGAACGGCTCGGAACTGTAAGACAGGTGATCAACGGCGACCTCCCGGCCGTCCAACGAGCCGGGGCGGCCGCGGAAGGAGCCGCCGTCGATCTCGTGGAGGAGCGAGGCCAGCGCAGGGACCAGGTCGCCTCCCCCGGGGCCGTCGCGGAAGACAGCGAGGGTGAAGACGTCGCCCTGGGGCCCGAGCGGCGGCCCGGAAGCCCGCAGACTCGGCGGCTCCGCTACCGGGTAGGCGCCGTCGAGCTGGTCGAGGAACGCCTGGCGCTTCGGGGTCGGGGCGTCGCCCTCCTCCGGCCCGGCGCCGAGGACCACCCGGCTGCGCCAGTTCGAGTCGAGGCTGCGGCACAGCTCCGCCAGGTCGTGACCCCGGAGCGGCGCATCGCCGACTCCCCAGGTCACCGCCGAGACGGCGGGCGCAGCCCACTCCGGCCGGCTCTCCACGGCGCGGCCGAGGAGGCCGCGGAGCCGCGTCGCCAGCGGCGGATCCTCCCCCACCGCGGCGCCCTGGCTCTCCAGGACGACCAGGCGGGCGGAGCGCGGCAGCGCCGCGACCAAGGCCGCTTCCGGCAGAGGCCGCAGGCTGCGCAAGCCGAGGACCCCGACCTTCGGCCCACCGTGGCGGCGCAGGTGGTCGGCGACCCCCTCGGCCACGCCGACCATGCCGCCGGCCGCCACCAGGACCAACTTCGCGCCGCGCAACCTGAAGGTGCTGAGTGGTGAGTGCCGGCGCCCGGTCAGTTCCCCCCAGGCGGCGAAGGCGTCGTCCAGCAGTGCCGGCAGGTGGGCGGCGAAGAAACGCTCGCCGGCCAGCTCCGCCGCGGCCGCCGCGGGACCGGTGAGGAGGGCGCCGGCGAGGAGCGGGTGTGACCGGTCGTGCCAACGCGGGATGCGCGTCCGGTGGTCGCCGAAGAGGATCTCCTGGGCCGGGGTCCGGGGGTGGACCTGCTGCCCGGAGGCACCGACGAACGCCGCCACCAGGTCGACCGGCGGCTGGTGGAAGTCCTGGACGGAGAACGCGGTCCCGGGGCCGTCCATGGAGACGACGACGGGGCCCAGGGCCGACTCCGCCAGGTGGTGGGCGACGGCCGAGAAGTCCGCCGCCTCCTGGACGTCGGCGGCGGCGAGATGGACCGCACCGGCGCCGGCGGGGAGGGTGACGGCGCCGGCCACGGTGATGGTCATCGGCGCCCGCAGGTGCACCGCCCGCCGCAGGAGATCGCCGCAGCCGTCCAGGTCCTCCCCGGTCAGCAGGGCGCAGGCGCGCTGGCCGCCCAGGGCGAGGCCGAGGCTCCGGCCGAGCGCTTCCCGGCCCGCGACGCTGCCGGTGACGCCGCCGGTAACGCCACCCCCCAGCCGTCCACCGGCCGGGATCGCGGCGGAGCGGGCGACCTGGGCGCCGGCGGCATGCTCCACCGCCGCCACGGCGTCGAGGCCGGTGCCGACCCGGGGCTCCCCGGGGCGGGCCTCGGCGGCTCCGGCGTCCCCGGCGACGCGTTGGACCAACTGACGGACACGGTCCCCGAGATCAGGCATGGGCGCCCTCCCCCGGTCCCGGTCGCGGCGGCGCCGCCGGCGGACGGGGGCCACCCAGCTCCACGAACTGCTCCCCCACCACCCAGCGGATCGCCCCGGTGGGGCAACGCCAGGTGGCCTCCGGGCCGGCCGGGCCGCCGGCGGAGTAGTCCACCTGGGGCAGGTTGTCCCGCATCTCGATCAGCCCCGGGGGTGCGTCCATGGCGCAGCGCCCGCAGGCGTCGCAGACCACCCGGCAGATGCGCCGCGCCTCCTCCGCCTCCAGCGGCGCCTTGCACTGCACCACCAGGTGATGGGTCATCGGCATGAGGTCGATCAGGTCCCGGGGGCACGCCTCGACGCAGTCGCCGCAGGCGGTGCAGGCGTCGGGCAGGACCACCGGCAGGCCGTCGGCGTTCATGTACATGGCGTCGAAGGTGCAGGCATCGACGCAGTCGGACAGGCCGAGGCACCCCCAGGAGCACTCCAGGCCGCCGCCGCCGACCAGGTGGGCGGCGCGGCAGCTCGACTCCCCCTCGTACTCCGCCACCCACAGGGCGCGGCCGGAGCCGCCGGCGCAGTGCACCCGGGCGACGCGCTTCTCCGCCTCGCCGGCGTCGACCCCCAGGTACTCGGCGATGAGCTCGATCCCGTCCCGGCTGGAGACGGTGCACTTCGAAGGCGCCACGCCATCGACCACGATCTTCTCCGCCAGGCCGCGGCAACCGGGCTCGCCGCAGGCGCCGCAGTTGGAGCCGGGCAGCAGCTCTTCGACGGCGGCGACGCGCGGGTCCTCCTCCACCTTGAGGAAGCGGTACGCCGCCGCCAGCACGACCCCGAAGAAGAGGCCGAGGCCGGTCATGACGGCGGCTGCTGTGAGGATCTCGTTCATCGTGCCCTCTACTGGAACGGCTCGGCCCGGGCGACCCACGTCTCGAGGTCGGGCTCGTCCGGGTCCTGGGGGGTCCCCGGATGGATGATCCGGGCGGTGCACTTCTCCGCCGCCTTGACGATCTGCTCGAAGCTGCCGGCGGAGGCGTCCTTGACGTAGGCCTGCTTGTCGTCGTTGTAGGCGAAGACGTCGGGGTTGATGCGGATGCACTCGTCGCAGGAGGTACACAGCGCAGTCTCGATCCAGGCGTCCATGCCGAGGTCGGCGGCGGGCTCCACGGCGGCTTCCGCCGCCTCAGCGACCGGCTCCGGCGCGGCGGCCTGCTCGGTCGGCGCGGGGGTCGCCACCGGAGTCGCCACCGGGGTCGCCACGGTAGTCGCCGCCGACTCCGGGCGCGGCACCGCCGGGGCCACCGGCTGCCGCCCGGGGGCGGCGCCGACGGGTCGCGGCGCCGATCCGCTGTCCCCCGCCACCAGCGCCTCGGCGATCTTGCGGGTGATGACCGCCGGGTAGCTCCGCTTCAACTCGCTGAGCTTGCCCTCGTACTCCGCCTCCAGCTCCGCCAGGCGGCTGTCGAACTCCTTCTCCGCCACCCGGCGCACCGACGCCGCCACCCGGTCCGGCACCTTGATGCCAGCCAGCTCCCGCAGCTCGTCCCACAGTCCGGCCCGCTCCTCGGTGAGGTCCACCATCTCCGGCGACACCCGCAGCCGGGACAGGTGGCGCTCGCCGTCGAGCACCAGGATGTAGGGCACGGCGCCCTGGCGCTCCGCCGCTGCCAACGCCAAGTACTTGTGGAACGGCACCTGGACGGCGTCGTCCCAGTCGGCCCGGGGGATGGGCCGGAAGTGGGGCTTGAAGCGGGGCTCGGTGGCGGCCCAGTCGGCTGTGGTCATGGGCAGGGTCAGGGTCTGTTCCCGGCCGTCGTCGTCGCGGTAGTCCAGGTCGTAGGTCGGCCACGCCTCCGCGACCGCCGGGTTGCCCTCCAGGGAAAGGCGCTCGGGGAAGGTGTCGCCGGCGTCCGGGTCGTAGACCAGGTGGGCGAAGGCGCGCCCCTCCAGCGCCATCTTGGCGGCCCGGGCCGAGCCGTGGTCCGGCAGCCCGTGCTCCGCCTGGCACGGCGTGTAGAGGTTGAAGATCGCCGGGCGCCGCGACTTCAGGCCGCGCAGCACCCCCGCCATCAGGTGGGCGGGCAGCGCCTGGGAGCTCTGCAGGACGTAGGTGTTCCTGTGGGCCATGGCGATGAGCGACATCTCCTTGCGGTGCTCCGCCTTGCCGTGGCGGGCGTCGCCGAAGGCGGCCATGTCGGAGACCTGGCCGTGGAAGCCGCTGGTGCACGCCTGGCCACCGGTGTTGGAGTAGACCTGGGTGTCCAGCACCACCACCCGCAGCGGCTTGCCCGAGGCGAGGAGCCGGGAGACGTTCTGGAAGCCGATGTCGAGCATCGCCCCGTCGCCCCCGACCACCAGCATGGGCGGGCACAGCTCCAGCTCGTCGTCGCTGAAGCGCTCCCAGTCGAAGTAGCGGAAGAACGGCTCGTGGACCGCCGGGTCCCAGGCGTCCTCCAACTCCAGCTCCGCCTTGCGCACGGCGGCGAAGCCGTCGGCCATCTTGCGCATCATCCCCTCAAAGAGGCCGATGGCGATGGACGGGGCGTCCTGGAACAGGTGGTTGGTCCACGGGTAGGGGTACGGGTTGAACGGGTAGGTGCTGCCCCACACCGACGAGCAACCGGTGGAGTTGGCGATCCCCAGGGCGGCCCGGCCGCGGCCGCTGGGGCCGCTGGTGTAGCGCCAGTGGAGGTCCTTCAGGCGCTTCACCAGGCCGGAGATGCGGCCCAGGCGGCGGCGTTCGTCCTCCGGCAGATCGACGTCCAGGTGGGCGTCTCCCAGCGCCACCTCGTCCATGTCGCTGGCCGCCACCACCAGCCGCTGGGCCTTGTCCTCCAGCCCCGCCAGCAGGGTTTCCAGCTTGGCGAGGAAGGCGGCGGCCTTGGGCCGGATGGCGGCTTCGACGGCGGCGGTCACCAGGTGGACGGCGGTCTTCTCGCCGCAGCCCATGCAGGAGCCGTCGCCGCCGACCATGGAGTGGTAGATCTTCTTTTTCAGCAGCAGGGTGTGGAGCACGCCGATCCCCTCATCGACGTCTGTGACCTGGAGGAAGCGGTCCGGCGTGTCCGGCAGGTCTTCCCACACCGACCAGTTCTCGCGCAGTCCCGCGACCACCTGGTCGGTCTGCTGCACCGAGATCAGGGCGTCGTCCGGGCAGACCTCGACACAGAGGTTGCAGCCCTTGCAGGCGTAGGGGTTGACGGTGACCATCAGCAGGCCGCCGGAGCCCTCCTCGCGGCGCTCCGGAACGGTGAAGAACGGAGCGGTGACCGCCACCGGCATGTCCCGCAGGCGGCCGATCATGGCATCCATCTCGAGGTCCAGCAGATCGCGCTCCTGCCCCTCCAGGTCGAGGCGGGGGGCCAGGGTCTCGAAGGCGCGGGCGACGACGCCGGGCACGCCGGCCTCGGGGTTGTCGCGCAGCAGGTCCCGGGTCAGCCGGGAGAGCTTGGGCAGCACCTCCGCCAGCAGCGCGCTGGGCCCGCCGCCGTTCTCGGTGGCGGCGGTGCGCAGCACCTGGTCGATCTCGGTGACCAGGCCGGGGATCGCCGCGTCGGGGCACTGGGTCCAGCACTGGCCGCAGCCGGTGCAGCGCTCGGCCACCAGCTCCGGCACCTCGAAGCGGATGCCGGTCATGTCGCGGTAGACACCGGTGGCGGCGGGGATGGCGGAGAAGGCGGCATAGGGGTCGGCCAGCGGGTCCTCGCCCCGGCCGTAGGCGCCGCAGACGTCTTCTGAAAAGCGGAACGGGTCGGTCAGGCCGCGGCCCTGGTCGCGCTCACGGCTGAGGTACCAGGGGATCTCCACCCCGGAGTCGCCCTGGGCCGCGGAATCGCCCTGAGCCTCGCCGGCGTCGGTGGCGGCGTCGGCGAAGGAGCGCCAGTCGAGTTCGGCGACCTCGTCGTAGCCGCGGCGGATGACCCGCTCGTTGTCCTCCACCACCTGGCGGCCCCGGTGGCCGAACTTCTTCTCAAGCTGGTCTTGGATGGCGGCGAACAGCCGGTCCTCGGCCAGGTCCTCCGCCTGCATGATGCCGGAGGTGCGGAAGAACGCCCCCTGGAAGGCCGCCCCCTGCATGCGGAACTGGAGGTCGGCGACGTCGGTCTCGTCCCGGGCGACGGCGAAGGCGTCGATGGCGAAGACGCGGATCCGATTGCGGCGGATCAGCTCCTGGGCCCACCCCGGGAAGGAGTCCCACAACTCCTGGCCGCCGTGCCGGCTCTGGATCACGAAGGTGCCGTCCTCGGCCAGGCCGTCCAGCGGGTTCGAGTGGCGGAAGACGTTGGGGTCCGGGGAGAGGACCACGTCGACCCGCTTCAGCTCGCAGTTGACGCGCACCGGGTCGTGGGCGAAGACGCCGTAGAAGGTGGTCGGCTGCCCCTTCTTCTCCGAGCCGTACTTCGGGTTCGACTTGACGTGCAGACCGAGGAGCTGGAACAGGGTGTGGGTGAGGTTCTTCCCCATGGTGATGGCGCCCCAGCCACCCACCGAGTGGATGCGCACGGCGGTGGAGCGCTCGGGGAGCAGGTTGACCGGCTCGCTGGGGGCCAGGGCGAGGTCGGCGATGTCGGGATACGCCTCCAGCGCCCTGTTTGCCGCACCGTCCCGCAGTTCCCCGGGCTCGGGGCGGGCGCCCACCGCCGCCGCCGGCCGCACGAACTGGATGCCGAGGTAGAACTGGCGCCGCCCGCCGCCGCCGGGGAGCATGTTGTCCACCGCCGCCAGCAGGTCTTCCGCCTGCAAGTCGCGGCTGCCCAGGCCGTAGCAGCCGGAGTAGAAGTCGGGCACCTCGCCGGGGGCACAGGAGCCCACCCGGGGGTAGGGGCGGCGGCCGGCGTCGACGCGGTGGTTCTCCACCGCCTGGGACATGGCGCCGCGGATCTCGCGCAGCAGCGGCGGGTCGGCGGCCAGCGGCTGATCGACCCTTTCGAGCACCAGCACTCCCTTGGCGCCGGCCAGCAGGCGGGAGACGAGGTCCGCCGGGAAGGGGCGGAACATGGTGACGTTGACGACGCCCACCGCCAGGCCGCGGGTGCTCCGCAGGTGGTCCGCCACCGCCTCGGCGTTGCCCACCACGGTGCCCTGGCCGACCAGTATCCACTCGGCGTCTTCGCAGCGGTAGCCGGTGGCCCGGGCGTAGTTGCGGCCGGTCAGCGCCGCCAGCTCGGCCATCGCCCGGTCCGCCAGTTCGGCAATGTGGTCGAAGAAGAAGGGCCGCTGGGCGGCGACTCCCTGGGCGTAACTCTCCTGGTTCTGCACCACGCCGAGCATCGCCGGGGCATCGACGTCGAACATCTCCGGGACGCGGCGGCGCTGCTCGCCGAAGACCATGCGCTGGGCCGGGGTCGGGCACTCCACCTGGTCCGACGGGTCGCCCAGGTACTCGCGCACCAGGTCCCGCTCCGGCAGCAGCACCGATTCGATGACGTGGCTGGTCAGGAAACCGTCCTGGGCGCAGACGCCGGGGTTCAGCGACAGCTCCGCCAGGCGGTGGGAGATCAGGTTGAGGTCGGCCGCCTCCTGGGCGTTCTTGGCGAAGAGCTGGAAGAAGCCGGTGTCGTCGATGGCGTGGTAGTCGTCGTGGCCGGCGTGGACGTTCAGGGCGTGCTTGGTCATGGCGCGGCACGCCATGTTCAGGACGTAGGTCAGCCGCTTGCCCACCGCGGCGTAGAGCGACTCGTGCATGTAGGCGATGCCCTGGCCGGAGGAGAAGTTGGCCGAGCGCAGGCCGGTCATGGCCATGCCGGCGGTGACGGCGGCGGCGGCGTGCTCACCCTCCGGCTCGAAGAAGATCAGCGGCCGGCCGTGGACGTTCAGCTCGCCCCGGGCGGCGGCCAGGGCCCAGCCCTCCCCCATCTGGGTCGAGGGGGTGATTGGGTAGGCGCCGGCGGCCTCGCTGGCCGCCGTCTCCATCGCCACCACGGCATCGGTGCCGTCCATGGCGTGGAGGACGCCGGGGTACTTGACGTTGGGGGTGCTCTTCGAAGGCTTCTCGAGAACGGTCATGGCTGGTCTTGCTCCCTTCGCCCGTCATCGGGGGGTGAGGCATCGGTGCCGCTGGGGGGCTGTTGGCCCTGGGGGCCTTCATTACTGGGGCTGTCGTTGCTGGGGCCGTCGTTGCTGAGGCCGTCGTTGCTGGGGCCGTCGACCTCGATGAGCTGCATCAGGCGGCCCGCCAGGAGATCGGCGTCGTCGCTGCCGCCTTCCGGCGCGGGGGCGGACGCCTCATCGGCGTCACCGAGCATCTCCAGCAGGTGGCGCGACACTTCGTCGGCGTCGCCGCCGGCGAAGCGCTCCAAGGGGGAGCGGGCGTCCTCGAAGACCGCCGGATCGACGTCGAGGAGGGCGCTGGTGATCCGCTCCGCGGCCTCCCGGACGGCGGTGGCCTTGACCCGGGCCAGCTCCGCCGCGTGGCGCTCGGCCAGACCCTCGGCTTCCGCCCGGGCCCGCTCCTCCGCCTCCCGCCGCGCTTCCGTGGCGGCCCGGTCGGCGTACTCGCTGCGCACGCCGGCCAGTTCCTGGAGGGTGCGCCAGTAGGACAGCCGGTCGCCGCTGGCCAGGGCGAGGCGACGGCTGACCGCCAGCGGGGTGACGCCGCGGCCGTCCGCGGCTTCGATGGTGGGGACGATCCCCGCCCGCTCCTCGCCGGCCAGGCCGAGCCAGTCCGCCAACGGCGCCAGCGCCGCCTCGTCTGCGCCTTCAGGTACGGGGCAGAAGTGGCGGGCGTAGCCCGGCTCGGTGAGGGCGTAGTGGGCGAAGGTGAAGACCCCCGCCTCCTCGTCCTCGGCCCACTCCAGGTCCGGCCCCGGATTGTCGGAGAAGTCCAGGCGGCGGGCCCAGGTGGCGCCGGCCTCGGGGTCGTAGCGGAAGAGGGCGTGGGCGCGGCCTTCCAGCGCCGCGGCGGCGCGCAGGAAGGGGCCCGGCGGCCGGTCGCCCTGGGGAACCTCGGCGACGACGTGGAGGGCGGTGCGGGTGGCGGCGGCGGCGCGGCGGAAGGTGGTCGCCATGTGCAGCGGGCGCGCCGGCGAAGTCTGGGCGACGAAAGCCTCGCGGTGGCCCAGCCCCTGGTAACCGGGCTCGAAACGGAAGCCGCTCAGCGCGTCCTCCCCTTCCAGGGCCGAGGGGCTGAGCGAGCTGCCGGGGCGCACCAGGACCACCACCTGCACCGGCCGGCCGGAGAGGAGGAGGGAGGAGAGGGACAGCATCCCCTCGGTGACGACGTCGTAGGCCGAGGCCAACGCCACCACCGCCGGGGCCAGGGCCAGCTCTTCGGGGGAGAGCCCCTGCCAGTCGAGGCGTTCCAGCCAGTCGTCGTGGCGCGCCGACTCGTAGCGCCCGTCGCAGGCGAGGCGGACCAGCTTCTTGGCCCGCACCACCCGGGCGATGGCCTCCGCCGCCGCCTCGAACCGCTCCCCCGCCTCGCGGCACGGGTCGTCGGTCACCACCACCCGCCAACCGGACAGCTCGGCGACCCCGAGGAGGTCCGTAAGGGCGCCGTCGGTGACGCAGAGGACCGGCTCTTCGGCGTCAGGCCCGACGCTTGCCAGCGCTTCCAGCGCCCCGTCGAGGCGGCGGCGCAGGGCGTCGTCCAGCGGCTCGCCGCCGGAGCGCCGGTCGACGATGCCGGACAGGCTGTCGGAGCGAATCCGGCTCGAACCGACCTTGCCCAGGGAGCCGGCCAGCGCCGCCGCGTCGCCGGCGCCCCGGCGTCGGTCGTCGGCGGCCAGCAGCCCCTCCAGGTCGGAGCGCAGGCCGCGGACGTCGGCCAGCGCCTCGCCCCGGGCGTCGGCGCCCCGGGCCAGCAGCTCCTGGCGCATCAGGTCCAGGGGCAGGCGGCGGCGGAAGGGGGCGAGCCGGCCGCCGGCCGGCACCGCTTCGAGGAGGGTGGCCAGGCCGTCCGCCAGGGACGCCCCGTCCTCCTCCCCCAGCGACAGCTCGGCCAGCATCGCCTCGCCGGCCCGGCGCAGCAGGTCCTCGGCGTCGGCCGGCCCCTCCAGCTCCGAGGCCAGGCGGTGGACGTGGCCTTCGAGGCGGCGCAGGTTGTCCGCCAGCAGGCGGTGCCCCTCCGGCGCCGCCGCCTCCAGCAGCTCGGCCAGCGCCACGCAGCGCTCGTCGGCGGCGGCGCCCGGCGGGCCGAGGAAGAACGGCGTCTCGGTGCGCACCGCCGCGGATTCACGGAAGCGGTCCAGGTGACGGGGCAGGAACCGGTGATCCGGCTCCAGGCCGCGCATCCCACCCCCCGGCTCACCGAGGTGGAAGCGCCGCAGCTCCCTCACCGGGTCGGCCGCGGAGGTTCCCCGCTGGCCGCTGGCCGGGGTGCTCTTTTCGGGGCTTGAAGTTGCCATGGCGGCGGTCTCCTCAGGTGGCGTCAGATGGCGAAACGGTCGAGCTCGGCTTCGACGGCGGCGAGCCGCTCTTCCCGGGGCGTCCCCAGCCCCTGGGCCGAGTAGACGTCGTAGCGGGGGGCGTCGGGGTTGCGGTAGAAGAGGCCGATGGGGACCTTCTCCCCCGCTTCGGCCAGGCGTCGCGCTCCCTCCATGTCCCGCGGGTCGTGCTGGAAGTGGTTCGGGTACATCCGCTCCACCGCCGCGTCGCCGGGGATGCCGTCCTCGTGGTTGAGCAGCAGGATGCGCTCCGGGTCGCGCTGGATGTCCTCGAAGACCTCGGCGCTGTAGGTCGGGCAGCGCTGCAGGATGTGGACGAAGCTGAACCCCTTGTGGTCGTAGGCGGCGCGCAACGTCTGGTACATGTGGAGTGGGTTCCAATCGACGGTGCGGGCGACGAAGGAGACGTTGGTCAGCCCCAGGGTGGTCTGGAGGACGTTGATGGGGGGCAGCCAGGAGCCCTCCGGGTGGGTGTTGGTGGCGGTGCCCAGCGGCGTGGTGGGCGAGGTCTGCTTCTTGGTCAGGCCGTAGATGCTGTTGTCGAACAGCATCACCGTCATGTCCATGTTGTAGCGCACCGCGTGGACCCAATGGCCGGCGCCGATGGAGCAACAGTCACCGTCGCCGGTGGCCACCCAGACGTGGAGGTCGGGGCGCCGCGCCTTGACGCCGGCGGCCACCGGGAAGGCGCGGCCATGGAGGCCGTGGAAACCGTAGGTGCCCATGTAGTGGGGGAAACGGCTGGAGCAGCCGATGCCGGAGACCGCCACCACCTTCTCCGGCGGGATCTGCTCGTCGCGGCAGATGCGCTGCACCGCGCTCAGCACCCCGAAGTCGCCACAGCCCGGGCACCAGCGGGCTACGCCCTTCTCGTAGCTCTCCAGGGTGAAGTAGCGCTCCGGGACGTCCAGGGACCAATCGCTCTTCAAGCCGAACATGCCGTCTCTCCCTTCGCCTCTTTCGCCTCAGAATCGTTCGCTGTCTTTTTCGCTGTCTCTTTCGCCGCCCCGTCCGCCGCCGGCAGGCGGCGCTCGATCTCGGCGACGATCTCGCCGGGGGGTAGCGGTTGGCCGGAGACCTGGGACCAGCAGTCGACGTCCACCAGGGTCTGCTCCCGCAGCAGGCGGGCGAGCTGGCCGGTGCGCCGGTTGGCGGCGGTGATCGTCTCGCCGTCGATCTCGTCGCTGTAGTTGATCTCCACCGTCATCACCCGGTCGAAGCGGGCGAAGATCTCATCCAGGCCCGGCTCCATCGGCGAGAGGAAGCGGAGGTGGATGGAGGACACCCGGTGGCCGTCGGCCCGCAGGCGGTCCACCGCCTCGTCGATGGCCCCCAGGGTGGAGCCCCAGCCGACCACCAGCAGGTCGCCCTCCGGGTCGCCGTGGACGTCCGGCGGGATCAGCGCCTTCTGCAGCGAGGCCAGCTTGCGGCTGCGCATGCGGGCGGAGTTGGTGTTGGACTCCGGGTCGTAGGCGACCTTCGAATCGCGGGTGTGGGCCAGGCCGGTCAGGGTGTACTCGCCACCCCGCTGCCCCGGCACGGGGCGCGGCGACAGGCCGGTCTCGGCGTCCCAGTCGTAGGGGGCCACCCCTTCGGGCCAGGGCGACTGGTCCAGTGGCGGCGCCAGCCAGCCCGCCTCCGGCTTCGGCCGCGGGAACGGCTGCACGCCGGTGGCCAGGTTGGCGTCGGTCAGCACGTACACCGGGGTGCGGAACTCCTCCGCCAGCTTGCGGGCGGTGATCACGAAGTGAAAGCACTCCTCGATGGTGGCCGGCGCCAGCACCACCTTCGGCGCGTCGCCGGGGGTGCCGTGGAGGACGGCCAGCAGGTCCCCCTGCTCCACCTTGGTGGGCAGGCCGGTGGACGGACCGCCGCGCTGCACCAGGATCACCACCAGAGGCACCTCGCACATCGAGGCGAGGCCGAGGAACTCGGTTTTGAGAGCCAGCCCCGGCCCGGAGGTGACGGTGCAGGCGGTCTTGCCGGCGAAACTGGCGCCGATGGCGTAGCCGACGGCGGCGATCTCGTCCTCCGCCTGGTGGAGGTGGCCGCCGGCCCGGGGCAGGCCCCGGCCCAGGTAGTGGGAGACCGAGGTGGCGGGGGTGATCGGGTACATGGCCACCGTCTCGATGCCGGCCGCCAGGACGCCCAGGCCGGCCGCCTGGTTGCCGTTCATCACCACCAGCTCCTCGTCATTGGACCAGGGCGGGATCTCGTAGCGCTGGTCGATCTTCTCCTCGGCGAAGACGGCGCCGGCGCGCAGCAGCTCGATGTTCTTGGCCACCACAGCCTCGCCCTTGCGGGCGAAGACGACGCTGATCTCCTCCTCGGCCATCTCCAGTTCGCGGCCGTAGATCTCGCACAGCATGCCGAGGACGAATATGTTCTTGCCCACCCGGGCGCCCCCCGTGACCCCCTTACAGGCGGCGTCGATGGGCAGCTCCCGGACCTCCAGGCCGAACTCCTCGAAGTCGGCCAGCGCCTGCTGGTAGAGGCGCCGGATCTCCTCCTGGGAGTCCTCGGCCCACTTGTTCTCCAGCAGCACCACGGTGCCGGGGCGGTAGGCGCCCTGGGCGATGCGGCCATAGAGGACCTGCTCGTTGAAGGCCACCACCAGGTCGGCCTGGTCGCCCATGTTGGTGATGTTGCGGTCGCCGAAGCGCACCCGGATGCCGCTGGCGCCGGCGCGGGAACGGGCCGGGGGCTTGATCTCGGCGGGGATGATCTCCACCGTCCACACGCCGTTGCCCATCTTGGCGTTGACGGTGCCGAAGGTCTGCCCCGCCTTCTGGGCGCCCTCGCCGGAATCGCTGACGATCTCGACGATCCGCTCGTTGACGCGGACCCTGTTGCCAGTACTCAACTTCCACCTCCCAGCTCGGTGTAGAAACTGTCGCTCAAAAGTTCCGTCTCCTTCGCCTCGTGGCTCTCCAGATCGCCGGCCAGCTTCTCGACACCGCGGCGGATCTCCGCCACCGGGCCGGCGACGCAGGCGTCGATGTCGCGGATCAGGCGGTCGACGTCGGCCAGGAAGTCGTCGTGCTCGGCGGTGATGGACTGGACCTTGGGCAGCAGGTGGGGGCCGGCCTCCTCCACCACCTTGTAGAAGCCCTCCTCCCCCTCCTCGCGCTCGAAATGGCGCGCCAGCAGGCTGCGGAGGTCGTCCAGGAGGGGGCGCAGGCGGGTGACCTCCTCGACCAGGACCACGTTGTCCAGGAGCCGGCCGAGGGCGCGGTGCTCCTCTTCGATCTCCCGGTGGGTGTCGGCCTCTCGGACGCTGTGGGTGACGTCGTCCACGGATCATCTCCTTCGGCTTGGGAACCGGTCCGGCTCCCCGCTCCGGCGGCCGCCAGGCGCGGCTCGGACGGAGATGGGGAGCTTGCGGCCCGCGCCGGAGCCTGCCCAGCGGGCAGTGACGACGGTCGGGTACGGTCGTGGAGGCGTGCGTTGGGAACAGCTCGACGGACCGGCCCCGGCGGGGGTGACCGGTGCGGTCAGCTGTTTGTTCGTGGGGTGGTAGGCATCTCGGGTTCTCCTCACAAAGAAGAGTGCCAGAGGCGGGGCGGCGGAGCGACACCCCCCGGGGTGACCCCCGCCCCACCCCAACGCCCGGGGGGGTGGCGAGCCGTGGTTCCCGGAGCCTTCAGGTACGGGAGACCCTCAGTTACAGAACTTGTACCCCCGTCGGTGCACCGTCACGATCCAGCGTGGGCTCGACGGGTCGTCCTCGATCTTCTTGCGCAGTTTCGCGACGTGCATGTCGACGGTGCGGGTGAACGGGATGGCGTTGTAGCCCCAGACGCAGTCCAGCAGGCGCTCCCGGGACACCACCTCGCCGGGGTGCTCCAGGAAGTAGCGCAGCAGCTCCATCTCCCGGGGCGACATCTGGATCTCCGCGCCGCCCTTGGCCGCCTCGTGGCGCTTGAAGTCCACCTCGACGTCGCCGAAGCTCGCCACCGTCAGTTCCTTATCGACGTCACCACAGCGCCGCAGCACCGCCTCCGCCCGGGCCAGCAGCTCCATGAACCCGAACGGCTTGGTGACGTAGTCGTCGGCCCCCAGCTTCAAGCCCAGCACCTTGTCGATCTCCTGGCCCCGGGCGGTCAGCATGATGATGGGGACCTCGACCCCGTCGCCGCGCAACTTGCGGCAGACGTCGAGGCCGGTCATTTTGGGCAGCATGACGTCGAGGATCATGAGATCCGGCGACCACTCCCGGGCCTGGTGCAGGCCCGCCTCGCCGTCCCCCACCACCTCCACCTCGAAGCCCTCGTAGCCGAAGCCGTCGGCGAGGGCCACCGACATGGCGTCGTCGTCCTCGACGATGAGGATGCGCAGGCCGGTCGCCCCCGAGACCGCCGCCAAGCTCTCGATCCCGTACTCCGTCGCCGCGCCCGTCGTTCCCGTCACCATGTTCTCCGCCATCCGGCTCTCCTTCCTGAGGCGCCGCCGGCGCTCGCCGGCGGCGCGTTACCGTTACCTCTACGTCAAGCTTGTGAGGGCCCCTCGACCCGCTGATCCGGGAGCAGTGACGGCAAGCCGCCTCCGGAGCGCCCCGCCTCCCGCCCCCCCGCCTCCAACCCTTCCACCGCCAGCGACAGCGGCAGGTAGAGGGTGAAGGTGCTGCCCTGCTGCGGCCGGCTGTCCACCTCCACCCGGCCGCCGTGGGCCTCTACGACGTGGCTGACGATGGCGAGACCCAGGCCGGTGCCCTTGACGTCGTGGACCAGGCCGGTGGAGACGCGGTGGAAGCGGTCGAAGATCTTGTCCTGCTCGTCCCGGGGGATGCCGACGCCCCAGTCGCGCACCGACAGCGCCACCTCGTCCCCCCGGCGCTGCAGCGACACCGCCAGGTCGCGGCCGTCCCCGGAGTACTTGACCGCGTTGTCCAGCAGGTTGGAGAGGGAGTGGGCGATGGCCGCCTCGTCAAGCTCCAGGGCCGGCAGCGGGCGCTGCGGGCCGCGGTAGGTCACCCGGAAGCCGCTCTGGCGCATGCGCACCTCGAAGTTCCCCAGGGTCTCCGCCACCAGCTCCTCGAGGTCCGACGGCCCGAAGCGGTAGCTCTTGCGCCCCGACTCGATGCGGCTGAAGTCCAGCAGGTTGTTGATCAGTTGGGTCAGGCGCCGGCTCTCGGTCTCGATGTACTCGCCGTAGCGCCGCGCCTGCTCCTGGCCCTCGACCCGGCCGAGGCGGAGGAACTCGCCGAAGACCCGGATGGAGGCCAGCGGCGTGCGCAGCTCGTGGGAGACGTTGGAGACGAAGTCGCTCTTCATCTGGGAGAGCTTCATCTCGCGGGAGGCGGTGCGCAGCGCCAGCACCACCCCGCCCAGCAGCACCGTCGCCAACAGCGCCGAGAGGGCCACGTTGAGGCGGAAGTTGGAGCGCGCCCAGACCCCCGGCGAAGGGTCGCGGCTGGCCAGGGTCAGCGACCAGTCGGTGAAGGCGAAGTGGAGCGGCTCCTCCACCATCGCCTCGCCCCGGAACCCGGGGTCGGTGGAAAACAGCACCTCCCCCTGGCCGTCGGTGACCCGCACCACCGGGTCGAAGTCGTCGCCGCCGCCGGGGAAACGTGCGGGCAGGGCGCCGGCGATGGCCTTGGGCAACAGCTCGTCGCGCAGGTAGGTCTCGTCCAGGATCATGCCGGCGACGCCGACGACGTGGGAGCGCTCGTCGGTGATCGGGTTGAGGATGATGCGGTGCCGGGGGTTGCGCTCATCGACCACCAGGGTCACCGGCTCCAGGGCGTCCCCCTTCCGCGCCATCATGTGCCAGGACGAGGTGGCGACGAACACCGCCCGCACCTCCGGCGACCAGGAGGGCGGCTTCATCTCCATGCACGACGGGCTGAAGTAGAGCGGCTGCCCCTCCCCCTCGCCGGTGAAGCTGACGGCGAAGAGCTGGCGGGCGCCCTGGGGCGACTTCTTCTTGAAGTACCAGGCCGCCTCTTCCAGGCGATCCTCGGTGAACAATGCCGCCGGTAGGTTCAACGCCTTCTCGGCGTTCCAGGTGTAGAACGACGCGGTCTTGTCGGTGACCGCCTCCAGGTACTTGGCGAGGGCGGCGTTGTGGGCTTCGTGGGAGGCGTGGTCGAGCTTCACCAGCCAGCGGTACTGGAGGGCGAGCATCACCACCAGCGGCACCAGGACGGCGACAAAACCGAGCCAGAGGACGCGGCGGCGGATCGGGCGGTGGACCTTCATGGGTTTCAAAGTAATGGCTCCACCCCCTGTTACGAAAGCCCTTGACCCAGGGTTTTACAGAACCCTTACCCGCTTTGCATCTTTTTACGTCCTTTTACCTCGTGTTGAGGACTGGGCCCCCGATCCTCCCTACTCTGGCAACGTGCTCGGACGACAGAGCCGGGCCGACGACCCTGAGGGTCACCACCCACACCCGACCAAGGAGACATCCATGAAGCGCATCGTCCCCATCCTCGCCATCGCCCTCCTCCTCACCTTCGCCGGCATCGCCATCGCCGGCGACGGCGAGCACTGCGACAGCAACAAGGCCCACGCCGCCGAGCACCACAACGCCGCCACCAAGGCGAAGGTCGCCGAGTGGGCGAAGAGCGGCTGGCTCGGCATTGAGACCGAGAAGGCCGACGCGGGCTACCGCATCTCCGCCGTCCACGCCGACAGCCCCGCCCAACAGGCCGGATTCCAGGCCGGGGACGTCCTGGTGGCGATGAACGGCGTCCGCCTGTCCGCCGACAACAAGGCCGCCGTCAAGGCGGAGAAGAAAACCCTGCGGCCGGGCTCCGAGGTCGCCTACGTCGTGGTCCGCGACGGTTCGAAGCAGAAGCTCGTCGCCACCCTCGCCCCGGTGCCCGAGACGGTCCTGGCCGAGTGGTACGCCGAGGCCGCGGAGCAGAACAGCGCCCAGACCCAGATCGCCGAAAACTAGAGCTTGTTCAGAGATCCTGGCCTGCTGCGTCCACCGCCGCATCCCGCGGACGGCGGACTCGCGACGGCCAGGATCTCTTCACAAGCTCCGCCGCACAGAACATCGTGACAGCGTGACCGCTCTGGGTAGTCAACCCCCGGGGCGGCGTTTTCGTTTTAGGGTGTTTTTCCTTTGACCCGGTGGCCGGGGGCCGCTAACATTGGCAGCCATGTCAGAGAAGGAAGAACCCATAGAGCTAGAAGGCCGTGTCACCGAGGTTCTCGGCAACGCGAACTTCCGAGTGCAGATCACCGAAGAGCACAGTGTCCTGGCGAAGATCGCCGGGAAGATGCGCCGTTTCCGCATCCGGGTCCTGGAAGGGGACCGGGTGAAGGTGGAGGTCAGCCCCTACGACCTCACCCGCGGCCGCATCGTCTACCGCTACCGCGACTGACCCTCTCGCAGCTCCCAGACTGAAGACCGAGCAGCCCCCTGCCCGTCCGGCCCCCGCGGCCGGCCGGGGATAGCTGCGTCCAGGGCAACCGGCGGGCCGCCTACGTGACTGCCGGGTCACGGGCAGGCCGCTATTACTGGCAGGTGTTGAAGGCGGCCGTGTCCTGGAGCGGTTGGAAGGGGGTTTGCGGAGCGTTGGGATAGCCCTTTCTGTGCCCCGTTGCACTGTCGGCCACCACCAACTCGCCGCCGACGTTGGTCAGACCGCCGGCGAAGACCCAGAAACGGCCGTTCACCGGGCAGCCATCCAGCACCTTGGCGACGATCTCGACGTTGCCGGCGCGGAAGAACCAGAAGTAGCCGGTGTCGTCGGTGAGCTTCTCGGCCCGGGCCGGGCGCACCACCCGGTCCTGCCCCAGGAACGTGGCGCGCACCTGGAACCGCCCCCCCTCCCCCAGGCACAGGGTGGTCTCGTCCGGCTGGCAGTCGAACGGCTCCGGTTCGGGGGCGGTGAAGCGGTAGAGGCTGCCGTCGAGGCTGGCGGCGTAGATTTCCCCGTCCCGGTCCTCGCCGAAGGTCGCCAGGCGCCCCACCTCCAGGCCGGTGTTGACCTGGACCCACGGCGTCGTCTCCCCCCGCCGGGTCAGCAGCACCTCGCCGCTGCAGAAGTCGCCGTAGAAATACCAACCGGCCAGCTCCGGGATGGCGCTGCCACGGTAGACGTGGCCGCCGGTCACCGCGCAGCGACCACCGTCATGGGAGTACTCCAGGACCGGGCCGGTGTGGGCCGGCGAAGCGCAGCCCGGAGGGCTCACGCCGCAGCCGGAGGTATCCCCCAGGCAGACGTTCCCCTCCAGGACCTTCCAGCCGTAGCTCCTGCCGCCGGCGATGCCGCCGGGCTGGAAGTCCACCTCCTCGCGCTGGCCCTGGCCGACGTCGGCGACGTAGAGGTCGCCGGTGGCGCGGTCGAAGGAGAAACGCCACGGGTTGCGCAGGCCGTAGGCCCAGATCTCCCCCCGCGCCCCGGCCTCGCCGACGAACGGGTTGTCCGGCGGTAGCGAGTGGTAGGGCGGCGCCTCGGACCCGGTATCGACGTCGAGACGCAGGATGCTGCCCAGCAGCGTGCTGCGGTCGAGGGCGTTGCACATCGGGTCGAAGCCCGAGCCGCCGTCGCCGAGAGCGACGTAGAGGTACCCGTCGGGACCGAAGGCGATCTGGCCGCCATTGTGATTTCTGAACGGCTGGGTGACCTGGAGCAGCACCCGCTCGCTCCCCGGGGCGGCCCGGTCCGGGTCGTCGCCGGAGACGTTGAACCGGCTGAGCACCGTGTCGCCATCGACGTCGGTGTAATGAACGAAGAACCAACCGTTGACCGCGAAGTTGGGGTGGAAGGCCAATCCCAACAGCCCGCGCTCGCCACCGGCCCCCACCCGGCTGCGCAGGTCGAGGAACGGTTCCGGGGCCAGAGCGTCTTCCCGGACGAGGCGCACCAGGCCGTCTCGCTCGGTGACGAACAGGCGGTCATCCCCGGCGTGGGCGATGGCGGTGGGGGATTGCAGGCCGGTAACCAGGGTCTCCAGCGCCAGGGAAGGGAGCTGGGCCTGGGTCGGGAGGGCGGAAGCGGTGGCGAGGGCCAGCAGAGCGGCCAGCGCCAGGACGGCGGGCCGTGGCCCACGGGCCGGGCAGGTGCGGCCAGTGCGGTGGGGCCTGCGGGTTGCAGTGAGAATCATGGGGATCAAATCCTTGGGGGTAGGTGAGATCCTGTGCTCCGGCCGGCGGCACGGAGGGCCGATCCCTCCGGCGTCTGTGACATCGACGGGGGGAGCTCCGTAGAAGGGTATGAATCTCTCCTCACGGGGCGGGCCGCTTGCCAGGCGGCTCGCCCTTCTTTCTTTTCCAAGCTACCACCCCTCCCCTCCCGACCCCTCCCCTCCGCGGCGTCGAAACAAAATTCTCCGAGCCGGCGTAGTCCCGGATGAGGCAGCACTCATCCAGGGAACACAGCTTCAGGTACACAGCCAAGCTAGCCGGCCGCGGCCGGAACGCCGAACGGAGACAAGACCATGACCCAGTCGCACGACGCCGACTTCGACAGCACCGGAGCCGCCACCACGGCTCAGCCCGACCACGATGGCCACGAGGGCCACGAAACCGACCCGCCCGAGACCGGCTTCGACCCGGACGCCACCTACGACGTACTGCCGCCCGACGAAAGCGGCGGTGGCCGCCGCTGGGGCCGCTGGGCCGCCGGCGCCCTGATCCTGTTGGCCCTGGTGGCCGGCGCCTTCGCCTTCAGCAGCCACCAGGCCAACGGCGACCAGGCCGCGGCCGACCCGGCCGGCGAGGAGGCCACCGACGACGACGGCGAGGGCAAGGACGACGAGAAGCCGCCGGTGCCGGTGGAGGTCGCCACCGTCGCCACCGGTGAGGTGGCGGCCTACATCACCGCCACCACCAACCTCCTGGCGGAGGGCGAAGTGGACGTCCTCTCCGAGGTCGATGGCCGGGTCACCGGCGTCGCCGTGGACGAGGGCGACTGGGTCCGCGCCGGCCAGGTCCTCGCCCGCTTGGACCGCCGCGATGCCGAGATCATCCTGGAAAAGACCCGAGTGCGCGCGGAAAACGCCAACAGCGTCCACCAGCGCGGCCTGGAGCTGGCCAAGGACGAGCTGATCAGCGCCGAGGACCTGGACAAGCGGCGGCTCGACTTCGAGCTGGCGCGCCAGGAGCGGGCCGAAGCCGAGCGCTCGCTGGCCAAGACCACGGTGACGGCGCCCATCGCCGGCCGCCTGAGCCTGCGCACCGCGCAGCCGGGCCAGCACGTCAAGCCGGGGGACCCGATGTTCAAGATCACCGACTCGGACCCGCTGGTGGCGCGCATCTACCTGCCGGAGAAAGACGTCCTGCGGCTGTCCACCGGGCGCAGCGTCGACATGTCCCTGGACGCCGCCCCGGACGTCAGCTTCACCGGCCGCATCCGCCAGATCTCGCCGGTGGTCGATACCGCCACCGGCACGGTGAAGGTGACGGTGGAGGCCGAGGGGCCGCCGGCCCAGGTGCGCCCGGGAAGCTTCGTCACCGTCCGCGTGGTGCGGGAGCGCCACGCCGACACCGTGGTGCTGCCCCGGGAGGCGGTGCTGCGGGAGCTCAAGCAGGCCCACGTCTTCGTCGCCGCCGGCGAGGGTGAGCAGATGCGCGCCGAGCGCCGCGCCGTAACCCTCGGCCTGGAGGAGTCGGACCGGGTGGAGGCACTGTCCGGCATCGAGCCGGGGGAGCGGGTGATCATCGCCGGCCAGGGCTCGCTGTCCGACGGCGCCGCCATCCGCACCCTGGACCTCGCCGAGGAGGCGGCTTTGGCCGACTACGAGGCCGACGCCTCCGCCGACGCCGCGAACCAGGAGGGCTGAGCCCATGCGACTGGTCGACTTCTCCCTGTCCCGCCGGGTCACCATCTCCATGGCCGCGGTGGCGGTCATCCTCTTCGGCGCCGTCGCCTTCGGGCGGCTGCCGGTGTCCCTGCTGCCCGACCTCTCCTACCCCAGCCTGACCGTCGAGACGCGCTACGAAGGCGCCGCCCCGGAGGAGATGGAGGCGCTGGTGACCCGCCCCATCGAGGAGGCGGTGGGGGTGGTCTCCGGCGTCCAGCGGCTGACCTCGTCGTCGCGCCCGGGCCTGTCCCAGGTGGTCTTGGAGTTCGAGTGGGACCGGGACATGGACTTCGCCGCCCTGGACGTGCGCCAGAAGCTCGACCTGTTGGGCCTGCCCCGGGAGGCCCAGCGGCCGGTGCTGCTGCGCTTCGATCCCAGCAACGAGCCGGTGCTGCGCCTCTACCTCACCGGTGAGGAGGCCGCCGAGGGCGAGGCTGCCGCCGCGCCCCCCTCCCCCACTGAGCTGCGCTACGTCGCCGAAGAGGTGCTGAAGAAGGACCTGGAGTCCACCGCCGGAGTCGCCGCCATCAAGGTCAACGGCGGCGCCGAGGAGGAGGTCGAGGTGCGGGTCGATCAGGGGCGCCTGGCGGCCCTGGGCCTGCCCATCGGTGAGGTCGGCAGCCGGTTGCTGAAGGAGAACGTCAACCGCGCCGGCGGCAGCCTGTACGAGTCCGAGGCCCGCTACCTGGTGCGCGCCATCAACGAGTTCGAGGACGAGGGCGACGTGCTGGACACGGTGCTGGCCACCCGCGAGGGCAGAAACGTCACCCTGCGCGACGTCGCCAGCGTCGAGCGCGGCACCAAGCGCCGCGAGGTGGTGACCCGCTACGACGGCCGGGAGGCGGTGGAGCTGGCCATCTACAAGGAGGGCGACGCCAACACGGTGACCGTGGCCAAGGCGCTGAAAGCGCGCCTCGGCAACGTCTCCGGCGAGCTGCCGGCGGGGATCGCCGTCTCCTACGGCTCGGACCAGTCCCGCTTCATCGAGGCGAGCATCCGGGAGGTCCTGGGCAACGCCCTGCTGGGCGGCCTGATGGCGATGATCGTCCTGCTCCTCTTCTTGAAGGACCTGCGCAGCACGCTGATCATCGGCGTCTCCATCCCGATCTCGGTGATCGCCACCTTTTTCCTCATGTACCGCACCGGCACCACCTTGAACGTCATGTCGCTGGGTGGCCTGGCGCTGGGCGTCGGCATGCTGGTCGATAACGCCATCGTGGTGTTGGAGTCGATCTTCAAGCACCGGGAGGGCGGGGCCACCTGGCTCGCCGCGTCCCGGGACGGCGCCTCCGAGGTCGGCCGCGCGGTGGCCGCCTCCACCCTGACCACGGTGGCGGTGTTCCTGCCGGTGGTCTTCCTGGAAGGGATCGCCGCCCAGCTCTTCCGCGACATGGCGCTGACCGTCTCCTTCTCGCTCCTCGCCTCCCTGGCCGTGGCCCTGACCCTGATCCCCATGATGACGGCGGTGGCCGGCGCCAGCGAGGACCGGGCGAAGGCCGCCGCCGCGGCCGGCAGCGCTCGCGAGGCCGCGGCCCGGCCCCAGGGCGGCCGCGTCCGCCGCGCCTTCCGCTTCCTCCTGGTGACCCTGCCCGGCTGGATCGTCGGCGTGGTGCGCCGGGCCCTCGGCCTGGTGCTCGCCGGCCTCACCTGGCTGGTCACCCCGATCCGCGCCGGCTTCGACCGGTTGATGGACGGCGTCGCCGGCGCCTACCCCGCCACCCTGCGCTGGTCCTTGAGCAACCGGGCGGTGGTCCTGGCCATCGCCCTGGTCGCCTTCTCCGGCGCCCTGGCGATGGTCCCCGGCCTCGGCTTCGACCTGATCCCGGACTTTGCCCAGGGTGAGTTCGGCTTCAAGGTGGAGCTGCCCGAGGGCACGCCGCTCGATTCCACCGACCGCTTCCTCACCGGCGTCACCACCGGCCTGGACGACGACCCCCGGGTCGAGTCCTACGCCACCCTGGTGGGCGGCAAGGGCTTCTCCCTCACCGCCACCGGCAGCGAGGGCGAGAACGTCGCCCGGGTGCAGGTGCGCATGGCGCCGGGCACCGGCCCCGCCGACGAGGCGGCGGTCACCGCCGACCTGCGGGACCGCCTGGCGGCGGCGGTGGAGTCGGCGGGCGCCGGCCGCTTCGAGATGGAGCGCCCCACCGTCTTCACCTTCCGCACCCCCATCGAGGTGGAGCTGTTCAGCGACGACCTGGACGACCTCCACGCCGCCGCCACCCAGGTGCAGGAGCGCCTGGCCCGGGTGCCCGGGCTGGTGGACGTCAAGAGCTCCGCCGAGCTGGGCAACCCGGAGCTCCAGGTCCACTTCCTGCGCGAGCCGCTGGCCCGGGTGGGCCTCGACCTCTCCCAGGTCGCCAACGTGCTGCGCAACAAGGTGCAGGGCGACGTCGCCACCCACCTGACCGAGGGCGACCGGGAGATCGAAATCGTCGTCCGCGCGCTGCCCTCCGGCGAGGCCTCCCTGGCCGACGTCTCGGACCTCATCGTCGGCGAGCGGGACGGGCGGCCGATCTACCTCTCGTCGGTGGCCGAGGTGCGCCAGGCCGAGGGGCCGAGCCAGATCCGCCGCATCGGCCAGAACCGGGCCGCGGTGGTCTCCGGCAGCCTGGCGGGCCGGGACATGGGGAGCGTCGCCGCCGACACCCGGTCGGCGCTGGCCGGGCTCGCCCTGCCGGCGACGGTGACCGCCCGCCTGGCGGGCCAGGAGGAGGAGCGGGAGCGCTCCCTGGGCTCGCTGATCTTCGCCATGTCGCTGGCCATCTTCCTGGTCTACCTGGTCATGGCGTCCCAGTTCGAGTCCTTCGTCCACCCCTTCGTGGTCATCTTCAGCCTGCCCCTGGGCGCCATCGGCGTCATCGCGGCGCTGGCGCTGACCGGCCGCTCGGTGGACGTGGTGGCGATGATCGGGGCGGTGATGCTGGCCGGCATCGTGGTCAACAACGCCATCGTGCTCATCGACGCCGTCAACCAGCGGCGCCGCGCCGGCGCCGGCCGCAGCGAAGCCTTGCTGGCCGCCGGCCAGGACCGCCTGCGGCCGATCCTCATGACCTCCGCCACCACCATCCTGGGCCTCGCGCCGATGGCCTTGGGGATCGGTGAGGGCGCCGAGCTGCGGGCGCCGCTGGCGGTCACCGTCATCGGCGGCCTGGCCTGCGCCACGCCGCTGACCCTGTTGGTGATCCCGGTGGTCTACTCCCTGGTCGATCGCCTGGCCATCACCAGCCGGAGCGAGGAAGGGAGCGACGGCCCGGCCGACGCCCGCGAAGCCAGGGACGGCCTGGCCGCCGGCGACGCCCTGCCGGCCGCCAAGGGGGTGGGGGCATGATCAGCCTGCCGAAGCTCGCCGTGCGGCGGCCGGTGACCGCCGCCATGGCCATCGTCAGCGTCCTGGTCCTCGGCGCCATCGCCGTGGTGCGGCTGCCCCAGGCCTTCCTGCCCGCCGTGGACGCGCCCTACATCGGCATCCAGATCCCCTACCCCAACTCGAACCCCACCCAGGTCGAGCAGGAGATCGCCAAGCCGGTGGAAGAGGTGCTCTCCACCCTGCCCGCGGTCAAAAAGCTCTCGTCGCGCTCCGACGCCGACGGCGCCAACTTCGACCTCGAGTTCGACTGGGGCCGGGAGCTGGACGTGGTGCGCATGCAGGTCTCCGAGAAGATGGAGCAGATCGAGCCGGAGCTGCCCGAGGGCATCGGCGAGATCCGCATCTTCAGCTTCAACACCGCCGACATCCCGGTCATCCAGGGGCGCCTGTCCGCCTCCGGCGTCGATCTGTCGGAAAACTACGACCTGATCGAGAACCGCATCCTGAACCGCATCCGCCGGGTGCCCGGGGTGGCCCGGGTGGACCTCGAGGGGGTGGCTCCGAAGGAGATCTCCATCGACCTGGTGCTGGACCGCATCAAGGAGCACCGGGTGGACGTGGACGGGCTGATCGGGCGCCTCCAGGGGGCCACCTCCACCCTGGTGCTGGGCTCGGTGCGGGACGGTGGCATGCGCTACACCGCCCGCGGCATCGGTGACTTCACCAGCGTCGAGGCGCTGGAGCAGTTGCCGGTCAACGAAGCCGGCCTGCGCCTGGGGGACCTGGCCGAGATCACCTACGAGGAGCCCCCCATCGGCCACGGCCGCCACCTCGATGGTGACTTCGCCGTCGCCCTGGACGTGTTCAAGGAATCCACCGCCAACACGGTGGACGTGGTCCACGCGGTGGAGCACGTCATCGACACCGAGATCGCCACCGACCCGCTGCTCCAGGGCGTCCAGCTCTTCGTCTGGGAGGACCAGGCCAAGGCGATCACCGCCGGCATCGACGGCCTGACCAAGGCCGGGCTGGTGGGCTCCCTGCTGGCGGTCCTCTGCCTCTACTTCTTCCTCCGGCGGCTGGACTCGACGCTGATCGTGTCGCTGTCCATCCCGTTCTCCATCCTCGCCGCCTGCGGGGTGCTCTACTTCATGGGCAAGACCCTGAACATCCTGTCCATGATGGGACTGATCCTCGGGGTCGGGATGCTGGTGGACAACGCCGTCGTGGTGCTCGAAGCCATCGACCGGCGCCACCGCGACGAGCCGGACCCGGAGAAGGCGGCGCTGGCCGGCTCCCGGGAGGTGGGGATGGCGGTGGCCGCCTCGACCCTGACCTCGCTGATCGTCTTCCTGCCGTTGATCGTCGGCTCCAAGACCCAGCTCACCACCTGGTTGGGCGAGGTGGGGATCGCCATCTCCATCGCCTTCGCCTGCTCCCTGGTGTCGTCGCTGACCCTGATCCCGTTGATGTCGGCCCACTTCCTGCGCAAGAAGCAGATCGAGCCGAGCCGCTTCCTGGTCTGGTTGGAGGGGCGCTACGAGCGGGCCCTGGGCTGGACCCTGCGCCACCGGGCGTGGACCGCGGTGATCATCGTCTTCATCGTCCTCGGCTTGGGGATCGGCCCCTTCGCCGCCGGCATGGTGGATACCGCCATGTTCTCCGGCACGGTGAACGAGCGACTGTACCTGTCCTACGAGTTCTCCGAGTTCACCTACAAGAGCGAGGCCGAGGAGGCGGTGAACCGGGTGGAGGCGTTCCTGGACGAGAACCGGGAGCGCTTCGAGATCGATTCCGTATACAGCTTCTTCCAGGAGAACAACGCCGGCACGACCATGAACTTCGCCGGCCCCTCCTTGAGCGACGAGGCGCTGAAGGAGCGCCGTAGCGAGGTCCGCGAAGCGCTGCCCACCCTCCCCGGGGTCCGGCTCTTCTTCTACGACGACGCCGAGAGCGGCGGCTCCTCCACCTACTTCGCGGTCAAGCTGTTCGGTCAGGACAGCCAGGTGCTGGACCGGCTGGGCAACGAGGCGGCGCGCCGCCTGCGCACGGTGGAGAACGTCCACGACGTGCGCACCGCCGACCAGGGCGGCCAGAAGGAGATCCGGGTCACCGTCGATCGCGAGAAGGCGCTGCGCGCCGGGCTGACCCCTGGCGACGTGGCCGGCGTCTTCTCCTTCACCCTGGGCGGCATGCGCCTGGCCCGCTTCGACGCCGGCGACCGCGAGGTGGAGACCTGGCTGGCCCTGCGCATGGCCGATCGCCAGGACGTGGAGGATCTGAAGTCGATCCCGCTGGGCGGGGGTGAGGATGGCCGGTCCATCCTCCTCGGCGAGATCGCCCACTTCGAGATCGTCCCCAAGCCGCGGGAGATCCGGCGCGAGAACCGCAAGGTGCGGGTGGCGGTGGACGCCACCTACGAGGGGGAGGACTTCGAGGCCAGCAAGGAGGAGATCGCCGGCCTGATGGACTCCCTGGACATGCCCCCGGGTTACTCCTGGGGTTGGAACGACCGCATGATCGAGCAGCAGGGGCAGGACGCCCAGATGGCGGTGAACTTCCTCCTCGCCCTGCTCCTGGTCTACCTGGTGATGGCGTCGCTCTTTGAGTCGCTGGCCCAGCCCTTCGCCATCCTCGCCTCCATCCTCTTCGCCTTGCCCGGCGCGGCCTGGGCGCTGGCCCTCACCGGCACGCCGTTCAACATGATGGCCCAGATCGGCTTCCTGATCCTGATGGGCATCGTGGTCAACAACGGCATCGTGCTGCTGGACCACGTCAACCGGTTGCGCGACGAGGAGGGGATGAGCGACGTCGAAGCGATCCTCGCCGCCGGCCGCCACCGCCTGCGGCCGATCCTGATGACAGCGACGACGACCATCATCGGGTTGGTGCCGCTGGCCTTGCGCGGCGCCACGGTGGGCGACGTCTTCTACTTCCCCCTGGCGAGAACCGTCATGGGCGGCCTGACCTCGTCGGCGGTGCTGACGTTGCTGGCGCTGCCCCTGGTCAGCCTGGGGGTGGAGGGTGTGGCGAGGTGGTGGAAGCGGATCTGGGGGAAATCGACGGCGGTGTCGCGGGGTGAGTGGCGGCGGGAGAAGGTGGAAGCGCCCGAGCCGGCGAAGGCTTGAGGTTGTACAGGTTTCGCGAGAAACGGGCTGTCTGGGTGCCTCCTGCCCCGGGGCCGCTCGCTCAGGGTGGATGAAGGAGGGAGGCTCGCTGCTCTTACGCGGCCCCCACCGACCGAGACCTCAGACGGACCTTGCCAATGGCCGCTCCAGGGCACCCCGGGGCAGGAGGCACCCAGACAGCCCTCAACGGCGAGCCCGGTTGAGTCGACAAAGTGCTCGGTGACGAGGATCTTCCTGAGTTGCCAAATCCACCGCCCACACTGGTCTTCTTCCCCTTGCTGATCAGTCAGGTGGATTGACCACCGCCTCCAACTCCATCTCCACTTTCCAGCGCTCGTCAAGGAGGGCGGCTACGACGACCATGGTGGAGGCTGGACGGATGTCGGCAAAGATTGCGCCGTGGGCCTTACCGACGGCGTCGGCGTACCCAGCGTCGGTGATGAACATGCGGGTGCGGATCACGTCTTCAGGCTTGCCACCGGCTTCGGCGAGGGCTTCGAGCATGATCTCGATGCAGCGAGCGGCCTGGGCCTTGGGATCGGGATCGACTTGGCCGTCGGGCCAAATCGGGGCGGTACCGGCAACTTCGATCCGGTCACCATGCCGCACCGCCCTGCTGAACCCGTAGCGGGCCTCGTAAGGGGAGTCGGAAGAGATGTTGCGGCGCAAGTCGTAGTGCTCCTAGCCGATGAGGGTCAAGCGATGACCATGACTTCGGCAAAGGAGGCCGAGTCCGGGATCGGCTCTCCCTCCTCGATCATGCCCTGGACGTGAAGTTCAAGCGCCTGGTGCATGTTCGCCGCGGTTTCCTCCCGGCTCTCTCCCGTTGCGACGCAACCAGGCAGATCGGGCGAGTACGCCGAGTAGCTGTCGCCTACTTTCTCGAAGACCACCAAGATCTGCACATCTTCCCTCGATTCGTTGAAGTTGTCCGCTTGGGCGGCATTCTATCTATGGCAGACTTCAAGCCATGGCGACAATCACGGTCACGGTTCCCGACGACGTCTACAAACAAGCGAGGGTCAAAGCGGCCGAGAGGGGCGTTTCGGTGAGCGCCCTGGTCACCGAGTTTCTGGCCTCCATGGTCGACCAGGAAGGTGATTTCGAGCGACTGCTGGCGCTACAGAAGGAGGTGATGGCCGAGATCGAGGACTTCAACGGCTCGGACCGGCTCAGCAGGGCCGAGATCCACGAGCGTTCGGTTCGTTGACACCAACATCCTCCTCTACTCGACACCAAGCCTTTTGACCACGTCCCCCACGATCTTCGGGGCGTGGTGGCGGGAGTTTTCGATGAAAATCTTGTCCGTGGCCTGGCCGGCCAGGAGGGTGCCGGCGATGTAGAGGCCGGGGACGTTGGTCTCGCAGGTCTCGGGGTCGTGGGAGGGGATCAGGGTGTCCTCGTCGATCTCGACGCCGGCTTCGCGGTACAAGGTGACGTCCGGTTCGTAGCCGATGAAGACGTAGGCGTGGTCGACCTCGATGGGCTCGACCTCCTGCTTGCTGGCGGCGTCGATGGGCTGGACGTCGACGAAGCGCCGGTCGCCGTCCTCGCGGAAGCCCACCACCACCTGATCCAGCCGCGCCTCCAGAGAGCCCTCTTCGATGCGGTTCTCGACATCCGGCTTGAGCCAGTACTTCACCGACCTGCGGATCTCCTGGCGGCGGTGGACCAGGGTCACCCGGACGTGGTTGCGCCACATGTCCAGCGCCGCTTCCGCCGCCGTGTTGCCGGCGCCGACCACCACGACGTGCTGGCCGTAGTGGCGGTAGGGGTCTTCGTAGCGGCTGTGGACCCAGGGCAGCTCCTCCCCCGGCACCCCCAGGTGGTGGGGGTTGTCGAAGTAGCCGGTGGCCACCACCACCGCCCGGGCACGGCGGGTGCGGGTGACGCCGCGGTGGCGGCTCTCGATCTCGAACCAGCGGTCCCCGGCGGCGCCCTCCCCCGCCGGCGGCCCGATCTCCACCACCTCCTCGCCCAGGGCCAACGGCACGTCGTAGCTATCGACCACGCCCTGGTAGTAACGGATCGCCTCGCGCCGGGTCGGCTTGTCATCGGCGATGGTGAACGGCACGCCGGCGATCTCCAACTTGTCCCGGGTGGTGAAAAACACCAGGTCGGTGGGATAGCGCTGAATGCCATCGACCAGGGCGCCCCGCTCCACCAGCAGCACCTCCAGCCCGCGGCGGCGGGCCTCGGCGCCGATGGCGATGCCGGTGGGACCGGCCCCGACCACCAAGAGATCCAGGTCCCGGTCCTGGTCGGCCCGGGGGTCGCGGCCCAGAGGGCGCTCAGGGCCGCCGGCGGGGTTCGCGGTC
>Ga0102947_1000103_pt1 | contig 30076 bp, 26 predicted proteins | sample SalPon2A_A_D2_MG_FD_78210 | JGI IMG/M metagenome (GOLD analysis project Ga0102947, IMG submission 78210) | Soil microbial communities from South San Francisco under conditions of wetland restoration - Salt Pond MetaG R2A_A_D2_MG | ecosystem: Environmental > Terrestrial > Soil > Wetlands | place... | reverse complement strand
CCTTTTATTTCATTACCTATTGGTTCAAAAGGTGTTAATAATTGAAGCCTTTCAGATGTTGAACTCACAGAAACCTGAACTCCGCTACCATCTACAAGAGGCTCAACAAAACCCGCATCTTCAACATCAAAACCTAGTGGAGGTAATTCTATTCCTTTTGGTTCATCTAGCTTAACGGCTTCTCCTTCTTCATTAATTAAAGTATCATTCATTGGGTCAAAATCCAATCGTCCCGAAATTGCTATTGCAGCAACCATTTCTGGAGAACCTACAAAAGCATGAGTATTTGGATTGCCATCAGCACGTTTGGAAAAGTTTCTATTAAATGAATGTACAATGGTGTTCTTCTCATCACCTTTCAAATCGCTTCTATCCCATTGTCCTATACATGGTCCACAAGCGTTTGTAAAAACTGTAGCATCTAAATCTTCAAAAACCTTCAGTATACCATCGCGCTCTGCAGTAAAACGAATTTGTTCAGAACCAGGGTTAATTCCAAAATCTGATTTGGCCTTTATCTTTTTATCTACTGCTTGCTTTGCAATAGAAGCTGCTCTGGTTAAATCTTCGTAAGACGAGTTTGTACAAGAACCTATAAGTCCCCAATCTACTTTAATTGGCCAATCATTTGCTTTTGCTTTTTCACCAAGTTCACCAACTGGAGTCGCTAAATCTGGTGTAAAAGGACCATTAAGATGAGGACGTAGCTTATCTAAATCTATTTCTATGAGTTGATCAAAATATTGTTCTGGATTTTCATAAACTTCTGGATCTGCTGTTAAATACTCTCTTACCTTATTGGCTGCATCTGCAACATCTGCTCTATCTGTGGCACGTAAATAACGTTCCATAGAATCGTCATAACCAAATGTTGAAGTGGTAGCACCTATTTCAGCTCCCATATTACAAATGGTTCCTTTTCCTGTGCATGATAAATTCTTTGCACCTTCACCAAAATATTCGACAATACATCCTGTTCCACCTTTAACGGTCAAAATACCTGCAACCTTGAGAATAACATCCTTTGAAGATGTCCAGCCATTTAATTTTCCTGTTAATTTAACTCCTATAAGTTTAGGAAATTTAAGTTCCCAAGCCATTCCTGCCATAACATCAACAGCATCTGCTCCTCCTACACCAATGGCAACCATGCCCAAACCTCCAGCATTTACTGTATGCGAATCTGTACCGATCATCATACCTCCTGGAAATGCATAGTTCTCTAAAACTACCTGGTGGATTATTCCGGCTCCTGGTTTCCAGAAACCAATACCATACTTATTTGATACAGAAGCTAAAAAATCAAACACTTCAATGCTTACATCGTTGGCTCTTTTCAAATCTAAAGCTGCACCTTGTTTCGCTTGGATTAGGTGATCACAATGTACAGTTGTAGGTACTGCAACTTTAGGTTTTCCTGCTTGCATAAACTGAAGCAAAGCCATTTGTGCAGTTGCATCTTGACAAGCAATTCTATCTGGTGCAAAATCTACATAATCTTTTCCTCTAGTAAATGCTTTGGTAGGATTGCCATCCCAAAGATGCGAATATAAAATCTTTTCAGACAGTGTTAACGGTTTACCCACAACTTCGCGTGCTTTGTCTACACGTTCAGCAACATTGGCGTAAACCTTTTTTATCATTTCTATATCAAATGCCATTTTGTATGTATTAAGTTTAGTACCCAGTTTTAAGTTCCACAAAAGTACAAATAATAGTACCCTTTTTAAAACTTACTTGAAATTGATTATAAATATAAGATATAGCAATAATGAATGCTATTTTATTGTCAAAATTTATATTTTCATAATTTGCAATACTTCAAATTATGAATCTGTTAAAAAAACACCTTAAACTTATGATTCTGGATACTATTGGATTATATAATATTTGAATAATCATAATCTATTCCGTTATTAAAAGCCTAAATTAATTACTTTTCAAATATTTTTTTATGAAAAATGGCTTGTCTCTTAAATTCATTAAAGGTTTTTCATATAAAATAAACAAAAGGTAAGACAATAATACTGTGATAGAAAAATATACCAAAATATAAATTGCAGAATCAAAAATGGCCAAATTCTCTGTTGGTAAGTAGAATTTAAGCAATTGTAAAATGATGGAATAATGCAACAAATACATGGAATATGATATTAAACTTATAAAAGTAATGGGATTTAACACATATTTAGGAGCAGTTTTTAATTGACTTAAAAATGGAAGCATGAGCATAATTGCAATAGAATTAATTGGTATATAATACAAATTCCAAAATAAACTATGAGACTCAATGAAAATATTTTGTGCTGGAATAAATAGGTTTAAACCCATAATTATTGCAATACCAAAAAAAACTGATTTGTATTTTATGCTTTTCCAAAATTTAGGCTTAACTAAAGAAATATAAGCTGCCAAAACACCATAATAAATGGCATCTATTCTATAAATCACAACGGCTTTTAAGTTAAGATTCCAATAATTCATTGTATTCGTGTGATTTAACATAGCATAGATGAGTTTTGAAATTGTAAAAAACAAGATCACCAAAACAGTAATACTAAGGAACATTTTTGATTTTGAGTATTTTGTCTTTACAAAAAGGCTCAAATACATTAGTAATGGACCAATGATATAAGCAAATTCTTCAATTGAGAGGCTCCATGATTCTGGAAAAAAATCAGGCATTTGCCATGCAAAATTTTGAATGAAAAAAGCATATTTCCAAAGATGCTCTGTAAATTCTATATTTAAATAAATAGCGATAAGAATATTTAAAACAAGTACCAGATAATAATTAGGCAATGTCCTAAACCAGCGACGTATCCAGAAATAAAATACTTTTGAAAAATTGAAATTTTCTGATGTATATAGCTTGTATAAAATCCGTCCTATTAAAAATCCACTTAAAACAAAAAATACCTCGACACCTAGAAATCCTGATAAATTCATTAAACTTGACAATAAACCATCTATTTCTGGAACAATCCATTGAATATGAGAGAAAACAACCATAAGAATTGCAGTAGCTCGCATAAGATCTAAACCAAAAATTCTAGTGCTGCTCTTCATTCTTTAGATTATAAAACCTATTGACTTTTTTATTACCAAGTCATTAATTGTTTTAAAAAACATTAATTTTACCTTATGCGAGCTAAAATAGTGAAATATTCAGTCATGATATGTGTTGTGGGATTTGTAATTGGTGGAATATTTTATTTAAACCTTTCAAACAGACATAAAGCCATAGTTAAAACCGAGTTGTTGCACAAACTTTCTATTATAGATAACACTTGGGAAACAAATAAAACTGGTAATATGGTTTCTTTTACATCTCCAAGTTTACTTGTTGATGGCTTATACAAATCTATGGAAGGACCAAAAGCGCAAGGTACCTTTCAAATTGACTCTAATAAGGAAGAACTTGTTTGGCTAACTTCTTTTGAAACATTATCCTTAAGCAGTGATGAAAAAGATACGCTTTCAACAGATTTTATTTGTCATAGCAATATTGATTTTTTTGGTAATAACCACTTAACCAAATGGAATTTGGATAACAGGATTGGCGAACAATATCCTAGATTAACCACAATGAGCAATGGTATTGAGAAATACAAACTACCTGAAGGGTTTGGTATGCCAATTTTCACAAACGAAAACCTTATATTAACCACACAAACTTTAAATCATAATATAAAAAACAAGCTTATAAATGTTAAACACCAACTAAATATTGGCTACAAAGACAACTCTATTAGCTTGAAACCATTAATGAGTAAAACGGTTTTTGTAATGCTCCCTTATGATAGTCAAAATCCACTTAAAGGTCCAACCGAAAAAAACCCATCCTTCTGTTTACCTGTTGAAACCAAAAACCATAGTTATCTAAACGAAAAAGGAGAAAGTCTATCAGGTCATTGGGTTATTTTTCCAGGAAAAGCAACATTTAGTTACGATATAAGTAATCAGTTACAATTAAAGGACAGTACAACAATGCACTATATAGTTTCTCACTTACATCCTTTTGCTGAAACATTATCTTTTAGAGATAAGACACTAGATTCTACCTTATTTACTTCAGTAGCAAAAAATTATCATCACAAAATTGGTTTAGACAAGGTTTCAGATTTTTCAAGTGAAAAAGGGATTCTACTATATCCAAACCATAAATATGAACTGGTTCTAAAAACCGATAATACAACCAATATTAAACAAGATATGATGGCCAGTATGTTTGTATTTTTATACGATAAGGAAGTTGATGAAAAAATACAAGCAAATAACTTAATTAAAAATTAACCATTACAGCAGACCTTTTATAATTTGCTCTTCTGTAATTCCTTCGGCTTCTGCTTTATAGTTTTTTATTATTCTGTGTCTTAAAATACTATTAGCCACAGCTTGAACATCTTCAATGTCTGGAGAAAACTTACCATTAATTGCTGCATGTGTCTTGGCTGCTAAAATTAAATTTTGCGATGCTCTGGGTCCAGCGCCCCAATCAATGTAGTTTTTTACAAAATCTGTTGCAGATTTGCCATTTGGTCTGGACTTACTAACAAGATTAACAGCATATTCTATAACATTGTCTGCAACTGGAATACGACGAACCAAATGTTGAAAGCCTATAATTTCTTCTGCAGTAAATAATGCATTTACCTTTGCTTCGTCATCAGAAGTTGTAGTTTTAACTACTTCTACTTCCTCTTTAAAACTAGGATAATCTAAATTGATTGCAAACATAAAACGATCTAACTGCGCTTCTGGTAAAGGATATGTTCCTTCTTGCTCTATTGGGTTTTGTGTAGCTAAAACAAAATAAGGCAAACTCAATTTATAATGATGCCCAGCAACAGTTACTGCCTTTTCCTGCATGGCTTCCAACAAAGCAGATTGTGTTTTTGGTGGTGTTCTGTTAATTTCGTCTGCGAGAATAATATTTGCAAAAATAGGCCCTTTGAGAAATTTAAAAGCTCTATGTTCGTCTAAAATTTCACTTCCTAAAATATCACTTGGCATTAAATCTGGTGTGAATTGAATGCGCTTAAAATCCAAACCCAATGCTTGAGCAATGGTATTGATCATTAATGTTTTTGCTAGCCCTGGTACTCCAATTAATAACGAGTGACCTCCAGAAAAAATTGAAATTAAGATTTGATTTACTACTACATCCTGACCTATAATTACTTTGGCAACTTCTTTTTTTAGTTGTTTATATTTATTTACAAATTGCTCAATGGCTGCTACATCTGACATGTTATTGTTTTAACCAATTACTAGAAAAATCACAATTTTTATGGTCATCACTTATTTTTATATAGGTGTCCATAATTTTCTCATTTTGCCATTTTTCTATTTCCTTTAAACGTTTTTCGTTAAGTGCTAGCTCTTTTATTTTAAGATAGTCTCTGGCATAGTCTGCTTCATGCTCATCTACTCTATCTGTAACTGTTAGAATTTTAAACTTAATTTTTCCTGTTCTGTCTTGATCTGTAAGAACCAAACTCACTTCATTATCTTTTAAATTTTGAATTTGACTATACAATTCAGGATCCATTTTGGTTAGCTCAAAATTATAATCTTGAGTTGCAGGATTAATAAGCTGTCCTCCATCATTTTTTGTTTCTTTTTCTTCGCTTGATTCTCTAGCTGCATCTTCAAAAGAAATATCTCCATTTACAATTTTTTCTCTAATTGAGTTTAATTGTTCTTTGGCTTCAGCAATGGCTTCATTAGAGACTTCTGGAATTAATAGTATATGGCTTACATCATATTCTTGTCCTCTAATTTTTTCAAGATAAATAATATGAAAACCAAATTCGGTTTCAAAAGGATCGGAAATTTCTCCTTCCTGGAGTGAAAAAGCAACCTCTCTAAACTCTTTAACCATTCTTGGCTGCTTTCTGTTTAGTGTATACTTTCCGCCGCTTCTTATGGATGCTTTATCATCTGAATACAAAACCACTTTAGACCTAAAACTCGCTCCATTATCTTCTACATCTGCTTTAAACTCTTTGAGTTGATTTATAACTTTCTGTTTTTCTTCCTCACTTACTTTAGGTTCTATAACAATTTGGGCTACTTTAAGTTCTGTACCAAACGTAGGACGCTGATCTTCTGGTATTTTGTTGAAAAATTGTCTTACTTCGTCTGGTGTGATTTCAATTTCATCAATGATCTTTGTTTGCATTTCGCTAGAAAGCTTACCACTTTTATTAATTTCGAACATTTCGTCCTTTAAGCTTTTTTCGTCTTCCTTATTGTAAATTTTCAATAGCTCTTCCATAGAACCATTGGTTTGCTGTAAAAAAGCCTGAATCTGCTGGTCTACATAAGAACGTATTTCTGAATCTGAAACTACAATACTATCCTGAATAGCATGATGCGCGTACAATTTGTCTTCTAAAAGTTTACCAAATAGTTGGCAACGTGTAACATCTGCAGTTGAGATACCTTGAGCTTTTAATTGTTGAAGCGTCTGGTCTATATCTGACTCCAAAATAATATAATCACCAACAACGGCTGCAACACCATCAACCTTTACAGGCTTAAATGAGTTTACACTGTCTTTGGATGAAGTTGCCTGTGTTTTGTCATCAACAGAAGCCACTTGCTGTACTTCTTTCTCATTTTCATCTTCAATAATTTCTTGTGCGTGCGAGGTATGAATTATTGATAAAATTATACTTAATGTCAGTATATGTTTTAAGTTAATTGTAAATCTCAAATTGTTTATTTTTAATAGCATCTCTAGTAATATCCTTTTCTAATTCTCTAATGAGTTCTAATTTTCTTTTATTAATTACGATTTGATCTATGGTTGGTTTTACATATTCTAATGGTGCTTCACTGTTGCGTAATAAAACGTCATTAATTTGCATCAAATATACTCCTAATGAATCTTTGAGTTGTATAAAATTAGATTTTTTTAACAGTTGGTCTTCATTTTCAATTGTAATGGCTGGAATTTTGTTTATAACCTGACTTACTTTTATCCAAATTGAATCGTTCAATGAGTATGATTTGAACTGAATTGAAATTGAATCCAGTTCTTTCTTATCTTCAGCATTAAAGCGTTTGAATTTTGAGGTGATTTCATCAAAATCCTGTCTGTTTTCATTTATGTTAATGTATCTGAATTTTATGAGATTTTCATTTAGCTTAAAGGCATCTATATTTTGTTGGTAATAGGTTTGTGCTTCTTCGGTTGTAACAGTAGTATCAATATTTCTTTTAACCAATGCCTCCAAATATGCTTTAGAATATAGGTCGTTTTTATACTGATTGACAAGTCTATTAAAACCTTGTTGTTTTTCTTCACTCAAATTTATTAAGGCTCCGTTAACCAAAAGCTGTTGCGTTGCCCAACGGTTTATATAATTTGTAACCAGTAAAGCACTATCTTCTTTGGTTGAATTTTCAGGTACTAGATTTATAATATCTTCTTTGTATAAAAATTTGTCTTTAACTCTTGCAACTGGTGTTCTATCTTCTTCCTCTTTAAAAAAATGGCAGGAAAAAAATAAAACCAATAAAACAATTACTATACTACTTTTTTTATACAATTTTATTGATTATTTATTTGCGCTTTAACTTTGCTTAAAACTTGTTGATCAACAATGACTTTATATTTTTTGTTCAATTCTTCCAACCAGGTTTTTTCTTTATAAACTTGATAGTCGCTTATTATTTTTCCTTTAGCATCATCAAACGATTTTAATTCTTTAGGCAAAATAGAATTTACCTTTACAACAATAAAACTTTCATTGTGCTTGTATATTTCTGAAACTCCACTTTTGAAAACGAAATTATCTGGAAGTGCTTGGTGGTTTTTTTCCAAAATCCCAGTAGTGAAAATAACACTTACCTGGCCATTTACATTAATAACTTCTTTAATTTGGTCTGGAGTTTTACCTTGTTTTAACATTTCAGAAACCTTTTCAATTTCGCTTTGTTTTGCTGAAGAAGCAACGATGGCATCTACTCTTTCATTTACAAAATAATTTTCTTTATTATTTTCATAAAACGATTTCAAACCCACAGAATCTGTGGTGGCAACATTCCAGATTTTGCTTTCCATCAAATCAAATAATAATAATCCATCACGATATTCTCCAACGATATTAGCAAAGTCTTCATTTTCATTCTCCAGATTTTCTTCTTGAAACTGAATAAGGTTTTGATTAAGGAATATATTATAGTTATCAGAAATAATATCTTTAAAAGACATATTAGGCTTTGATCTACGTTGAGCCCTAACTAATAAATTACCGAAGTCTGAATAAAGCAGTTGTTTATCTTTAATTTTAGCAAGGGTTTTACTACCATCAAAATCTAATGGTAGAGTCCATTTTCTCTTATAATAATCATCATTTAAAATAGATTCAAAATAGGAAAGAGCTTCCTCATTACTTGTAATTTTATATTTACTTTTTAAATCATTAACAAGTGCATCATTTATTAACTTTGAGCGAGAATCACGTTTTACTTTTACTTCTAATTCCGGTTTGAGACTCTCAAAAGACTCAACTTCTTTTTTATCATAAAGTTTTATAATATGCCATCCAAATTGTGTTTTAAATGGTGGTGAAAATTCTCCAATATTTTTAAGATCAAATGCTTTATCTTCAAAAATTTCAGAGCTTAATTGTCCTCCAGAAAAAGGTTCCATCTTTCCTCCTTTACTTGCCGAACTTTTATCATCAGAAAACTGTTTTGCTAAAGATTCAAAGTTTTCTCCTTGAGAGAGTTTTTTATATATATCTGCTATTCTTTCTTCCGGACTTCCTTGAAGAGAGTCTACATTGGAAGTACTTACCATAATATTTCCTACTGTAACTTCTCCGCGAGATTTCCGCTTATCATGCACCTGAACTATATGATATCCAAAATTAGTCCTAAAGGGCATAGATACTTCTCCTACATTAGTACTATAAGCTGCATTTTCGAAATCATAAACCATTTTAAAACATGAAAAATAACCTAAACCTTCTACAAATATTCGTTTGCTATCATGAACATCATTTTTAACTTTTTCAAAACCTTCGTTTATTAATCTATCTCTTAATTTCAGAATTTCATTATAAACGTGAAGCGTGTCTTCTGGGCTAGCATCTTCAGGCATTTTTATTAAAATGTGGCTTGCCTTTACTTCATTAATGGTTCTTTGGTAAGCTTCAGCAATTAATTCGTCCGTAACTTTATTATCTGTTAAATAATTTTTCGCAAGCTGTCTTTTGTAATTAGACAGTTCTCTTAAATATGATGGTTTCTTATCGAGCTCTAAATCTTTGGCTTCTTTTAACTTTAGTTTATAATTTATAAATAACTCTAAATATGCATCAACATCCTTTTGTGATTCGTCTTGGACTAAATCTAAATTCTTATTATAAACTCTTACAAACTCTGAAGCATTAACCTTATCACCTTCTACAGTAAAAAGAACATCATCCTTTGAGACTTGGGCATTGATAATTAATGATAACAATAGGACCAAAAAAGTATAAGTATGTTTTAATTTCATTTAACAAGTTATATTTAATTCATGCAAAAATAGGAATATTAACCTATAAAGCAAGCTGCAATAACAAACGATTTTAGAAGTGATTTAGTATCATTATTTATGAATTTTTAAGATGAAAAATTAAAAAAATTCATAAGCATATTTCTAAATGATTAATAATTATCATTTATCGAAAAAGTATATTCTTCAATTTGGCTTTAAAAACTAATTCTCTTGATCACAATAAGTTATGCAATTATTTAGTTAATTTAGATAAGTTTACTTTTTTATGCCAAATAGAAATAGCCTTAATGCAATAGTTTGTTTTATTATAGCAATAATAAGTTCTTGTTTATGTTTTAGCCAAACTGATGATGGTGGAACACATGAAAAATGGGAATATGTTCTAGAAGATACTGGAGACATCTTGCAGCTGGCATTACCTATTTCTGCCGGACTAACAACAATTTTTAAAAAAGATTGGGAAGGAACAAAGCAATTTGCTTTTTCTTATGCCACTAGTTTTGTAGTGACTCATGCATTGAAAAAAATAGTTAAAAAACAACGTCCAGAAGGACGGCATTTATACGACGCGTTCCCATCTGGACATACTTCATCTGCATTTACTGGTGCAGCCTTTATACAGAGACGTTATGGCTGGAAGTACGGAAAGTATGCCTATTTTCTTGCTGCTATTGTTGGAGTAAGTCGTATGGAAGGTCCTGATGGATGGCACGATATCTGGGATGTTTTAGCTGGTGCTGGTATAGGGATTGGGAGCACATATCTTTTTACAAAACCTTATGAGCAAAGTAAGTATAATGTCTCCTTGTCTTATAATAAAGAAGGTTTTCTTTTCAGCTTTAATTATAAATTTTAAGCATTATTTTTTCAGGTCACAAATCACAAATCTCTCATTAATAATTAAATAATCGTTAATCTCAATTTTGAAATTCAATTAATCTATATACTTTTAGGTTGACAAAACAACCATCCAAACAAATAATGAAAAAAATAGTTGGTGTTTTAATCCTGATATCTTTTCATTCATTTTTAAATGGACAAGAAGAGCAAAAAACTTCAAAATTATCTTTAGATGGAGATTTTAGATTTAGAATTGAGCAAGATTGGGATTCAAAAAAATCTGATGGAACATATCGTGAAGATAGAACGCGATTAAGATACAGGTTAAGATTTGGCTTAACTTACAAATACCAAGATTGGGTTTCATTTGGTGCAAGAATAAGAACAGGTGACCCCAAAAAGCAACAAGACCCTCAACTCACACTAGGAAGTGGTAACAAAGAATTTGGTGGTTTACCAATAGCGCTTGAAAAGGCCTATGCAGAATTCTATTATAATTGGTTGACCGCTTGGATTGGTAAAAACAAATATCCATTTGAAAAGCAAAACGAACTCTTTTGGAGTGACAATGTATTTCCTGATGGTATTGCTATAAAAACTAAATTTAATTTTGAAGCTTCTTTTCTACAATCCCTTTCTATTAATGCTGGTCATTTTATTGTAGCAACAAATGGCACATCGTTAAGTGAGGATAGCTTCTTTCAAGGCTTACAAGCTGTTGGCTCATTTTTAAATAACAAAATAACTTTTTATCCAAGTATTTATTATTTTAATAAAATGCCAGACATTCCTGATGGAAATGAAACCTATACTGTTGATTATTCTATTCTAAACCTTGGAGCCAAAATTCAAATATTAGATAGCCCAAAAATTGTTACAGGAATTGATTATTATTCTAATTTAAAAAACTTAAATGAAAACAATAACATACCTCAAGATTTCAAAAATCAAAAAAATGGCATAGTTGCTTCTGCAAGTCTGGGCAAATTAAATGATAAAGGAGATTGGAAATTTCAAATTACTTATGCCTCTTTGGAAAAATATGCAGCTGTAGATTTTTTAGCACAAAATGATTGGGCTCGTTGGGATTATTCATCACAAGGCTCACCTGACGGTCGATTAACCAATTTTAAAGGATTTGAATTTATGGCAGGATATATGCTTGGAAAAAAAATGAATTTAAAATTAAGGTTTTTTACAGTTCAACAACTCATCTCAACAGGAATTGGTAAAGAGAATGGAAATAGAGTTCGTCTAGATTTTAATATAGCTTTATAAGATTTATCTAGAATAATTAGGCGATTCTTTTGTAATGGTGACATCATGTGGATGACTCTCATTAATGCCAGATGCTGTGATTTTTACAAATTGACCGGATTCTTTTAATGTAGCAATATCTTTAGCACCACAATATCCCATTCCTGCTCTTAAACCTCCAACAAATTGGTGTATACTTTCATATAATTCACCTTTATAAGGTACTCTACCGACTATTCCTTCAGGTACTAATTTCTTGATGTCATCTTCAACATCTTGAAAGTATCTATCCTTGCTTCCTTGAGTCATGGCTTCAACAGAACCCATACCACGATAGGACTTAAATTTTCGTCCTTCGTAAATAATGGTTTCACCTGGTGATTCTTTTGTGCCAGCAAGTAATGATCCTAACATAACACAATCTGCTCCAGCTGCTATTGCTTTAGGAATATCACCTGTGTAACGTATGCCTCCATCTGCAATCACTGGAACTCCTGTTCCTTTAATAGCATCAGCAACCTCTAAAACAGCAGAAAATTGTGGAAAGCCAACGCCAGCAATTACTCTAGTTGTACATATTGATCCAGGACCAATACCAACCTTAACAGCATCTGCTCCTGCTTCAACCAAGTATTTTGCAGCCTGTCCAGTTGCAATGTTTCCAACTACCACTTCTAGGTTAGGAAACTTTTTCTTAATTTCTTTTAAAACTGCAACAACTCCTTTTGAATGGCCATGAGCTGTATCAATAATAATTGCATCTATACTTGCATTTACCAATGCTTCTGCTCTCTTTACAGCATCTTGGGTAACACCAATAGCAGCAGCAACTCTTAATCTTCCATAGCTGTCTTTATTTGCAATTGGTTTTTGAGTGACTTTAGTAATATCTCTAAAAGTAATTAAACCAGCAAGTTTATAGTTATCATCAACTATCAATAACTTCTCAATTTTATGTTTTTGTAAAATAATTTCAGCAGATTTTAAAGATGTACCAACTTCGGCAGTGACTAAATTTTCTCCTGTCATCACCTCAACAATTGGTTTATTATTGTCATGTTCAAAACGTAAATCTCGATTTGTGACAATGCCTTTTAAAATACCTTGATCATCTACAATAGGTATTCCGCCAATACTATATTCTCTCATATATTGTTTAGCATCAATAACTTTAGCTGTTAAGGGAAGCGTTACGGGGTCTATAATCATACCGCTTTCAGCACGTTTTACCTTTCTAACTTTTTCCGCCTGTTGCTCTATTGTCATGTTTTTATGCAGTACCCCAATACCACCTTCTTGAGCCATGGCAATTGCCATTTTACTCTCTGTTACTGTATCCATAGCTGCTGAAGCTATAGGAACATTTATAGTAATATTACGTGTAAACTTTGTTTGAATATTAACTTCGCGCGGTAAAACTTCTGAAAATGCTGGAACTAAAAGGACGTCGTCGTATGTTAACCCTTCTCCAACAATTTTGTTTAGGTGTGGTGTCATGATGCAATTAAGATTTAATTGCGTGCAAATATACAACTTAAATCAGTAAATTAACTACTAAATATCGAGCTTCTTTTTCTGAAAAAGTTGAAAGAAAATTATGAGAACAGAAATTGAATATGACAAAACCATTAACGAGCCTGAAAACATAACAATGTATTTCATCCAAAGAACTCCTTTCCAGAGCAAATAAATTCCTCCAAAGGTTAGAACTACAGAAACAAATGGCTCTAGCATCAAGAAAATTTTCAATTGTTTATTTAAGTGTGTAGTAGATAATATTAAAGCCATCAAAAAGAAAATGATAGACATTGATAACACATGGTTATGCACAAGAGTAAGCATTTCCTGATCACTTTTCCTAAACTTCATTATTGGAGCGTCTTCGTTTTCTTCATTACCTAAATATTGCTCTTCAATACCATTTGGGTTTACCGAAGACGTTTCTTCAACAAAAAGTAAACCTGTATAAAAACCAATACTTAAGACGATTATAAAAATACCTATTAATAGTTTTATTTCTTTAGGGAATGTTAGTAATAATCCATTAATATGCATTTATATAATATTTTTTTGATGAAGTATCTTAATGGATTTCAACAAGTTATTCATAGCGTTTGTCATGGATCTTACGGAAATTGTGGCTCCAGAAATAGCAACAATATTTTCCCCGAAAATAACTTCATCTGTTTTTCCTTTTCCGGTAAACTGTTTGAGCCATCTTTTACTTCCTATTTCTCCACCATAGTCTTCTCTATAAATAAGCACTTTTGTTTTAAGCACAACAAACTCCTTATCAAACAACACTAAATAATCAAACTCTGCAGTTTTGCTAGGTGCTTTAGAAATATATGCGTATCCTAAAAGTGAATCCTCAACTTTAATTTCAAATAAATTTTCCTTTCCAAAAGACGAAGGTAAATCTTTAGCAAATTTATCCGAAATTGTTTTTGTAACAAACGAAAACTCTTCAACCTCAAAAGTGGAACTAATCTCTTTATCTACTTTTTTCTGAATATTCTTTGGCAAGCCAAAGGATAAAAAGATAATTGCAGTGGTTAATAAAATAAGATGTTTAAAATTCATTTTACGAAGTTATTCAAATTTTTCGTTGTTATTAGTAAACAAAACACCAAAACTAAAGTATAATTTTTAGATTATACTTTAGTTCTTATTTAATAGCTAACTGTAAACTCCTATAAAGGAATTACAAATATTATACTTTAGAACCAAACACCAATTCCAAAGTTTAATCTGTTTTGTACATCACCACCAGAAACTGCGTTATCTCTAAACTGATAATCTCCTTTAAATACAACACCAGGTGCTATATGATAACTAATTCCAGTAGTAATATCTGTTCTGTTATAAGCATCATTTCTTAACAGATCTCCATCAGTATTTGCATGAGTATCGTATTTTTCATATCTAACAAATGCAAATAAACGTTGTTTTTTATCTTGAGGCAATAAATTATAAGCGCCTTCTATGTACCATCCTTGAAGCTGACTTCCTAAATCTCTACCTGTTAAATCGTTGTATGCTTCAGTATCGCTTAAATTCGCGTGTATAAATTGTCCGCGAGCAGTAAAACGTTGATACGCATAACGTGCATCCAAACCTATCATTGAAACACCAATATTGGCGCCATCTATGTCTTCAACATCATCTGTTGCTTGGGTTTTTCCAAAATAACCAGATAAACCTAAACGCAATCCTGGAATTCCGTAATAATCTAATTTTGTAGACAATGTTGGACTATTTACAGTAGATTTAATCGCCTTTTGGCGACCACCTCGTAATCCACTAGATCCACCCAAAAAACCACTTACGCCACCTTCTCCATCTGCTGTTGTGGATTTAAAGCCATTGAATACATATGCCTGATATCCTAATGAAATATCATTAAATCTTCCAGTAACTCCAATACCAACCTCTCTCCAGGTAGTTGGTATAATAGCATTATCTACAGCAGGACGTTCTACTCCATTAAAGGTTGTTGGTTCATGGAATTCATTTACAATTCCCATTGGCACTAACATTAAACCTCCTCTAACATTAAAATTAGATGCAACCGCATAATTCACAAAAGCTTGTTCTACAAAAATCTCTTCTACATGTTCCAATTCTACTTCTGTAACAAATTGAGCTTTATCACTAAACTTATATCCAAACAATAAAACCAATCGCTGAACATCTAGCTCACCATTAGAACCTTCAGGTTGATTGTAAGTAATTTCTCCATAAGCTCCAACGGTTACTGCTTTACCATAGTTACCAGATAAAAGACGTTGTGCCGCATTTAACTGTTGTTGAGGATTGAAAGTGATAGAATCTTGAGAAGTTTGTGCATGTAACGCAATTCCTATACCCAAAGTAACTATCAATATTATTTTTCTCATAATTTGATTGAATTTATTTTTATTTAGACTTATTTTAAATAATCGATTATTTCCTTGGCAAAAATAAAAATGAAAATGAAAACAACAAGCCTTATTTAGAATTATTTCAAATAATTTTTAAGGTATTATTGTAAATAATTGGGATTCAATATATTATTTAATGGAATGCTGAAAATATTTTAGTAGCCTCATTAAAGGCGCTTTCAAAACTTAAAGCATTAAGGCTATTTAATTTCTTTGAAGTAAAGTAAGACAATAGTTTTTCAGTAGGCATATTGCCTGTAAGTTCATCTTTTGCCATTGGACAACCACCAAAACCTTGAATAGCGCCATCAAACCTTAAACATCCTGCCTTATAAGCAGCATCTACTTTTTCAAACCAGGTTGAAGGGGTTGTATGTAAATGAGCTCCAAACTCAATCTTTGGATAGTGTGGTATTAAATTAGAGAATAAATACTGTATACTTTCAGGGTTTGAACTTCCAATAGTATCACTTAATGATAGAATTTTAACTCCCATATTTGATAGTCGTTCGGTCCATTCACCAACAATTTCAACGTTCCATGGGTCACCATAAGGATTTCCAAATCCCATAGAAATATAAACTACAACCTCTTTATGAACTTGATCTGCTATTTCTAAAATTTCATTTAGTGTTACAACAGATTGTGCTATAGTTTTATGAGTATTACGCATCTGAAAATTCTCTGAAATAGAAAAAGGGTAACCAAAATAATTTATTTGTTTATATTTTGAAGCATCATTTGCTCCACGTGTATTGGCAACAATAGCAAGTAACTTGCTATTTGTAGAACTTAAATCAAGCTGTGCTAAAACTTCTGCAGTATCTGCCATTTGAGGAATGGCTTTAGGCGATACAAAGCTTCCAAAATCAATCGTATCAAATCCAACACGAAGTAATGATTGTATGTACTTCACTTTATTCTGAGTTGGAATAAAGTCCTTAATGCCTTGCATGGCATCTCTTGGACATTCAATGATTTTTATTTCAGAAGACATTCAAAAAAATATACTCAAAATTACCACTATTTTTCTTGAATAATATGAAATTATAAGGTTAAAAGAAAGATTAACTTTCCAGCAAAGCTTTGTTTATTTTCTTAATTAGCGAAGGACCTTCATAAATAAAACCTGTATACAACTGCACCAAATCTGCTCCAGCAGCAATTTTTTCTATTGCATCTGATGCTGAATGGATACCTCCTACTCCAATAATCGGAAATGCTTTATTACTTTTTTTTGCTAGAAATTTAATGACTTCCGTAGATTTTTTATTTAATGGTTTTCCACTTAATCCTCCTACTTCAGATTTGTTTTTACTTGTTAAATCGTCTCTGGAAATAGTTGTGTTTGTTGCAATTACTCCGTCTATCTTTGTGTTCTTAACAATATCAATTATATCCAGTAATTGCTCATTGGTCAAATCTGGTGCTATTTTTAAAAGTATAGGTTTGGGGTTTTGTTTCTTTCTATTTTCGTCTTTTAATTTACTTAAAAGTTTTGTTAAAGGTTCTTTATCTTGAAGTTCACGAAGATTTGGTGTGTTTGGCGAACTAACGTTAACCACAAAATAATCCACATAATCAAATAAAGCGTTAAAGCAAATTAAGTAATCATCAACAGCATTTTCGTTTGGTGTTGTTTTATTTTTACCAATATTACCACCAATTATAACGCCACTTGCCTTGAGCAAAGTCGAAAGGTTTTTCAATCTTTCAACTGCTTCAAAAACACCACCATTATTAAAACCCATTCGATTTATAATGGCAGAATCAGCCTTTAATCTAAATAATCTCTTTTTAGGATTTCCCGTTTGGGGTTTAGGAGTTAACGTACCTATTTCAATAAAACCAAAACCAAAATTTGAAAGCTCGTGATACAACTTGGCATCTTTATCAAATCCTGCCGCAAGACCAACAGGATTCTTAAATGTTAAGCCAAATAATTGTTTCTCTAATCGCTTGTCTTCAACAGAATATATCTTTTTAAAAAGCAAAGATAGTACTGGAATCTTATTTAAAAACCGAATGAATAAAAATGTAAAATGGTGAACTTTTTCAGGGTCAAAGCAAAATAAAATAGGTCTGATTAATATTTTGTACATATTGGAATATTCTGTTGCAAAAATAGGATTCATTTCATAAAAAGTATCATGTATCTATTCGAAAATTAATAGTATTTTTGAAAGAGTAACATTTTAATTTATGCAAAACATTATAGATAGGTTTATAGGCTACGCTACAGTAGATACAACTTCCGATCCAGAATCCAACACCACACCCAGCACCAAAAAACAGTGGAATTTAGCTAATAAACTTGCCGAAGAGCTTAAAACAATTGGTATGAGTAATGTTACCATTGATGAAAACGCATACATTATGGCTACTTTACCAAGCAATGTTGAACATGATGTTCCTACTATCGGTTTTATTTCACATTTTGATACTTCTCCAGATTATTCTGGAACTAATGTCAGGCCACAAATCATTGAAAATTATGACGGAAAGGATATTGTTTTAAATGAAGCTGAAAACATAGTTTTGTCACCAAGTTATTTTGAAGATTTATTGTTATACAAAGGCCAGACTTTAATTACAACTGATGGTTCTACGCTTCTTGGTGCTGATGACAAAGCAGGTATCTGTGAAATTGTATCTGCTATGGAATACTTAATAAATCATCCCGAAATTAAGCATGGTAAAATACGTGTTGGCTTTACTCCTGATGAAGAAATAGGACGTGGTGCTCATAAGTTTGATGTAGAAAAGTTTGGTGCAGATTGGGCTTACACTATGGATGGAAGTCAGGTTGGTGAATTGGAATATGAAAATTTCAATGCAGCTGGTGCCAAAGTTCATGTCAAAGGGAAAAGTGTACATCCAGGAAGTGCCAAAGGTAAAATGGTAAATGCAATGTATATTGCCACAGAATTCATCAATTCACTACCGCGATTAGAAACACCAGAGCACACCGAAAATTACCAAGGATTTTTCCATTTATATTCCATAAAAGGCGAAGTTGAAGATACCTATTTGCAATACATTATTCGTGATCATGACAAGGAAAAATTTGAAGCCCGGAAAGCATTGATGCAAAACATTGCTGATGAGCTTAATAGCCAATATGAAGAAGAAGTTATTTCAGTAGAAATTAAAGACCAATACTACAACATGAAAGAAAAGGTAGAGCCTGTAATGCATATTGTAGATATTGCAGAAGAAGCTATGAAACAGCTAAACATTACGCCAATTATAAAGCCAATAAGAGGTGGCACAGATGGCTCTCAATTAAGCTATATGGGTTTGCCTTGTCCAAATATTTTTGCTGGTGGGCATAATTTTCATGGAAGATATGAATATGTTCCAGTAGAAAGTATGATAAAAGCGACTGAAGTTATTTGCAAAATAGCTGAATTAACTGCAGCTAAAACATAAGTTAACTTATTGACTTTCAGGTAAAATAAAAATGCGATAACAATGACCTTCAGGTTCTTTTTAATGTCTTTTACCGCTACAATTTTAATTAGCTGCTCTAATAATTTGCAAAAAAATGAAGCGCATCTAGAAAATCCTATGGAGCTTTGGTATAAGCAACCTGCTATTATATGGGAGGAAGCGTTGCCCATAGGAAATGGTAGATTAGGAGCAATGGTTTTTGGTGGCGTCAATGATGAAACCATCCAGTTAAATGAAGAAACAGTTTGGGCTGGTGAACCTGGAAATAATATTCTACCATCCATTAAAGATGAACTACCTGCAATACGTAAATTAATCTTTGGTGGAAATTATGCTGAAGCACAAGCAATTGCAAATGAACATTTGCCAAGACGAGCTGGTGACAACAATAATTATGGTATGTGTTATCAACCGGTGGGTAATTTAAAAATTGCATTCCAAAATGAATCAGCTGTTACAAATTATTCTAGATATCTCGATATAGCAAATGCTTTGGCAGGAGTGACTTATAAGATTGGTGATGTAACTTACAAACGTGAAATCATTGCTTCATTAAGCGATGATATAATTGCCTTAAAAATTTCAGCAGACAAACCTGCTTCTGTTTCTTTCAGCATAGCAATTGATAGCCCACATGACAATTATGATGTGAATGTAAGTCAAAAAGCTTTATGGTTACATGGAATTACTAGTGATTATGAAAACAAAAAAGGAAAAGTCAAATTTACTACCATTGTCAAACCAAAATTAAAAGGAGGAACTACTAAAACAACAGACAGTTCTTTAGTAGTTTCAAATGCAGATGAGGCAACTATATATGTATCTATTGGAACCAATTTTAAAACATACAACGATATATCAGGGAATGATGAATTGAAAGCCCAAAAACTATTAGATAAAGCCTTTTTAAAAGAGTTTTCTCAATTAAAACAACAACACACAAATAAATATAAAAAGTATTTTGATAGGGTTACAATTAATCTTGGTCAAACTGATTCTATCAATAACCCAACTGATATTCGACTTGAACAATTCAACGCAGGAAATGATCCGCAATTGGTTGCTCTTTATTATCAATTTGGAAGGTATTTACTTATATCAAGTTCACAGCCAGGTACACAACCCGCCAGCCTTCAAGGAATTTGGAACAATGAACTAAAACCGCCTTGGGATAGTAAATATACTGTCAATATCAATACTGAAATGAATTACTGGCCAGCAGAATCTACAAATCTTTCTGAATTGCATGAGCCTTTGTTTAATCTTATTAATGAAATCTCTGAAACAGGAAAACAATCTGCATCTGAAATGTATGGAGCAAGAGGCTGGAATATTCACCACAATACAGACATTTGGCGTATTTCTGGAGTAGTTGATGGAGCATTTTATGGATTTTGGCCTATGGGTGGAGCATGGTTGAGTCAACACTTATGGTATCATTATATCTATACAGGAGATGAAGAATTCCTTAAAAAAAATTATAACGTTTTAAAAGGTGTTTCATTGTTTTATAAGGATGTTTTACAAAAAGAGCCTGAACACAACTGGTTGGTCGTTTGTCCTTCTATGTCTCCCGAAAACTCTCACCAACCAAAAATATCTATCGCTGGAGGTACAACTATGGACAATCAATTAGTTCATGATGTTTTTAAAAATGTTATTAATGCTTCAGAAATATTGGATATGGATACATCTTATGCTGATAGCCTTAAAGTATTAGCAACTCAACTTGCACCAATGCAAATTGGTAAATGGGGACAGCTTCAAGAGTGGATGTTTGATTGGGATAAGAAAGAAGATAAACATCGTCATGTTTCACATTTATATGGTTTATTCCCTTCAAATCAAATATCTCCATATCATACACCTGAATTATTTTCAGCTGCAAGAACATCACTTCTTGCTCGAGGTGATGAATCAACAGGATGGTCTATGGGTTGGAAAGTAAATCTTTGGGCACGTTTTCTTGATGGTAATCATGCATTAAAATTAATTTCAGACCAATTAAGTCCAGCTATTCTACCTGATGGAACACAAAAAGGCGGAACATATCCAAATCTGTTTGATGCACATCCTCCTTTTCAAATTGATGGTAATTTTGGTTGTACTTCAGGTATAACCGAAATGTTAATGCAAAGTCACGATGGAGCTATTCACCTACTGCCAGCGCTTCCAGATGTTTGGAATGATGGCCAAATAAAAGGGTTAAAAGCTCGTGGTGGTTTTGAAGTTGATATTAAGTGGGAAAAAGGTGAGCTTAAAAAAGCCACCATAACATCTTCCATTGGAGGGAACTGTCGGATACGTTCTTATGTTCCATTGGAAGGTGAAGGCTTAATTTTTGCCAAAGGAAAAAATCCAAATCATTTCTTTGCTACTCCCAAATTTAAAACACCATTGAATCATAGTGTTGAGCCTTTACAAACACCAACAATTAGAAAAGTCTATGAATATGATATTAAAACAGAACCTGGAGATATTATTGAAATTTATAAATTGTAACATAGTTTAGTAAAAAGAACAGATTGAATATCATGAAATTTGTATTAGAACAGCTCAAACAAAACAAAGACGTCTTTATTTCGCTTTTAAAAGATGTTGAAAAAAAGATGTATTTATGGAAGCAAGAACCAAAAAAATGGTGCCTGCTCGAGATTGTTTGTCATTTATATGATGAAGAACGCGAAGACTTTCGGTTTAGAACACAATGGATTTTAAATACTCCAAATAAAATACCGCCACCTATTAAACCAGTAGAATGGGTTACAGAAAGACATTATATAGATCAAGATTATAATACCATACTACAAAAATTTATTGACGAACGAGAACAATCAATTAAATGGATTGAATCTCTTGAAAATCCACAATGGCAGAACTCCTTTGTACATCCAAAAATGGGCAAATTAACTGCCAAACATTTTTATGACAATTGGTTGGCACATGATTATTTGCATATTAGGCAAATAACAAAGTTAAAGTTTGATTACTTCAACCATCTTTCTGGAGAAGATTTAAATTATGCTGGTATTTGGTAACTTGACTTTCTCATAAAAATAGCCTATCATTAAACGAAACCCTTAAAAACACTCAAATGAAAAAAGTAACATCTGTAGAAGAATATATAGAAACGCATGAAAAATGGACCGATGCGCTCACTATCTTAAGAGAGATTATAAACGCCACAGAACTTAAAGAAACATTAAAATGGAGTGCGCCTGTTTACGCTCTAAATGGAAAAAATGTTGTGGGCTTGGGTGCTTTTAAGCATCATTTTGGCCTATGGTTTTTTAATGGGGTATTTTTAAAAGACAAAAAAAAACTACTGGTCAATGCACAGGAAAAAACCAAAGCCATGCGACAAATGCGTTTTGAAAGTATTCATGAGATTGATAAGCAAGCTGTCCTGGAATACGTAAAAGAAGCCATTGAAAACCAAAAATTGGGTAAAGAAATAAAACCTGAAAAAACAACCAAGAAAGCCATTATAATTCCTGATGAGTTGAAACAGGCATTCAAACAGAATAAGCAATTAAAAACAAGCTTTGAGACATTATCTCCTTATAAACAAAAAGAATATTGTGAGCATATAGCTACTGCAAAACGAGAAACCACAAAACAAAGCAGATTAGAGAAAATTGTACCTATGATATTTCAAGGTGTTGGACTACATGATAAATACAAGAATTGTTAGTAGATATGGTTGCTACTCGAAAAAAAAATGTCATTTCGAAATGAGTGCAACGATTGAGAAATTCCATTATAACAATCAATTATGAGATTCCTCACATTCGTTCGGAATGACAACAAATAAAAAGGGCTTCCAAATTTGGAAGCCTTTTTTGTATAATCTTTATATAAATTAAGTATTCAACTTATTGCTCATTTCCATAGAAATTGCAGAGCGTTCAAACTTAATTTTTCCAGCCATAGTTTCTATAACACAGCTACCATCTTTTTCATTCAGATCAATTACTTTGCCATGCATACCACTTTTGGTAACCACTCTATCACCTTTTTTCAACTCGGCTGCAAATTTCTTTTCTTTTTTAGCACGTTTCATTTGTGGTGCAATCATAAAGAAATACACGACCACAAACATTAAAATAAACGGTAAAAAAGAACCTATTCCTCCGTCTCCCATAGTCCTTATTGTGCTTGAACTGGAGATGCTCCAGCAGCTGGTTGAGCATTAGGATCTGGGTTTACAAAAGCTGTGATTTTTACAGTTTCTGTTCCTTTTTCTGTGTTTGCTGTAACTGTAATAGTCTTTGAAACTTTATTGGTTCCGCTACCATTAAATTTTACAGTAAAGTGACCTGTTTGTCCAACAGCCAAAGGCTCTGTGCTCCAATCTTTAGGCACTGTACAACCACAAGAACTTTTAATATCTGTAATGACCAATGGTGCTTCACCTACATTAGTATAGTTAAATACTGTTTCAACAGGAGTTTTGGCTTCAATAGTACCAAAATCATGCTCAACTTTATCAAATTGTATCACTGGAAATTTAGAAGCATCAGCATCTCTTTCTGCTGCTTCGGCTACATTGGTATCATCTATTTTCTTTGTAGCATCGTCTTTACATGACGTAAATGCAATTAAGCATACTGCGCTTAAACATAACATAAATTTTTTCATAATAAATATTTTATTGTTTGGTTTGCAAAAATAGCAATTATTTAATGGTTTAAAAATTTTTTATTTCATTCTTAACAATTGTGAACTCTGGTAAAGCTTACAATCTAAAGAATCTATAATAATCCGCGACCAACTTTATTCAGTTTTCCGTCGGCTTGATATTCCTTAACCAACTTATCTAAAATACCATTGATAAAAATACTGCTTTTGGGCGTTGAGTATTCTTTGGCGAGTTCTAAATACTCATTAATGGTCACTTTTACAGGTATTGAAGGAAAATGTTGCAGTTCGCAAATGGCCATTTGAATGAGCGTAAGGTCTATAGCAGCAATACGCTCTGAATCCCAGTTTACGGTCCTTTTACGTATCTCTTCATTTAAGGCATTTTGGTGAAGAAGCGTCTTTTTAAACAAGTCTGTTGCAAACTTTAAATCCTCTTCATCTTTATACAATTCTGGCAAGAAATGCCGCTTTGAAGGGTTTGGTCTTAATTTTTGTAATAGTCTTAAAATGGTTGTGTTTATCGTTGGTAAGTCGTCCAACCATGTTAAATTTTTGTCTTCAATATAATCGTAAAGCTTATCGTTGGGAGCAATAACATCCTTAAAAATTGCAATAATAAATTCTTTGTCTTGATGAAAATTAGAATTTCTGGTTTTCATATAGCTTTTATAAGCAGTACTAGAAATTATGGCTTTGTAAATAATGTCTATATACTCGCTGTCTAAATTCCAATCAATAGTTTTTTGTTCATCTAATTTTTCTAAAATCAATTCATTCTTACTAATTAATTGTAGAACCTCGTTGTTAATAAACTTGGTATTTGGGTTTTTATCTTCTTTGGTTGCAAGATGCTTTTGTTTTAGTTTTTCTGAATGGTTCAGTCCTTTTTTTTGAAGTTCAATAAAAATTGAAATCAATAACAAATAAAGGTTGTACATACTATAAATACTTTGCAATAAAAACTTCTGGTCTTTGCCAAAATCTTCACTTTCTCCACCTTTGCTTGCATAGAGAGATTGCATTACTTTTACACGTATATGTCTTCTGTTTAACATACTTTACCAAAGAACTTTTAAATTTAAGAATACAAAAGCTTTAAAACTTTGCCTGCAAAAATAGTGTTTTTTAATTATGCCTTTGTTTTAGTGGCAACTTTTTATAAGATATCTTATTGTTTTGTTAAATATTGAACAGTTTAGAACACTTACAGATTTACAATGGGCAATATTATATTTAATCATACTATCTTTGTGCTTGAATTTTGCAAATACTTTTTCAGCAAAGCAATACATGAAAGAATTACAACACCTCAATAAATATTTTTTAAAATATAAATTTAAGCTTCTAATAGGTGTAATTATTACTATTATTGCCAGAATATTTCTACTATTTACACCACGATTTGTCAAAGATATTTTTGCTGTTGTAGAAAAATATAAAAATGGGTTAGCATCAGGAGAGCGAACAATTCAATCTGAATTGGGCGAATTGATTCTTTATATCATAGGAGCAGCTATAATTGCTGGAATTTTTACGTTTTTAATGCGGCAAACCATTATAAATGTGTCCAGATATATTGAATACGACTTAAAAAATGAAGTTTACCAACAGTATCAAAGACTATCACTCAACTTTTACAAAAGCAATAGGACTGGAGATTTAATGAATCGTATAAGCGAAGATGTAAGTCGTGTACGCATGTACGCTGGTCCAGCTATTATGTACACCATTAATACAGCCACTTTATTTATTATAGCGTTAATTTATATGTTCAATGAAGCTCCAAAACTAACATTATACACTATAATTCCTTTACCAATCTTATCGGTAATTATATATAAATTAAGCAAGGAAATCCACCACAGAAGTACAATTGTTCAACAGTACTTATCAAAACTATCTACATTTACTCAAGAATCCTTTAGTGGTATTTCAATCATTAAATCTTATGGATTAGAACCACAAACCTCAACAAATTTTGATGAGCTCTCTACAACAAGTAAAGAAAAGCAATTGAGTTTGGTACGAGTTCAGGCGTTCTTTTTTCCAGTGATGATTTTACTTATTGGTGTTAGTAATTTAATTGTCATCTATATTGGAGGATTGCAATATATAAATGGAGAAATTGCAAGTTTAGGAACCATTGCAGAGTTCATTATTTATGTGAATATGCTCACTTGGCCTGTAGCAACTGTTGGCTGGGTAACTTCAATTGTACAGCAGGCAGAAGCTTCACAAGAGAGAATTAATGAATTTTTAAAATTAAAACCTGAAATTCAGAATACTGTAGAAGAGAAAACCAATATTCTTGGTGAAATTGAATTTAAAAATGCATCCTTCACTTACGATGACACCAATATAGAGGCCTTAAAAAACATTAGTTTTAAGCTAGAACAAGGAGAAACATTGGCTATTATTGGTAAAACTGGTTCGGGAAAATCAACAATACTGGAACTTATTGGTCGCTTATATGATGTTAGTTCAGGAACAATTTTAATTGACGGGAGAGAGATTACACAAACAAATTTAGACAGCTTAAGAGAAAGTATTGGCTATGTGCCTCAAGATGCTTTTTTATTTTCTGATACTATTAAAAACAACATTAAATTTGGTAATGCTAATGCCACTGATGAAGAAGTCGTAGCAGCTGCAAAATATGCACAAGTCCATAAGAATATTGTAAAATTTGCAACCAAGTATGATACGGTTTTAGGCGAACGAGGAATAACCTTATCTGGTGGACAAAAGCAGCGTCTATCTATCGCAAGAGCCATAATAAAGAATCCTGAAATACTTCTACTGGACGATTGCCTTTCTGCTGTTGACACAGAAACAGAAGAAAAAATATTAAACAATCTAAACATCATTTCTAAAGGAAAAACCACCATCATTGTAAGTCACAGAATTTCTTCTGCGAAAAATGCAGATAAGATTATTGTATTGGACAACGGACAAATTGTTCAAGAAGGCTCGCATGAAAAGCTCATCAACGCTGATGGATACTACAAAAACCTCTACTTGAAACAATTAAGCACAAAAGAAATGCACTAATTTGTTGGCTGGTTTGTTTTTTTTTTAGATTTTTGATGATGTAAAGAAAATCTTATTAATATAAATACACTTAATGAATAACAATGATATGATGGAGAAAGAAGAAATTTTTTCAAAGGTTTTAAGGGCAGGAAGACGAACGTATTTTTTCGATGTAAGAGCAACTAAAGCGGAAGATTACTACCTTACAATTACTGAAAGTAAAAAGTTTACTAATGACGATGGCTCTTTTCACTACAAGAAACACAAAATTTATTTGTATAAGGAGGACTTTTCAGAATTCAAGGAAATCCTTGCTGAAATGACCGATTTTATAATTGAGGAAAAAGGAGATGAAGTGATTAGCGAACGTCATCAAAAAGACTTTAAAAAAGACTATACTCAAGATCAAGATGCGTCTGCACAAACTGAAGAAGAGGAAGCCGTTCATAAATCAGCTGAAAGTTTTACAGATGTAGATTTTGATGATATTTAAAACTGGCTCTTTTAAAAAACATGAAACCGTTACTTAAGTAACGGTTTTTTTATGCCTTCACGGCAAATAACGCCAAGCCTAAAACAAAAATTAAATATATAACAGCAAGTTGAAAACCAGCTACAGATGCTAATATGATTGTGATTGCTAAAATCCAAATTGGAACCAAAGTGATAGCAATTGCAAACCTAAAAGTGCTTACAAATTCTATTTCGGTAATTTTTGGTTCAATCAATAATTTCCAAATGGAATAAGGAACTATCAGGTTGATAATCAATAAAAACTTCAAGAAAGATTTTACAGTTGAAAGCTTTTTTGCTTTTTTATATTCGCACGGCTGGAAGTTATTCTTAATACATATATTAACTGACTTTGGATCAAGAAAATCGGCATTTAATTCTTTTAATCTACGCAATGTGTTTTCATAATCCTTACTTTCAATATGTGTAGTGAGCTGGCAAATTTCATTGTGTACATCGTATTTTAACTTTACAACAGATTGATTTCTATCTTCATTATGATATGCTTTTGCAGATAATATGTTTCCATAAAAAATTGAACAACTATCACCAAAAGTTTCAGCATGTTTAAAATTCAATCCTATAGGTACCAATTGTAAGTCTAACTCTGGATATTTCTCTAAAGTATCAAAAACAATACGTGTAAAACCTTTACTTAAAGGTCTTACAGTGCGTTTAAGATTATGACTGCCTTCAGGAAAAATAGCAACGGCTTCATTATTTTTTAATAAACCTGTACAGGTTTCAAAAATTGGGTTATTGTTAGACAAATTACTCCAGCCATCTCTTATGCGATACACTGGAAACATCTGCAAGCTCATTAAAAGCTTGCTTACAATAGGCTTGGTAAATACACTTGCTCGTGTTAAAAAATAACAAAACCTACCACAGGTGGTTGCTATAAGCAAAGCATCCAAAAGCGCATTTTGATGGTTGGATAAAAACAAGATTGGTTTCCTTTTTGGTATAGCTTCAGCATTAACAACCAGGACTTTTTTATAATAAAAAAAGAGGCCTAATCTAATGTAAAACCGAACACTATGTAACCAAAGCTTTTTCAATATGTTCAAATTTTAGATGATTTATAAGACCAGAAGAAAGCCAATGTAAGTCCGGACAATATATGCCAAATTCCCCAAAATGCGGCAAGTATTGCCATACCTCCTAACCCATTAAAAAATGTAAATATCAGTAATAAACCCAAACCAGAGTTCTGAATACCAGTTTCTATAGCTAAAGTCTTCTGATTCTTAAATGATAACATGAACAATCTCGCCACAAAAAATCCTAATAATAAGGCCAAAATATTATGACCAATACCAATAAGCAAGACATGATCTATGTATTTGTTAAAAACATCAATATTATTGGAAAATGCTATAATTACTATAGCAACAAACACCAATATGGAAAAAGGTTTTAAAATTTTAGATAATTTTTCTGCTAATCTTTCATTCTTATATCTTAAAACCATACCAACCAAAAGAGGAATTCCTAAAATAAGGATAACCAATTTCACCAACTGCAATGGGTCTAACTCAACACTCCTTATAATTTGTGAAGTAGGTGTATACAAACTACCATAAAACTGAAAATTAAATGGTGTCATTAACATGGCTAAAAATGTAGAAAACGCTGTTAAACTCACAGATAGTGCAGTATTACCTTTGGCCAGATGTGCCATAAAATTTGAGATGTTTCCGCCAGGACAAGCTGCAACCATCATCATACCTAATGCTATACTTGGCTGTGGCTTAATAAGTACTACCAAACCAAACGTGAGCAAAGGCAATAATATAAATTGAGACAACAAACCTGCCAAAACCAGTTTTGGCTGTTGCAGTAAACGCTTAAAATCTGATACAGAAATACCCAAAGCAACACCAAACATAACAACTGCAAGTGCAATATTTAAAACCCAAAGTTCGCTGTTGTCAAAGTTTATTTTTACATCGTCAAGTTGCTGCATACACTTAAGCTACTGTAGAGCCATTTTTTACATGCTCTTCTGGGTTGAGGAGAATAACATCTTTGCCATCTACAGCACCAAGAACCAGACATTCACTCATAAAGGTTGCAATCTGTTTTTTAGGAAAATTAACAACAGCCAAGATCTGTCTGTTTAATAAATCTGCTTTAGTGTAAAGTGTTGTAATCTGTGCAGACGATTTTTTAATACCCAAACCTCCAAAATCTATTGTTAACTGATATGCTGGATGTCGTGCTTCGGGAAAATCACTAACTTCTATAATAGTACCAACACGAATGTCTACTTTTGTAAAATCTTCAAAGGTTATGGTCTTGCTCATTTTTTAAAAATACGAATATTTGCGATATTTGAACAAAATACTACAAAATGGCAAGAACTCCATCAAACATGTTACCAATAGGTACAAAAGCTCCAGATTTCAATTTAGTCAACACCATAGATAACGGCATGGTTAATCTACAAGACGCTAAAGGCGAAAAAGGAACCGTTATAATGTTTATTTGTAATCACTGTCCCTTTGTGGTACATGTAAACCCGATGCTGGTTGAAATTGCAAATACGTATGCAAACAAAGGCATTGGTTTTATTGCCATATCCAGCAATGATGTTATAAACTATCCTCAAGATGGTCCAGACCTTATGAAAGCACATGCCAAAGAAAACAATTATCCTTTTCCATATCTATATGATGAAACACAAGAGGTTGCCAAAGCTTATGATGCTGCCTGTACACCAGATCTGTATGTGTTTGATAGCGATTTAAAATTAGTGTATCGTGGACAACTGGACGATTCACGTCCAGGAAATGGTATTCCTGTTACTGGAAAAGATTTAAAACACGCTTTGGATTGTCTTTTACAAGGTAAAGAAAATACAGCTTTACAAAAACCAAGTATTGGT
>Ga0102947_1000102_pt1 | contig 30488 bp, 23 predicted proteins | sample SalPon2A_A_D2_MG_FD_78210 | JGI IMG/M metagenome (GOLD analysis project Ga0102947, IMG submission 78210) | Soil microbial communities from South San Francisco under conditions of wetland restoration - Salt Pond MetaG R2A_A_D2_MG | ecosystem: Environmental > Terrestrial > Soil > Wetlands | place... | reverse complement strand
CTCCGCCGCCTCGGCCGCGTCGCCACCGCTGCCTTCGAGCAGTGCGGCCGCGGGCGGATGCCGGAGGTGAGCGGCACCCACGGCTGGGGCGAGGTGCCGGGCCTGCTGGGCGAGGAGGGCGACAGCCGCTGGGTGCTGGACCTCGACCCCGAGGCGGCGCCGGCGGAGCGCCTGGTGGCGGCGGCCGGGCCGGAGAGCCGCCAGTTCCTGCTCATCGGCCCGGAAGGGGGTTGGAGCGAGGGTGAGCGCCGCGACCTCGCCGCCTGGGGCTGTGCCCCGGTGAGCCTCGGCCCGACCGTGCTGCGCATCGAGACCGCCGCCCTGGCCGGCGCCGCGCTGCTCCTGGCGGCGGGCGACTGAGCCGGGCGACTGAGCCGGACTACTGCCGCGCCGCGCCGCCCGAGGGCCCTGCATCCGCCTGGGCTTCCGGCAACGGCACCGTCGGGCGGTAGAGGAGACCTGGGTCCTGGAGCCACGGGCGGCGGGGCACCTGGTCCTGGCGCAGTAGCTCCAGTCGCGCCACGGCGGCGGCGCGCTGTGGGTCGCCCGACGGGAAGGCGGAGAGGCTGCGTTGCTGGGCGCGGACGGCGGCCTCGAAGTCGCCGTCGGCGGCGTGGGCCAGGACCAGCGCCTGGGAGTGGAGCGGCGTGGCGACGGCGGCGTAGGCGGCGCGGGCGAGGGCCAGCGCCGCCGCCGGGTCTCGCACCCCGGCATCCGCCGAGGCGGCCCGCAGCAGGGCGAGCTGGTAGCTGAGATACGGGTCGCCGGGGAGGGCGGCAAGCCCCGCGGCCAGGCTGTCGGCGGCCTCCGCGTCGCGCTCCAGGAGCATCAGCACGGTGGCGTGGGCCATCCGAGCCTCGCGCTGGCCGGGTAGCGCTTCCAGCACCCGGCCATAGCCGTCGGCCGCCGCGGTCAGGTCGCCCGCCGCCGCCGAGGCGCTGGCCAGGCGGAGGTGGGCCGGGGGCATGTCGGGGGAGAGGGAGAGGGCGGAGCGGTAGTGCCGGCGGGCGGCGTCGAGGTCGCCCTCGCCCTCGGCGATGCGGCCGAGGGCGAGGTGGCCCCGGGCGGCGCGGGGGGGCGGCGCCGTCTCCACCACCCGCGCGAGCTCCGCCCGGGCCTCGGCCAGGTCGCCCCGGGCCTCCAGCAGCACGGCGAGGTTGAAGCGGGCGCCGGGGTGCTCGCCGGTGGCGGCCAGCACCCGGCGCAGCTCGTCCACCGCCTCGTCGCCGCGGCCGGCGGCGGCGAGTTGCATGGCGCGCTCGAAGCGGGCGTCGGCGTCCTCCGGCGCCAGCTCCACGGCGCGGTCGAGGTGGGGCAGGGCGCGCAGCGGCTGGCCCGCCGGGGCGAAGGTCAGGCCGAGCCCGAGGTGGGCCTCGGCGAACTGCGGGTCAAGTTTGAGCGCCTGGACGAAGACGGCGGCGTCGGGGCGCAGCTTGCCGGCGTCGAGCAGTGCGACCCCCAGCTCCTTGTAGTTCAGCGCCTCCTCCGGCGCCAACTGCACCGCCTGGGCGTACTCCTCGATGGCGGCGTCGAGCTGGCCGGCGCGGCGCAGCGCCAGCCCCAGGGCGCGGCGGGTGGCGACGTCGTCGGGCTCGGCTTCCACCCCCAGCCGGAACTCGGCGATGGCGCTCTCCAGGTCGCCGGCTGCCAGGGCGCGGCGGCCGCGGGTGAAGTGGACGCCGGCGCCGGTGGCCTGGCGGCGCACCCAGGCGCGCACCGGGTCGGGGAAGGTGGGGGAGACGTCGCCGACCTGGGCCAGCGCCTCCCGGGCCGCCTCCAGGTCGCCGGCGTCGCGCAGCGCCTGGCCCAGCGGGTAGTAGACCTGGGTCGCCCCGGGCTGCTCGGCCAGGGCGTCGCGGAAGTGGCCCACCGCCGCCTCCGGGTTGCCCAGCGCCGCCTCGGCCTGGCCGAGGACGAAGGCGCACTGGGCGCAGCGCGGGGCCAGGCTCAAGGCGCGGCGCAGGTCCGCGGCCGCCGCCGCCGGCTCGCCGGCGGCCAGGCGGAGCTCGCCGAGGCGCAGCAGCACCGGCACGAACTCCGGTTGCATCTCCACCACCCGGGCGTAGTTCTCGGCGGCGGCGTCCAGCTTGCCCAGGGTCTGCCGCACGAAGCCGAGGAGGTAATGCCAGCGCAGCTCGTCCGGTTGCAAGTTGGCGGCGTTGGCCAGGGCGGGCTCCGCCGCCTCGGTCTCGCCGTAGAGGAAGTAGAGGGCGCCGAGGCCGCCGAAGGCCGCTCCCGCCGGCTCCAGGGAGGCGGGCTGGCCGGCCTCCGCCTGCTCCTGGGCGCGGGTGAGGACCACCGCCAGCGCTTGGCGCTTGGATTCGAGCTGTTGGCGCACCTCCTCGTCCATCCCCTCCAGGTTGGGCTCGGGGATGGGAAGGAGCTGGGGGCCGGCGGTGGCGTCGCCGGCCTGCTGCGCCGCGGCGGGCCCCGGCGCGCCGGCGGCGAGGGCGACGAGGAGCAGCAGGGCGATGGCACCGCGGCGCCAGGGGGAGCTGGCCGCGGTGAGGTTGCAGGCGTGTCGGGCAGGGCTCATGGGGCGCTTTCTCGGGCGGCGGGGGAGCCGGCTTTGGGCTCGGTTTGGGTTTGGGTCTGGGTTTGGGACTCGGACTCGGACTCGGACTCGGGCTCGGACTCGGGCTCGGAGTCGGAGTCCGTATGGCTGTCGGCGTCGCTGTCGGGAACGCTGTCGCTGCCGGTCCCCTGGAGCAGCGGATGATAGCGGCCCGGGGTGAGGCCGTCCCACCGCTCCCGCCGGCCGTCGGGCCACAGCACCTCCACCGCCACCCCGGCCCCGTCCCCTCCGGCTTCGGGGAGGGCGACCCGGACCCGGGGGTCCTGGCCGGTGGCGTAGCTGCCGTCGGTGCGCACCCGGCGGCGGCGCGGCTCGCCGCCCGCCGGCCACACCGTCACCACGGCGCCCACCGCGTCCCGGGGCAGGCCGCCGTCGCGGGCGGGGGGCAGCAGGGCGCGCAGCCCGATCCAGCCGGCCGCCGTGCCGGCCCCGTCGCCGGGGATGGCGGTGTTGAGCAGCACCCGGGCCGGCCCGGAGTTGGCGACCACCACCAGGTCCTCGTCGCCGTCGTTGTCCAGGTCGCCCACCAGGAGCGCCCGGCCCACCACCTCCTCGGCCAGGGCGGGGGCGTCCTCGGCGGCGATTTCGCGGAAACGGGGGGGCCGGGTGGGGCTCGCCGTGCCGCTTCCCGCTCCCTTCAGGTTTTCGAAGAGCTGGCCCGGCTCGGCGAAGGGGAAGGGGGCTTCGGCCTGGCGCTGCTCCTCGACGGCGAGGACGGCGCCGTTGGTCACCGCCAGGTCCAGGTCGCCGTCCAGGTCGTGGTCGGTCCAGGCGGCGCCGAAGCCGGTGCGCGGCACGCTGGCGGCGGTGAGGCCCGCCGCCGCCGTGGCGTCCCGGAACAGGCCGTCGCCGGCGTTCACGTAGAAGGTGTTGGTCTCGTTCCTCAGGTGGGTCACGAAGAGGTCTTCGTCGCCGTCCTCGTCCGGGTCGCCGGCGGCGATCCCCATGGACGCCTCGGCGCGACCGGCGGCGTTCAGGGCGACGCCGCGCAGCAGCGCCTCCTCGCCGAAGGTGCCGTCGCCGCGCCCCATCCAGAGCTGGTTCGCCGTGCCGTCGTTGGCGACGTAGAGGTCGGCGTGGCCATCGCCGTCGAAGTCGCCGGCGACCACCCCCAGGGCGGGGCCGAACGCCTCGCCCAGGCCGGCGTCGGCGGTGGCGTCCTCGAAGCCGCCGTCGCCCCGGTTGCGGAACAGGCGGTCCGGCTCGGCGGCGTAGCTCGCCGGGCCGCAGTAGTCGCGGCGGCCGCTGTTGCCCTTGCACGGGATGTTGCGGGTCGGCACGTAATCGACGTAGTTGCCGACGTAGAGGTCGAGGTCGCCGTCGCCGTCGGCGTCGAAGAAGGTGGCGGGCACGCTCCACCGGGTGTCTCCCGCGCCGGCGGCCGCGGTGACGTCCTCGAAGCTGCCGTCCCCCCGGTTGCGCCACAGCCGGTTGGCGCCGGCGTTGGTGACGTAGAGGTCCGGGCGGCCGTCGCCGTCGTAGTCCCCCACCGCCACCCCCTGGCCGTGCTCCCCCTCCTCCGCGAAGCCGGCGGCGGCGGTGACGTCGGTGAAGCGCGGCGTCGCCCCGGGGCGCTCCAGGTCGTTGCGGAACAGGCGGTCCGACGGCGGCTCGCCCCCGGCCGGCGGGAAGAGGGCCGACCCGACCTTGGCGCCGCGTGCCAGCATCGATCCCTGGACGAGGAAGAGGTCCAGGTCGCCGTCGCCGTCGTAGTCCACCAGCGCCGCGCCGCCGCCGGAGATCTCCGGGAAGTGGTACTCGCCGCTGGCGCCGCTGAAGTGGGTGAAGTCGAGGCCGGTGGCGGCGGTGGCGTCGATGTAGGAGGCGGCCTCCGCCGAGGCCCCGGCGGGGGCGGCGGCGATCACCAGGGTGAGGCCGAGGTGGAGGAGGAAACGGCTGGGGGAAAGCTCGGGAAGGCGCATGGAAGGACCGAAATCGTACCACGGGGCGGCCGTTGTCGGCCCCGCTACGCCCCCCCGCGGCGGCCCCTCAGCCCACTTTCTTCAGGGTCATCTCGAAGAAGCGGTTCCAGGTCTCGCCGTCGCGGCTGAAGTCGCCCACCTCGTGCCAGGTGCCGTCTTCGATGCGGATGGTGTAGCGCATCCGGCCGGCCCCCTCCGGGTCGCCCATGGGGCCGCCCCAGACGAAGGCGCCGTCCTCCACGTGGCCGGTGAAGTCCCCCGGGCCGCGGCCGGCGACGTGGGTGCGAAACCGGAAGGTCCCGGCCGCCTCGTCCCAGGAGAGAAGGGCCAGGGCGTGGTGGACCCTCCGGCCGTCGGCCTGGGCGTGGTGTTTACCCTCGATGACCAGGGCCGCCCCGTCCAGGCGGCTCTCTATCCACTCCTCGCTGTCGATCTTCACCGGTTCCCCCGGGCCCATGCGGATCCAGCCCTGGCCTTTCCAATGGCCGGCCCAGGGGGCCAGCTCGGACATCGCCTCCGGGGCGCGATCCGCGGCCTCGGCCTCGGGGCGGGCTTGCTCCGTGGCGGCCGGCGTGGTGAAGCCGAAGGCCAGCAGTAGGGCGATGCCCGCCAGGCAGAGGGTGAGCCGTCGGCCCGGGGGCCGCGGGTGGGTGTGGTCGTGGTCGTGGGTGTGGGTGTGATGGTGTTGCCGTGATCGCTCGTCCATGCTCTTCCCCGGGTCGATGTTCGGTGGGTACCGGCTGGTGGCTCCGGCAAGGTTCCCGCCCAGACTACGCCTCCTGCCCACCGGCGGTCTTGAAGAAATCGGCCATCGCGCCGCTCAGCGCAGCAGGCGGCCGTGGCGGATGCGGCCGACGTGGCGGTCGAAGCTGCCCGGGGTGAGGCCGAACAGCGCCCGATACTCGCGCACCAGGTGGGCCTGGTCGGCGTAGCCCTGGTCGGCCGCCAGGTGGACCCAGGAGCCGCGCCGGGTCGGAGTGCCCTCCGAGACCCAGCGCACCGCGGCGCTGCGGGCGCGCTGCACCCGGGCCAGCTCCTTGGGGGTCAGGCCGCAGGCGGCGCGGAAGCGGCGGCGGAACTGGCGCGGGGAGAGGCCCGCCCGCGCCGCCAGGCCGGCAATGGCGATCTCGCCGTCGGCGGCGAGGATGCGGAAGACGCCGTCCATCACCGCCCGGTCCAGCGGGGCGGCCCGGCTCACCGCGTCCTCCCAGGCGGCGTCGAGGATCCGCGCCGCCCCGGCTTCGGCTCCGGCGTCGTCATGCCACGGGTCCAGGGCGGCGAGCCGGGAGGGGAGGTGGCGGCTCCAGTCCGGGCCGGTGTGGGGGAGCATGGCTACCGGCAGCGCGGTTTCCCGCAGCGCCTCGGCGTCCGCGAAGAGGGCCGCCGCCGTGCCCGGCCACAGGTGGGTGCCCCAGTAGAGCTCGCCGCCGCGCACCGTGGTGACCAGCGGCGAGGTCCGGGGGCCCGAGATCACCGGCGGGGCGCCCGGCCCAACGCTGAGCATGGCGCCCCCGGTCAGCGGGATGTGGTGCTCGATCTCACCGGCGTCGGGATCGACCCGGAAGTGCCAGTGGGCGGCGATCCACGGCGCCAGCTCAGGCCGGCAGGGGATCTCGGTGTAGACCATCGGCGGAGCGGCGGACATGACGGGGTCAGCCTACCAGCGGCGCGGCCCTGCCCCCCTCCCCTCAGCCCGGCCGCCTACCCGAACAGCTTGAACCACCCCTTGAAGATCTTCGACACGGTGGGCGTCAGCTTGCCCCGGCGCCACTGGTCGGCGGCGCGCTTGATGACCTCGGCCTGGGTCGGGTAGGGGTGGATCACCTCGGCGATCTTGCCCAGGCCGACGCCGGCGGTCATCGCCAGGGAGATCTCCGACAGGGTCTCGCCGGCGTGCTCGGAGACCAGGGTGGCGCCGAGGATCTCGTCGCTCCCCTTTTTCAGGTGCAGCCGCAGGAAGCCCTCCTCACCATCGAGCTTCGCCCGGTCGGTGGCCTGGAGCGGCACGGTCAGCGTCTCCACCTCGATCCCCTGCTCCTCGGCGTCATGCTCGTACATGCCGACGTGGGCGATCTCGGGGCTGGTGAAGGTGACCCAGGGGACGATGAGGTCGCTGGCCTTCTTGCGGCCGAAGAAGAGGGCGTTCTGGATGACGATGCGCGCCTCGGCATCGGCCATGTGGGTGAACTTGTACTTCGAAGCCACGTCGCCGGCGGCGAAGATGTGGGGGTTGCTGGTGCGCAGCCGGTCGTCCACCTCGACCCCCTTCTTCGGGTCGTAGCGCACCTGGGCCTTCTCCAGCCCCAGGCCATCGACGTTGGGCGCCCGGCCCACCGCCACCAGCACCTGGTCGGCGACCACCCGGCCGGTCTCGCCGCCGCGCTCAAACTCCACCAGGCGCTCGCCGCCGTCGCGGCGCACACCGGTGATCCCGACCCCGAACTCGAACTCGACGCCGTCCGCCGCCAGCGCTTTCTGCACCGCCTCGGCGGCGTCGGCGTCCTCCCGGGTCAGGACGTGGTCCGCCATGTCGAGGATCGTGACCCGGCTGCCGAAGCGGGCGAAGCTCTGGGCCAGCTCGCAGCCGATGGGGCCGCCGCCGATGACCGCCAGCCGGGGTGGCAGCTCGCGCAGGTCGAAGACGTTCTCGTTGGTCAGGTAGCCGGCCTCCTCCAGCCCCGGGATGGGGGGCGCCGCGGCCCGGGCGCCGGTGGTGATGACGCCGCGCCGGAAGTGGAGGACGGCGTCGCCGTGGCCGTGGCCATCGACCCGCAGGGTGTCCGGGCCGGTGAAGCTGCCGCTGCCGAGGAACATGTCGACGCCGAGGTCGGTGTAGCGCTGGGCCGAGTCGTGGTGGGAGATGTCGGCGCGGATCTGGCGCATGCGGCCGAGGGCGGCGGCGAAGTCCTCGCCGCCGGCGGTCACCGGGCCGCCGAAGCGCTCCGCCGCCTCGCGGGCGTCCTGCCAGGCACGGGCGGCGCGGATCACGCCCTTGGACGGCACGCAGCCGACGTTGAGGCAGTCGCCGCCCATCAGCGAGCGCTCTACCAGCGCCACCTTGGCCCCAAGCCCGGCGGCGCCGGCGGCGGTGATCAGCCCCGCGGTGCCGGCCCCCACCACCACCAGGTGGTAGCGGTCCCGGGGCTCCGGGTTGGTCCAGTCCGGCGGGTGGACCTGGTCGATCAACTCCCGGTCCGGCGTGCCCGCCGGCGGATCCACGGACCAGGCTGGGCGGTGGTCGTCGTGGGCGGGGGCGTTGCCGCCGGCGCTGTCCTCGTTCGGGGCGCTGTGCTCCTTCGGGTCGCCTTGCTCCTTCGGATCTTGGTCGCTCATGCTCCCTCCTCTCCCTCTGCCACGTCCTCGGCGGTCGGGATCTCGGTTTCCTTTTGCAGCTCGGCCTGCGCTTTCTTGGTGATCAGCCAGGTGACGGCGATGGTGGCGACGATGCCCAGGCCGAGGACCGTCCAGTAGCCGGCGCCCTTCTCCACCTCGGCGCCGCCGGCCACCGCCGCCACGTCGCCCAGCAGCTTGCCGTAGTAGACGTAGAGGAAGGTCCCCGGCAGCATGCCGAGGCAGGCGATGGCGTAGTCGACGAAGCGCACCTTGGTCAGCCCCAGGGCGTAGTTGAGCAGGTTGAACGGGAAGATCGGCGAGAGCCGCATCAGGAAGACGATCTTGCGCCCCTCCCGGCCCACCGCCTGGTCGATGGCGGCGAACTTCTCCTTCCCCTCGATGCGCTTCTCAACGGCGCCCCGGGCGACGTAGCGGGCGACGAGGAAGGCCAGGCAGGCCCCCAGGGTGGCGCCGACGAAGACGTAGGCGGTGCCCTCGGCGAGGCCGAAGATGGCGCCGGCGGCCAGGGTCAGCAGCGCCCCGGGGATGAAGGCGACGGTGGCGACGGCGTAGCCGAGGATGAAGACCACCGGCCCCCACACGCCGAGCTCATCGACCCGCTCGGCGAAGGCCGGCACGTACTGGCCGCCCTGGCGGCCGAGCCACCAGAGGAGGGCGAGGGCGGCCAGGCCGCCTACGGCGTAGAGGATCTTCCTGGCCGTGCCGCCGCCGCCGTCTTCGGCGTCGGTTGGCGAGGCGGTGCTGGGGGGGCTGGCGTTCATGGCGTGGCTCTCCGGAGGGGCGTTGGGATGGGTGGGTGCGGGGATGCAGCCGGGCCGGCGGGCCGGGAGCCCGGCCCTCGGTGGGGGGGCACGGCCCGACGCCCCCTTCGCCGGGTAAGTACGGAGATGGTGGATGAGCGGTTCAGTCTACACGCCGGTGGAGAGGTCACGTTTTCATCACGGGGTTGCTCATCACGGGGTTGCTCATCACGGGGTTGCTCATCACGATGCCGGTGCCGGGGCGGGGGCGGCGGGGTGGGTCCCGTGGGCCGGGCGGTTTCGCGCCCCCCGCCGGGCCCACCCCGGGGCGGCGGGCGGCGGCCCCGGTGCGGGCCCGGGATCGGCCGTCGCCGGGGCTTGGGCCGGGAAGTCCTTTCGCTATCGACTTTAGCTCTGGCGGCAGAGAGGGTCGCAGGTCAAGAGTCGGCGTTTGCGCAGGATTTTCGTGTCACTTTTCCGGTTTTTGGCGTATATTCTGCGAAGTGAGCCGCGAATCTCGCGGTTTGTGCAAGATTTCCGTGACACCCAATGACACCCAGTGGCACCCAAACAGGAGGGAAATTCGTGGACGCCAAGGAAATTCTGAAGGTAGCTGACGAGGAGGGGGTGCGGTTTCTCCGCCTCCAGTTCACCGACATTTCGGGGATCCTGAAAAACGTCGAGGTGCCGCGCAGCCAGTTCGAGAAGGCGCTGGACAACGAGATCATGTTCGACGGCTCGTCGATCCAGGGGTTCACCCGCATCGAGGAGTCGGACATGCTGCTCTTCCCCGACCTCGAGACCTTCCAGGTGAACCCGTGGTCGAACCCGGACGGCTCCAAGGTGGCGCGGCTGATCTGCGACGTCCACGTGCCCGGCGGCGAGCCCTTCGCGGGTTGCCCGCGGATGGCGTTGAAGCGCCAGGTGGAGCGCGCCAAGGAGATGGGCTACGACATGGTCTGTGGCCCGGAGGCGGAGTTCTTCCTCTTCACCCGGGACGAGCAGGGCATGCCGGTGGTGGAGACCCACGACGTCGGCGGCTACTTCGACCTCACCCCGGTGGACCTGGGGGAGGAGGCTCGGCGCGACATCGTGATCCTGCTGGAGGCCATGGGCTTCGAGGTGGAGGCGGCGCACCACGAGGTGGCGCCGGGCCAGCACGAGATCGACTTCAAGTACTCGAGCGCCCTCGACTCCGCGGACAAGGTGGCGACCTTCCGCTTCGTGGTCAAGAAGGTGGCGTTGGACTACGGCCTCCACGCCACCTTCATGCCGAAGCCGATCTTCGGCGTCAACGGCTCCGGCATGCACACCCACCAGAGCCTCTTGACCGAGGACGGCAAGAACGCCTTCTACGATCCGGACGCCGAGCACCAGCTCTCCGAGGTGGCGATGAGCTACATCGGCGGCATCCTGAAGCACGCCAACGCCTTCGTCTCGGTGACCAACCCGCTGGTCAACTCCTACAAGCGGCTGGTGCCCGGTTTCGAGGCTCCCATCAACGTCGCCTGGTCGGAGAAGAACCGCTCGCCGCTGGTGCGGGTGCCGGCCAAGCGGGGCATGTCGACGCGCTGCGAGGTCCGCGTCCCGGACCCGTCCTGCAACCCCTACCTCGCCTTCGCGGTGATGCTGGCGGCGGGGCTCGACGGGGTGGAGAACGGCCACTCCGCGGGCGATCCGGTGAACAAGAACATCTTCACCATGAGCCAGCGCGAGAAGCGCCGCCTGAAGATCAGCCAGCTCCCCGCCAACCTCTCCGAGGCGCTGGACTACCTGGAGAAGGACAAGGTGGTCCAGGCGGCCCTGGGCGAGCACATCTACGAGCACTTCCTGGACCAGAAGCGCCAGGAGTGGGCCGACTACATTGCCCACGTCCACCCCTGGGAGATCGACCGCTACCTGGCGGAGTTCTGAGGCGGTTTCCGCGACCTACGCACGCAAAGACGCCCCGGCGATTCGCCGGGGCGTTGGTGTTTCTGGGCGATGGGATCGCCCTCCCGCCTCAGTTCGGAACGCAGCAGCGGCAGTAGCAGGTGCCGCGCTGGTAGTTGGCCTGGCTCCATTCGTAGGTTCCGTACTGGTTCTGGCACCAGTCGGTGCAGGACGACTGGCAGTCGGCCACCGGGCTCAGCGCCAGGTAGGTAGTCACCACCGTCTCGTTCTGCGGGTCGCAGGTCGGGTGGGGGATCTTGCGCTGCGGCTCGAGCTCGCCGAAGGCCGGCTGGAGTTCCTCGTCGCCGCCGACGCCGGGCTCCCCGTCGTGCGATGCGGCGGGCGTCGAGGTTGCGGTACTGGCCTCGGTCTCGGTCGGAGCGGGCTCCGCGGCCAGCGACGTGGGAGCGATGAGGAAGGCCATCAGTAGTAGGGCGGCGAGGGACAGGGTGAAGCGGGCAGGTGTGCGCATCGGATCTCCGTGGAAGTGTGGAATGGGTGGGTGAGGGTGGGTCAGTGGGGAGGTAGTTTCAGTCATGAATGAGAATTTTAGATAGGCAGTTCATTCATTTACGTGCGCAAAGGTGCGGGTTGTGGGACAGCGGGGAGGACGGGGGGAGGAAGGTCCGACGATTCTGAGGCCGGGCGGGTAGGCCGAGGAGGTCGGGAAGCCCGGGGGGAGCACGACCCGGCGACCCCGGCGGGGCGACACGATGTATCGGCAGGCGTAAGATCGGCCCATGGCGAACCATCGCAGGGCAATCTCTGGACCGTCCACCGGCAGTGCTCCTACCGGCAGTGCTCCCACCCGCAGTGCTCCCACCCGCAGTGCTCCCACCGGGGCCGCGGTCCGCGGGGGCCTTCGGGCCGGCGTCGCTGCTCTGGCCCTGTGGGTCTGCTGCATCGCGCTGGCTCCCGCTGCCGCCGGCCAGCAGGTCAACGGCCCGCTGCCGCAGCCGCTACCCCTGCTGCCCGCCGACAACTGGTGGAACGTCGACGTGTCTCGGGCGCCGGTCGATCCGGCCGCCGGCGCGATCCTGGACTTCATCGGCCGCGACCGCGGGCTCCACCCGGACTTCGGCGGCGACGCGCCGGATTTTCCGGAGATCTACGGCATGCCCTACGTCTCGGTGCCGGGGAGCCAGCCGCTGGTGCCGGTGACCTTCACCCTGTTCGGGGACGAGAGCGACGCGGGGGCGCCGGGGCGGCCGCCGGGGTATCCCATTCCGCAGGCGGCGAAGGAGGGGGTGGGGTGGATCGAGGGGGGGTATCCCGGGTCGGCGGAGGTGGGCGGTGATCGCCACCTGCTGATCGTGGACCGCGACCGGCGCAACCTCTACGAGCTCTACCGCGCCTTCTGGAATGAGTCGGCCGGGCGTTGGGAGGCGGGCTCCGGCGCCGTCTGGCCGCTGGCTACCAACCGCCGCCGCCCCGAAGGCTGGACCAGCGCCGACGCCGCCGGCATGGCCATCCTCCCCGGACTGGTGCGCTACGACGAGGTGTTCGGCGGTCAGCCGATCCGCCACGCTTTCCGCTTCACGGTGCGGGCCACGAACGGTTACGTCTTCCCGGCCTCCCACCGCGCCGGCGACACGGCGGGGGCTCCGCCGCTGGGAACCCGGTTACGGCTCAAGGCGTCGGTCGATCTCTCCGGCTACCCGCCGCCGGTGCGCCGCATCTTCCAGGCGATGAAGACCTACGGGTTGATCCTGGCCGACAACGGCAGCGACATGTTCGTCTCCGGCACCTACGACACCCGCTGGGACAACGATGTCCTGAACCCCGCCTTCCGCTCTCTGGAGGCCGGCGATTTCGAGGTCATCCGCCTCGGCTGGCAGCCGGCAACGCCGCCGCCACCACCCCCTCCGCCGCCCGGCCCCGCGCCCTGTGTCGCCGATGACGTCACCCTCTGCCTGGGGGCCGGCGGCCGCTTCCGGGTGGAGGTGTCGTGGGCCACCGAGAACGACTCCGGCCCGGGGCGCGGTGAGGCGCTGACCGCCGACACCGGCTACTTCACGTTCTTTCGGGAGAGCAACGTGGAGGTGGTGGTGAAGGTGCTCGATGGCTGCGGCGTCAACGGCCACCACTGGGTCTTCGCCGGCGGCCTGACCGACGTGGCGGTGGAGCTCACCGTCACCGACACCCGGGAGGGCGAGACGGCGACCTACCCCAACCCACCGCGCACCCCATTCCAGCCGATCCAGGACACCACCGCCTTCTCCGGCTGCCCTTAGCTCTGCATTCTCACCAGCCTTCTGCTACTAGGCCGCAGGGGTTGAGCTTAAAACCGGTGCCCGCGTCTGCTGCGTTGCAGTGGTTGGTGAACGCCGTCCGGCAGTCGGTGTTTCTGGGCGGGCGAGGGTCGATCAACGGGGGACGCAGCAGGTGCAGTCGCATCGTGCGCCGCGGGGGTCCCAGAGGTAGTCGAGCAGGAAGCCGTCACGGTCCTCGCAGGCGGCGGTGCAGGAGGCCTGGCAGTCGCCGCTGAAGAAGGGAAAGAAAGAGACCGTGGTGGTGGTGTTCTCCGGCGGCTTGCAGAGAGGCGGGGCGAGTTCCAGTGCCTCCGGTTCGTCGAGACCGAGGTCGGGCGCGGTGACGGAGGCTGGAGCCTCGACCGGCTCCGCGGTGGTGGCGCTGGCGGGAAGGGCGAGGAGGGTGAGGAGCAGGGCCGTGGCGAGGGCCGGGCAGAGGCGCATCAGTTTCATGGTGGACCTTTCTTGCGGTAGTGAATGAGAAATTCAGCGAGGACGCTCATTCATCTGTGTGCGGAAAGCTGCGGGCCGCAGGACAGCGATCGACCGTGACCGGGGGATCCTCTACGAGCTGTACCGGGCGCACTGGAATGACGCCGCCGGGCGTTGGGAGGCGACCTGCCCCAACCCGCCGCACACCCCCTTCCAGTCGATCCAGGACACCACCGCCTTCTCCGGCTGCCCTTCTACGACTCTTCGAGCCAGCCGAGGTCCATCAGGTCTTGGGGACGGCCCACCGTGCGCTTGTTGCGGATCAACTCCGCCTTCCCGAGGTAGTTGACCTGTGTGTTGCCGTATGCGCCCTGCTGGCGGCCGTCCCAGGCCTCGGCGAAGTTGACGCCGGCGATGGAGGTCAGGAGATCGATACGCGCGGGGGGGAAGCCGAGTTGGATGACCCGGCCGGGAGACGCAAGGTCAGGGACCGTGAGATCGAGGGAGCCGAAGCCGAAATCGGCGAGGGCCTGGAGAACGTGGGCGGCGTTCTCCTCTGTCGGTTCGAGAAGAACGTCCAGATCCTTGGTGAAACGGGGCTTGGAGTGGAAGGCGACCGCATGGGCGCCGACCACCAGGTACCTAGCTCCGCTCCTGTTCAAGCACTCGAACCACTCTTCGAAGTCCTTCGTCGGGAAGCCCCTTCATTTTCAGCCAGTGCTGGCGCAAATCCTCGATCACGGCGACGCGTTCGCTCGGCGTCATTCGAGCCCAGAACTCACGGTCGGCTTCCGCCTCGTCGGCGAAGGAGTCGAGCTTGCGGAACCAGAGTTCGGGCATGGAGCGATCATAACGTGCCATCGCGACCGAACACCCTTATCAAGCTCACTCCCGGGCCGGGGGGACGCCGGTCTGGTGGGATTTGCGCAGCAGGTCGGAGATGGTCTTGACCGGGGCGAAGGTCTTCACCGGCACCTCGACGAAGACGGTGTTCCAGCCGGCCATGGCGCCGTTCCACAGGCCGGGGCGCTCCAGCGCCTTCAAGGGGCGGCCCTGGTGGGACTTGTCGGCGATGAAGACGGCACCCTGATCGACGTACTTCTCGAGGTCGTAAGGCGTGCCGGAGCTGTCGGTGAGGGAGCACACCAGGTCCACCGGGTTGAAGTGGGTGGCGTCCTCGAAGATCTCCGCCTGCTCCGGGTCGGAGAGGTCGATCTGGCTGGCCTCGACGATCTGCAGCGACTCGCTGCCGTCGGCGTCGCGCACCCAGAACGGGCCGCCGCCGGGCTCGCCCTCGTTGGCGACCACGCCGGCCAGGCGCAGCGGCCGGTCGAGGCGGTCGATGAGCCAGTTGCGCTGCCGGTCCGCCGAGGCGGCGGCGACCTCGTCGGGCATCGGGTGGCCCATCATCTCGGCCATGCCGGCGGCGTCCTCCAGCACTTCCCGGTCGTCACCGCCGGTGGATTCCAGGAGCGCCAGGGCGCCGGAGACGTTGTCCTTGAGCTCCCGGAGCTTGCCCAGCAGCAGCCGTTTCCACTCCAGCACCAGCTCCTGGTGCTTTTCCGGCACCACGTTGTCGATGTTCTTGATCACCACCACGTCGGTTTCGAGGTCGTTGAGGTTGGAGATCAGCGCGCCGTGGCCGCCGGGGCGCAGCAGCAGGCGGCCGTCGTCCTCCCGGAAGGGGCGGCCCTCCGGGTCCACGGCGAGGGTGTCGGTGGCCGGGTCCTGGTGGGAGAAGCTGACCTCGAAGCTGCACTCGTAGCGCTTCTCATACTTCTCCCGCACCTCCTCCAGGCGCTCCTCGAAGGCTTCCTGGTGCTCCGGGGAGACGGTGAAGTGGAGCCGGCAGACGCCCTCCTCGTCGCGCACCGTGCCTACCGCCTCGACCAGGTGCTCCTCGAAGGCGGTGCGCCGTTCGCCGGGGTAGCGGTGGAAGCGGATCAGGCCCTTGGGCTGGTCGCCGTAGGCCAGGCCGTGGCCGTCGGCCTCGCCCAGCAGATGGTCCAGGATGACGCCGATGCGGCCACGCCGGATCAGCTCGGAAAGATCCTCGCCCACCTTCGCCAACGCCTCTTTCAGATCCTCGTAGAAGGCGAAGCGGGGCAGGTCGTCCAGCAGGTCGGCGACGGCGTCGCTGTCCACCTCGCCGCTGTCGCGAAGCTCCTGGAGCTCCCGGAACATACGGCTGGCGGCGCCGCTGGCGGGCACGAACTTGGTGATGTGGCCGGAGGAGGAAAGGTCGGCCCAGCCCACTTCCAGCATCAGCCGCGAGCCCTTGGCGAGGCTGAGGATGCCGTCGTCCAGGGTGGCCGGGCGCACCAGGCGCACCGGCGGTGGCGGGTTGTGGAGCAGGCCGAGCTGACGGCCCACCTCCTTCCCGGACAGTCCCTGTTTCTGAAGCTGGCGTTGATCGTCGGCGGTGAAATCGATGGCGGCGGGTCGCGTCATGCGGGGGCTCCTGGCTTTCCGGAGGGTATCGGGGGAGGGGTCATGGGCGGGATCTCGGTCAGCGTCTCGGTCAGCGGGCGGCGGCGTCCGGGTAGACCGGCAGGCGGTCCTCCCAGTCGGCCAGGGAGGGGGCCTCGGCGTCACGCTTCGAGAGGACCGGGTCGGTTTCGCCCAGGTGCCAATCGACGCCGATGGCCGGGTCGTCCCAGCGGATGGTGATCTCGTCCTCGGGCAGGTAGAGGTCGGTGCACTTGTACTCGACCTCGGCGCTGTCGGAGAGGACGACGAAGCCGTGGGCGAAGCCGGGGGGCACCCAGAGCTGCCAGTGGTTGTCCTCGCTCAGCTCCTCGCCGTACCAGTGGGCGAAGGTGGGCGAGCCGCGGCGGATGTCGACGGCGACGTCGAGGATGCGGCCGCGCACGGCGCGCACCAGCTTGCCCTGGGGCCGGGTGCGCTGGGCGTGGAGGCCGCGCAGGGTGCCGGCGACGGAGCGGGAGTGGTTGTCCTGGACGAAGGTCTCGTCGATGCCGCCTTCGCGGTACTTGTCCCGGTGGTAGGTCTCCAGGAAGAAGCCGCGGTCGTCGCCATGGACGTCGGGCTCCACCACCAGGACGCCGGGCAGCAGGGTGGGGCGAAACTTCACGCCGTCTCCCCGGAGCCGTCCGCGCCGCCGGTGCCCAGGCGCTCGCGCTGATAGCTCCCGGACTGCACCGCCTGGCACCAGTCGCGGTTGTCCAGGTACCAGCGCACGGTGGCGGCCAGGCCCGAATCGACGTCGTGGGCCGGCTCCCAGCCCACCTCCCGGCGCACCTTGTCGTCGTCGATGGCGTAGCGCTGGTCGTGCCCCGGCCGGTCGGTGACGAAGGTCTTCAGGTCTCGGTAGGAGGCGACCCCGGCCTCGGCCAGGGCCGGGTTGTCCGCCGCCGGCACCTCGCCCTCCAGGGCGTCGCAGATGGCGTCCACCATCTCCAGGTTGTTGCGCTCGCTGCGCCCGCCCAGGTTGTACTTCTCCCCGGGCTCGCCCTCGGCCAGGACTTCCAGCAGGCCGCGGCAGTGGTCCTCGACGTAGATCCAGTCGCGGACGTTGCTGCCGTCGCCGTAGATCGGCAGCGCCTTGCCTTCGAGGGCGTTTAAGATCATCAGCGGGATCAGCTTCTCCGGGAACTGGTAGGGGCCGTAGTTGTTGGAGCAGTTGGTGAGCAGGGTCGGCAGGCCGTAGGTCTCGTGGTAGGCCCGCACCAGGTGGTCGGCGCCGGCCTTGGAGGCGGCGTAGGGGGAGTTGGGGGCGTAGGGCGTGTCCTCGCGGAAGGCACCGGTCTCGCCCAGGCTGCCGTAGACCTCGTCGGTGGAGACGTGGAGGAAGCGGAAGCGGTCCCGCGCCTCGCCTGCGAGGCCGGCGTGGTAGCGCCGCGCCCCTTCCAGCATCTCGAAGGCGCCGACGACGTTGGTGATGACGAAGGCGCTGGGGTCGTCAATGGAGCGGTCGACGTGGCTCTCGGCGGCGAAGTTGAGCACCGCCGACGGGCGATGGGTGGCGTAGACCTCGGCGACGGTGTCGCGGTCGGCGATGTCGCCTTCGACGAAGGAGAAGCGCTCGTCACCGGAGACGTCTTCCAGGCTCGACAGATTGCCGGCGTAGGTCAACTTGTCCAGGACGACGACCCGGCCCGGCAGTTCGGCCAGGGCGAGGCGGACGAAGTTGGAGCCGATGAAACCGGCTCCACCGGTGACCAGGATGGTTTCCATGGGTGATGAATCCTCGGTTGGGGAGTTGCGTTGTAGGTCGGGGGGCGCTCCGGGGCTCGGGGACTAGGGGAGCGGATGAGGGTATTGTCCCTTTTCTCGCTGGAGATGCCAAACTGGGGCGCGGTACGGACAAACCTTTCCCTCGTGATGGGCAACCGCTGGGGCCTCGCGGTCATTCCATCCCCGGGGTTGCCGCCGGATCGGTGCGGGGTCTGCCGGAGGGAAGTTTTGCCGGGTCGGCGGCGGTTGTTGATCCAGCGACAGCATCACATCCGGCCACGCCCGGCTGTGCCGGCAACGAGCACCACGGAGAGATCATGAAACGGCGCGTCGTACCCGAAGGCATCCGCATCACCAAGGTGGGGCTGTGGTACGTCCTGCTCACCGTGGTGGTGGCGGTGGCGGCGACCAACACCGGCAACAACGCCCTCTACATGGTGCTGGCGCTGATGTTGGCGTCGCTGGTGGTCTCCGGGGTGACGTCGCGCCACAACGTGCGCTCCCTGGGCATCGACCTGGAGGGGCCGGCGGAGGTCTACGCCCGGCGCCCCTTCACCGTGCCCTTCGAGGTGCGCAACGAGGGCTGGTTCATGCCCCGCTGGTTGCTCCTGGTGGCGCTGGAGCGGGACGGCCAGCCCCGGCTGCTGCCCTACCTGGAGCGCCGCGGCTCCATGCGCGGCAGCCTGGAGCTGCTGGCGCCCCGCCGCGGCCTGCACCGCTTCCCCCACCTCCACGTCGGCAGCCTCTTCCCCTTCGGCTTCTTCCGCAAGGGCGCCCGCTACCGGGTCGATCTCGAGGTCCTGGTCTACCCGGAGCTGTTCGAGGCCTCCACCCTGCGCACCGAGGAGACCGGCCTGCAGGGGGAGGGGCCCACAAGGCGCGCGGCGTGGGGGCACGAGCTCCACTCCCTGCGCGCCTTCCGCCCCGGCGACGACCCCCGGAGCATCCACTGGAAGCAGACCGCCCGCACCGGCGAGCTGATCTTCATGGAGCGCGAGGCGGAGCTCGGGCGGCGCCTGTCCATTCTCTTCGACAACGGCGTCGGCGAGGTTTCCGGCGAGAAGCGGGAGCGCTTCGAGACCCTGGTCAGCGAGGCCGCCACCGCCGCCGTCGAGCACCTGGCCCGGGGCTTCGAGGTGGAGCTGGTGACCCGGTTGCGGCGCCTGCCGTTTCGTGGCGGCGCGCCGCAGCGGCGGGCGATGCTGGAGGCACTGGCCCTGGTCGAGCCGGTGGAGCCGGAGGCGGAGCCGCTGCGCACCAGCGACCCCATGGCCCCCCGCCTCCACCTCTCCCTGGACCGCGAGGGGGTGGCGGCGTGAGGCTGGGACGACGCCGGCGAAAGGGCTCCGGCGCGGACCGGCCGGGCTCCCGGGAGTCCATGGGCCGGCGCCTCGGCTTCGCCCGGGAGAAGCGGCTGATGCTCGGCTTCCTCGCCCTGGTCGCCCCCTTCCCCCTGCCCTTCAACGAGGCGCTGGGCTGGGGGGTGTTCCTGCTCTACGCCGCCGGGGTGGGGGTCTTCATGGTGCGCGCCTGGCGCGGCGCCGAGGGCTGGTTGCCGATCTGGGCCGCCAACCTGCTGGCCATCGCCTACCTGCCTCTGCTCGGCGTCGATCTGTTGGCGTTGTCCCGGGGCAGCCTGGTGGGGCCGGTCATCCACCTCGGCATGTTCGCCGTCCTGGTGAAGCTCTGGTCGCTGCGCCAGGAGCGGGACAAGTGGCACGCCGCCCTGGGCATCTTCTTCCTCTTCGTCGCTGCCAGCGCCACCAGCGTCCACATGTCGGTGGTCCTCTACCTCGCCCTCTTCCTCGGCGCCACCCTGCTGTTGCTGGCCCGCTTCGCCCTCTTCCACCTGCTCACCGGCTTCGGCCACCGGGACGCGGCGGAGGTGGAGGTGCCGCTGACCGGGTTCGTGGTCCTCTCGGTGGCGGCGGCGGTGCTCGTGGCGGTGCCGCTCTTCGCCCTGTTGCCGCGGGTCAACAACCCGTTCATCGGCGCCGTCGGGCGGGGGATCTCCAGCGAGGCGATGGGGATGTCCGGCTTCAGCGACGACGTCACCCTGGACTCCATCGGGGCGCTGCGCACCAGTCGTGAGGTGGCGCTGCGCCTGACCTACGACGGCATGCAGCCGCCCAACGAGATCCGCCTCAAGGGCGGCACCTTCGACCACCTGCGGGATGGGGGCCGCTGGGAGCGCTCGGAGCCGTGGCGGCAGGTCCGCTCGCCGGCGCCCAGCCGGGTGCAGCTCGCCGACCCGCTGCCCGAGACCCGGGGCGAGGTCGGCGTGTGGCTGCAACCGCTCTTCGCCAAGGGGCTCCCGGTGCCGGTGGAGACGGCCCGGCTGGAGGTGCCGATGCGGACGGTGAACCTCAACCGGGGGGGAGCCCTCAGCCTGGTGGTCCGGCCCACCCAGCCGCTCCAGTACCGCGCCTGGGTGGCGCCGCGGCCGATCTCCTCGGCCATGGAGCCGGTGTCGGAGGAAGGCAGCGACGGCGAGACCCCCAGCACCCTGGAGACCAGCGCCGTGACGCCGCGCATCGCCGCCCTGGCCGACCGGGTCGCCGGCGAGGGGACGGTGGCCGAGCGCGCCGCCCGGCTGGAGGCCCACCTGCTGGACAACTACACCTACACCCTGGACTTCGTCGGCCGCTCCAGCGACAGCCCGCTGGAGGACTTTTTGTTCGAGGACCGGCGGGGCCACTGCGAGTACTTCGCCTCGGCCCTGGTGCTGCTGTTGCGGGCGGAGGGCATCCACTCCCGGCTGGCCACCGGATTCCTCGGCGGCGACGTCAACCCGCTGGGCTACGTCGTCGTGCGCCAGTCCAACGCCCACGCCTGGGTGGAGGGCTGGATGCCGGAGGAGGGGTGGCGCATCTTCGACCCGACGCCACCGGCGGGCCGTCCCGGCATGGGGGAGCAGAGCTGGACCGCCATGGTCGGCCAGGTCTACGACTCGGTGGTCTTCCAGTGGGAGCGCTACGTCCTGAGCTACGGCGTCGAGGACCAGGCGAACTTCGTCTATCGCGCCTTCACCGAGCTGTGGTCTCTGATGGCCATATGGCGGGACGACGACGCCGACGAGGCGGCGCCGGTGGAGGACACCGCCGTGGCGTCGCAGCCGGCCCCGGCGCCGGGCGAAGGGGAGGGCCCGGGGTGGGCGGCCACCGCCGCCGCGGCGGCGGTGGCCCTGCTGCTGGCCACCGTCATCGCCCTGACCGCCATCCTCCTCTGGCGCCGCTACCAGGCGGGGTTCACCGCCACCCGCGCCTACCGCCAACTGCGCCAGCACCTGGACCGCGTCGGCCTGCCGCTGACCGAGGCCACCGCGCCGCTGGACCTGGAGCGCCGGACGGTCCGCCGCTGGCCGGCGGCGGCGGAGCCGGCGGGTCGCCTGGTGGAGCTTTACCTGCGGGAGAGCTTCGGTGGCCGCAGCCTGGACGAGGCGGAGCGGCAAGCCGCCCGCCAGGCGCTACGCCGGGCGCGGCGCGAACTCCGGGCCGGTGACTGACGGCCCTGCCCACTTCGAAGTCCCATTTCCCAGGAGGTCCACCATGAGCACCCGAGCCCGTAAGCACACTCCTTCCCGCCTCGCCCTCGTTCTCTGCGCCGCCGCCCTCTTCCTGCTCCTGCCGCGACCAGCGGCGGCGTGCAGTTGCGTCCCGCCACCGCCTCCCGCCGAGGCCCTGGAGAGTGCCGCCGCGGTGTTCAGTGGCACCGTGGTGACGGTGGAGGATGCCTTCCGCGAATCCGAGTATGGCCACATCCCCAACATCCGGGTGGTGGTGGAACTGGACCGGGTGTGGAAGGGGTGCGAGGCGGTGGAGGGCGAAGAGCGGCCCCGGCGAGTGGATCTGGTGACCGGCTCCGGCGGCGGCGACTGCGGCTACCACTTCGAGGCAGGGAAGCGCTACCTGGTCTACGCCTACGAGGGCAGCGACGGCGTCCTGACCACCGGCACATGCAGCCGCACGTCGAACTTGGAGCACGCCGCCGACGACGTGGCCGCCCTGGGTGAGCCGGCCCGGGTGATCGAGGCGTGCGAGAAGAACTGACACCGCAGCCGCCGGCAGGGCGGGTGGGGAGCGGTGTCAGAAAGCGTCAGTAGGCGTTGTGCTGCTTCAAGCCGTGGCGGAAGGTCATCCAGACGATCTTGACGTCCAGTAGCAGCGACCAGTTCTCGATGTAGTAGAGGTCGTACTGGAGGCGCTTCTTGATCGAGGTGTTGCCCCTCCAGCCGTGGACCTGGGCCCAGCCGGTGATCCCCGCCTTGACGCGGTGGCGCACCATGTACTGGGGCAGCTTGTGCTTGAACTCGCGGACGAAGGCGGGGCGCTCCGGGCGCGGGCCGACGATGGACATGTCGCCGCGCAGGACGTTCCACAACTGGGGTAGCTCGTCCAGCGACCAGCGGCGCAGGAACTCGCCGATGCGGGTGCGCCGGGGGTCGTCCTTGGTGGCCCACACCGGGCCGGTGGAGGACTCGGCGTTGACCCGCATGGAACGGAACTTGAGGATCATGAACGGGCGCCCGTCCAGGCCCATGCGCTCCTGGCGGTAGAAGATGGGGCCCCGGTCCTCGAGCCAGATCATCGCCGCCACGAAGGGCAGGAGCGGCAGCAGGGCGAGCATGGCGGCGCCGGCGACGGCCATGTCCATGACCCGCTTGACCAGGCTGTGCCAGCCCTGCATCGGCACCTGGGAGAGGTTGATGACCGGCGTGCCATCGACGTCCTCGATGGCCGCCTTCAAGGTCGCGTACTGGAGGATGTCCGGCACCAGCTTGACCTCGACGCACTCCTTGCCCACCTGCTGCAGGATGCGCATCATCTTGCGGTGGGCGTCCAGCGGCAGGGCGATGTAGACCTGGTCCACCATGCGCTCTTCGAGGACCGCCTGGACCTGGTGGGTGTTGCCGATGACCGGCGCCCCCTCCACGGTCTTGCCCAGCTTGTTGGGGTCGTCGTCCAGGTAGCCCACCACCTCGAAGCCGAGCTCGCGGTGGGCGTTGAGCTTGGCGGCGATCTCCCGGCCGCTGACCCCGGCGCCGACGATCAGGATGCGCTGAGTGTTCTCGCCCCGCAGGCGGCGCCAGGACAGGTAGGCCCGCAGCGCCATGCGGCTGACCGTCACCAGCACCAGGTCGGTGATGGCGAAGAGGCCGAGGAAGCCGCGGCTGTAGGTGAAGACCTCGCCGTCGGGGCGCAGCGGCCGGTACCAGAAGATGAAGACCGACAGCAGGACCGACGCCAGGATGACCGCCAGCACCAGGGTCAGGACCTCGTCCACCCGGCTGCGGCCCCGGCGCACCTGGTAGAGGCCGTGGAAGTAGAAGACGATGGGCCAGACCAACATGACCACCGGCAGCAGCGGCCACATGTAGTAGCCGGTTTCCGGTAGCCCCTGGCCGAAGAATCCGACGAGGGGGTCGAACCGCAGCCAGAACGCGACGAAGAAGGCCGCGAAGGTGGCGAGCAGATCACCCAGCAGGTACAGGCTGGCGTTGACGCGATGGCGACGCTGAATCACGGCGTGGGCGTCCCCCCAGAGATTAATGTGTGGCGGCTCCGCTCAGGAAGCATGGCGGCGGGCACGGTAGGCGGTCAGCAGATCGGTCAGGCGTTCCCGGAAGCGGGAGCGCGAAAAGTCGTCAGCCCGTTGCCGCAGGTCCAATACATTGAACCGAATCTGACGCGCTTTGTCAATGGCGGCGGCGAGGGCGGCGGCGTGGCTGCCGAGGCGACGGGGGTTGTCGGAGGCCCCGGTCTGGGAGCCGGGGAGGGCGACGGTGTCGGCGTCGCCATCGCCGTTGTCGGAGGGGAGGTAGAGGATGCCGTGGACGCTGTCCTCGACGATGTCCAGCACGCCGCCCTCGCCCCAGGCCACCACCGGCGTGCCGCAGGCCAGCGCCTCCACCGGCGCGATGCCGAAGTCTTCGACGCCGGGCTGGAGGAGGAAGGAGGCGCCGCGGTAGAGGCGGCGCAGCTCGGCGCCATCGACCCGGCCGAGGAGCCGGGTGCCGCCCCGGGCCAGCGCTTCGAGGCGCGGCCGTTCCGGCCCCTCGCCTACCACCCGGAGCTCCATCCCCACCGCCTCGCACGCCTCCATCGCCACCTCCACCCGCTTGTACGGCGCCAGCGCCGCGACCATCAGGCAGTAGCCGCCGTCGCGGTCGGCCCCGTCCGTGGTGGCCCCGTCCTCGCCGGCCGGCCCGTCCGGCGGCGTGAAGTAGTCGGTGTCGACCGGCGGGTGGAGGACGTCGGCGGTGCGCCGGTAGTAACGTTCGATGCGCGCGGCGACGAAGCGCGAGTTGGCCAGGAAGTGATCGACCCGGGCGGCCGAGGTGACGTCCCAGGCGCGCAGCCCCGTGAGTGCCGCGCCGCGCAGCCGGGCGACCACGCCGCGGCGCTTCGGGAAGTAGGCGTGCTGCTGGTCCCAGGCGTAGCGCATGGGGCTGTGGCAGTAGCAGACGTGGACCGCCCCGGGCCCCGGCACCACCCCCTTGGCGACACAGTGGCTCGACGAGATCACCAGGCTGGCACCGGTCAGGTCGAAGTCCTCGATGGCCATGGGGAACAGCGGCAGGTAGCTGCGGTAGTGGCGGCGCAGGCCGGGGGCGCGCTGCAGGAAGCTGGTGTGGATCGGGTGGCTCTCCAACGCCTTGCCGACGCTGCCGGGGAAGTGGAAGAGGGTGTAGATGGGGGCGCCGGGGAAGAGGTGGGCGATCTCTTCGAGCACCTTCTCGCCGCCCCGCATGCCGGTCAGCCAGTCGTGGATCAGCGCCACCTCGCCGCCCCGGGGGAGGGGGGAGGCGTCGGGGGGAGCCGTCGTGGGAGCCTTGTCCGCAGCCATCGGTTGGTACCGGCCTCTCAGGAGCGCCGCTTGCGCAGCAGGGGGTGACGGGAGTAGGAGGCGATGGTGGTTTCGTAGACCTCCAGGGTGCGCTCGGCGGCGCGGCGCCAGTAGAAGTCCTCGGCCCGGCGCCGACCCAGCTTGGCCAGCGAGAGGCGGTGGCCCTCGTCGGACATCAGGGTGCCGATGGCGTCGGCCATGGCCCCGACGTCCAGCGGGTCGACGAGATGGGCGTACCCCTCGCCGATCTCTTTGAGCGACGAGGTGTCGGAGGTGATCACCGGCACCCCGGAGGCCATGGCCTCGATCACCGGCAGGCCGAAGCCCTCGTAGAGGGTCGGGTAGAGGAAGAGGGAGGCGCCCTGGTAGATGGCCGGCAGGACCTCGCCAGGCACCTTGCCCAGCAGGTGGATCTCCCCCGGGATGCCGAGCTGCTCCGCCCGCTGGCGGATCTTGAACTCCACCCCCTGGCGCTCGCCGACGCAGACCAGGGGTGCGTCGAAGCCCTCCACCTGGCGCCGCGCCCGGCCGTAGGCCTTGACCACGTTGTCCAGGTTCTTGTGCGGCTTGGCGGCGTTGCCGACGAAGAGGACATAGGGGCGCTGGATGCCGAACTCGGCCAGGGTGGCGTCGATCTCGCTCTCGGGCAGCTCCTGCCGGTAGACGTCGTCGACGCCGTTGTAGATCACCTTGATCTTGCTGTCATCGACTTCGAAATAGCGCGTCAGGTCGTTTCGCGTGTTCTGGGAGACGGCGATGATGCGGTCGCCTCGGTGGAGGGTGCGGCGGATCATCCGCTGGGCGTAGAAAAAGGCCAGCCGGCTGGGCAGGAACTCCGGGTAGAGGAGGTGGATGATGTCGTGGATGGTGGCCACCACCGGTACCGGCACCACCGCCGGCAGGACGTAGTGGGTGGAGTGGTAGAGGTCCACGTCCATGCGGAACAGCCGCCAGGCGACGGTGACCAGCTCGCGCAGCGAGTACACCGGCGAGCGCTCCTGGACCACCTGGAAGCGGTCCGGCAGCTCCAGCGGGAACTCCTTCGGCGGCACCCGGCTGAGCAGCAGGTAGCGGTTGCGGGTGTCGATCTGGGCGAGCTGCTGCACCAGGTTGCGGATATAGGTGCCGATCCCGAAGTCCTCGATCTTGCGGGCGTCGATGCAGATGTCGTGGGATTTTTCGGGGGAGCTGGACATCGGGCTCAATCTACCTTGCTTTTCGCGTCATCGGGGGTCGAGGCATCCGGGGTTGGAGCACGGCCGTCGGCCAGAGCCTGGGAGAAGACCTCGGCGTGGAGGCGGGCGGCGCGCTCCCAGGTGAAGCGGCGGGCGCGTTCCCGGCCCCGCGCCGCCAGGTCGGCGGCCAGGGTGGGCTCCCCGATCAACCGTTGCAGGGCCGCTGCCAGCTCCGCCACGTCCCGGGGGTTGACCAGCAGCCCGGCGTCGCCCACCACTTCCGGCAGGCTGGAGACGTCGGCGGTGACGCAGGGCACGCCGCAGGCCATCGCCTCCAGCACCGGCAGGCCGAAGCCTTCGTAGAGGGAGGGGTAGGCGAAGGCGGTGGCGCCCTGGTAGGCGCGCACCAGCTCGGCGTCGGACGGGCGGCCGAGGTGGCGCACGCCGTGCCCCGTGAGCCTCTCGATGCGCCGCTGGACCTTGTCGCTGTGCCAGCCTGTGCCGCCGGCCAGCAGCAGGGGCGGGAAGTCCGGGTCGGCGTCGCGCAGGACCTCCCAGGCGTTGAGCAGGGTGGGCAGGTTCTTGCGCGGCTCCAGGGTGCCGACGAAGAGGAGGTAGCCCTCCGGGGCCCCCAGCTCGCGGCGGATCTCGGCCACCGTCTCGGCGTCCGCCGGGCGGTACTCCGGGCCGACGCCGAGGTGGATCACCTCCACCTTGCCACGGCTGGCGTCGGGGAACTGGGAGAGGAGGTCGTCCGCCGTTGACCGGGAGTCGGCGATGATGCGGCCGGCCCGGTCCATGGAGCGCTCGAGGAAGGGGAGCTGGCTCCAGCGCACCTTGAAGCGGTGCTCGTCGGGGCGCAGCACCACGGTGAGGTCGTGGACCGTGACCACCGTGGGCACCGGGCAGGCCGGGCGCATGACGGGGAGGGTCTGGAGCGGCGAGAAGAGGAGATCGACGTCGCCCCGCCCCAGCCGCTTCGGCAGCACCCGCTGTTGCCACCAGACCCCCAGCGGCAGCCGCTGTTGCAACCAGGCCCCCAGCGGTACCCGCTGCACGTCGATCTCGACCCCGGCGTCGCGCAGCGGGCCGCTGCCCCGGGGCTCGGTGTGGGCCATGCCGACGAAGCGGGGGGCGTCGGGGAGGTCGGTGAGGGCGGAGAGGAGCTGATGGGTGTAGACGCCGATGCCGGTGGCCTCCGGCACCAGCGCCCGCAGGTCCACCGCCACGGTGGGGCGCGGGCGGGTCACCGGCGGCGGGTCGGGTGGGGTGTCGAGGTCGGGTCTGGAGTCGGGGACGGGCGGCGGTGCGGGCACCGCAGGATTGTACCGGCTGCCGGGGTCGTCAGACCGCTTCATCCGTAGCCCGCTTCATCTGTGGCTCGCTTCATCCGTCAGCGGTGCCCGGGCGGGCGGCGAGGTCCACCACCACCGTGCCGCGGGAATCGCGGTAGGCGACGTCTAACCCCTCGACCCGGCCGTTGGACACTTGCCGCACCCACTGGTCGAAGGCCGCCCGCTCCTCGCCGTCCCGGGGCATCGGGTGGAACACGACGTGGGTCACCCCGGCGCTACGCAGGTAGCCCAGCGCCTCGACGCTGGGGACGGGGCGGCAGCACGATTTCCGGATCAGCTCGTGGAACTCGGTCTCCCGGGCCGAGTACCCGTTGACCAGCGGCCGCCAATGGAGGGTGGAGGAGTGCATGTACCAGGCTTCATGGGGCCCTCGGGTGATCGGCACCTCGAGGATCGCGCCGACCTCCTGGGAGGGGTCGGCGATCCAGTGGTAGACCGGGTCCAGTTCGGCCTGCGACGGCACCGGGTGCCAGGCGAAGGGGGCGGGGGCGACCTCCGCCAGGAAGAGCGCCAGGACGATCCAGGCGCCGGCCCGGGCCAGCCGCGCCCCCGGCCACCGTCGGCGGGCGGCCCGCATCGCGAGATCGAGGCCGTGGGCGGCGAGGAAGGCGATGCCGAACAGGGTCAGCGTGTAGAAGCGCCCCGGGGCACGCATTCCTTCCAGGCCGGGGACCACCTCCGCCAACGGGGTGAAAACTACCGGGAAGGCGAGAAGGAAGGTACACGCGGTGCCCAGGAGGACGCCCCGAGGCCAGACCGGCATCGCTTCCCAGCGCAGCGGCAGGTCCAGGCCCCACCGCCACCGCAGGGCGAGCCAGGAGAGGGCCGGGACCGCCAGGGCGACGGCGAGCAGGGCGTAGGTCCAGCCGGCGTGCCCGGCCAGGTCGCCGGGAGCCTCGACCAAGCCCACCGTGTACAGGTCGGCGATCACGAAGACCGTGGCCGCCGCGGCGAGGAGTAGGCCGAGGGCCAGCTTCCGCGAGCCGGGCTGGGCGGGAGCGGCGGCCCGCCGGTGACGGCGCCATCCGGTGAGCAGCGCGACGGCGGCGAGCAGGGTGGCGACGACCCCTGGGAAAAAGGTCTTCTCCATGAACCACTCTTCGTCTTCGAACCGCGGCATGGCGGCGCGCAAGGCGGGCTCCACGACGGGGAAGTAGGCGGTGGTCCGGGATGGGGTCAGGTACGCGGGGACGGAGGCGCCGAAGAGCCGGTACTCAGCGGCGCCCCGTTCCATGTCGAGCTGCTGGTGAGTCTGCCAGTACGGCAGGAAGATGAGGGCGAGGACGGCCACCGACAGCGCCGCCGCCACCGCCAGGCTGGCGCGGCCGCCGGGTCGGCCCCAGCGGGCCCGGGACGGGTCGTCCAGCGCCCGGTTGACGAGCAGCGCGAGGAGCGGGAAGTGGATCATGAAGGCGAGGTAGTTCCCGGCGGTGACGTGGAGGGCGTAGAAGGCCAGGAAGAGCGCCGCCCGCCGCCACGCGGGGCGCGCCAGCAAGCGGTCGAAGCTCCACAGCACCACCGGCACCCAGGGGGCGAAGATCACCTGCAGGTGGCTGGCCTGCTCCCAGCGGTAGGGAGCGAAGGCGAACACCGCTCCCCCGAGGGCCGCGGTCGTGGGGCCCAGGCCGGACTTGCGCAGCACCAGGTAGGTGGTCGTCCCCGACAGGGCGAAGGCGAGGAGGAACAGGAAGTTGTACCCGGCCACCGCGCTGCCGGTCCAACCGCTCACCGGCAGCGCCAGGGCCGCCGGGCCGAAGAGGTGGTCGGAGAGGGTCAGGGCGTTGTCCAGCGGGTGGAAGACGTTGGCGTCCCAGAAGGAGGGAAGCCCGCGGCGGATCTGCTCGCCACCCCACTGCAGGACGTAGAGGTTGAAGAGGGGGTCGCCCGGGTCCGGGGCGATGTGGTCCCGCCACAGGGCGGCGATGGGGCGGAGGAAGTAGAGGCTGGCGGCGCAAAAGGCCAGGAAGGCGGTAAGCCCTTCCCTCAGCGCCTTGACGTCATGGCCGGGGAGGGGCGCCGGGGCTGGGCTGGCGTCGGAGGTGGTGGGCGGGACGGGGTTGCGTTGATCCTGAAACATCTATCCGGCAACCATTTCACTGTCGGGGTGCGGGTCGCAAGAGCAGCGGCGCTAGCGGCGGGGTGCGGCTTCCGCCAGGGCGGCGGCGACCTCGCGGGCGGCCCGTTCCCAGGTGAAGTGGCCGGCCCGGCGCCGGCCGCGCTGCGCCAGGGCGGCGGCCACGCCGTCGCCGGCCAGGACCTCGGCCAGGCGGTCGGCCAGCAGGTCGGGCCGGTCCGGTGGCGCGTAGAGGGCGGCGTCGCCGCCGACCTCCCGGAGCACCGGGATGTCGGACAGCACCAGCGGTGTGGCGGTGCCCATGGCCTCCACCGCAGGCAGGCCGAAGCCCTCGTAGAAGCTGGGCAGCACGACCACCGAGGCGCCCCGGTAGAGGGCCAGCAGCTCGCCGTGGGAGATGTAGCCGAAGCGCAGCAGCCAGCCCTCCGCCTCGGCCCCCTCCACCGCCTCGCGGTAGGTCTCGGAGCGCCAGCCGAAGCCGCCCACCAGGACCAGCGGCGGGGCCTCGGGCAGGCGGCGGCGCAGCTCGCGCCAGGCGGCCAGCAGGCCGAGGAGGTTCTTGCGCGGCTCCAGGGTGCCGACGAAAAGGCCGTAGCGCGGCGGCGTGCCGTCCGGCGGGCTGGGGTCGTCCTCGCCCTCCACCCGGCTGCGGGTCTGGCCCGGCCCGAGGTGGACCACCCGCACCTTGCCCGGATCGACGTCGGCCAGCTCCACCAGCTCGCTGCCGACGGCGGCGGTGTCGGCGAGGACCAGGCGCGCCTCGTAGAGGACGTGGTCCAGGCGCTCCAGCAGGTTGCGCCGGGTCTCCTCGCGCATCGACCAGGGCACCCGGCGCACCGACAGGTCGTGGACCGTCGCCACCAGCGGCGCCCGGGCGAGGACGAACTGGCGGGGCAGGAAGTAGTTGGGGGCGAAGAGGACGTCGTTGCCGTCGGCGGCCAGCAGCAGCGGCGCCGCCAGGCGGGTCAGCCGGCCGAGGGCGTGGGGCGCCAGCACCAGGTCCTCGGGCAGGTCGTGGACGACCCACTCGACCCCGGGCCCCTGGGGCGGCTCCACCGACGGCTGGGGCGAGCCGGGGCCGTCGAAGAGGGTTGCGCCGTAGACCCGCACCGCGACGTCCTCGCGGCCGGCCCACTCCTCCAGCAGCTTGAAGACGTACCAGCCGATGCCGGTGAGCGGCTCCCACAGGGCGGTGGCGTCCACCGCCACGGTGAGCCGGGTCTCCCGCCGGCGGCGCACGACGGCGCCGGCCACCGACGCCAGCCAGCGCGCGGTGCGGGCGAACGCCGCTGGCGACAGCCGGGCCAGGCGGCGGCGCAGCCGGCTGGCGGCGCGGCGGGCGAAGTCGATGGCGGGGCGCAGCGGCTCGAGGGCGGGGTGGTGGCGAAACTCGTCGGCCATGGCGGGGACTGTATCCGACCGGCGGCCCCTGCGACTTTCACCACGGGCTGCTAGAGTCGTCCCGGCCCGCCGCCGGGTGGGATCGGCCGAACCGCTCCCACCAGCGCGTCTCCCCCTCAAACACCCGCCGACAACCTCATGCCTTTACGCGCCACCCACGTCCTCTGCCTCTGCCTCGCCCTGCTCGGCCTGGCGGGCACCCTGTACAAGGTCCACGTCCCGCCGGGGCCGGT